>Ga0082335_1002160_pt1 | contig 37788 bp, 42 predicted proteins | sample Subgrocontami58m_FD_72375 | JGI IMG/M metagenome (GOLD analysis project Ga0082335, IMG submission 72375) | Subsurface groundwater microbial communities from S. Glens Falls, New York, USA - GMW37 contaminated, 5.8 m (SPADES assembly) (version 2) ...
TTTCACGACGCTCACGGCAACAACCACCTCTAGAAATGGGTTAGGTGGTTGTTGCAAATAAAGTTTGCCTAACAAAAAACCGAATTATTCAAACCTCTCTTAAGCAATTCCAATTCATTGCGCGAACCCAGGCGCGGTTCCATCGTATCCGCATTTTTTAAAAAATACGCTATCGCGCGCAAGGCTTGTCCTTTTTGTCGTCCGGTTTTTCCGAAATCCGGTTCGAGTATCAAGCGACGAAGCGTATCCGCATGATGGGGCGCATGCCACCACCACAATAAACCCGAAACTTGCCCGGCCAATTTTTTCCCATGGGCATTCCAATCTTTTAGGTCCATCGAACCCCTTGAAAGGATAGGATTACCGAGGGAATTCAGCGTTTTTTGAAATTCTTCTTTATTTCTTGGGATGTGACCGGCCACGTTGGAAAAATCGCTTTCTTTTACGTCCTGAAGAAAACGCGCAAATGCGTCCGCTCCTTTTTTCTCCTTCAAACGATCCGGGATAGGTGTGGGGAAGACGTATGCGTCCGGATATTCCCATTCATCCCATTCGTTTTTGTAACCCACATCCGAGGCGTTAAGTCGGGGCCGTTCCCGTCGGCTGTCGCTTAATTGGATTCCGTAATATTTCGAGAGTAAATCGGCATACCGTTGTTGATGTGTTGTTGACGCGGCGAACGGACTTTTTCCCCAATCCGTCATGCGGATTAAGTTTTTGGCCAATGGTCCGAATCGGTCTTGACCAAAATGCCAGTCCATCATGTGCCGGAAACCATCGCCTGGTTTTTCTCCCCATATACGAAATGCATGCAATCCTTCGCGGACTGCGCGCCCGGAAACCAATTCGTCCGTGAGATTGTGATCCAAAAGCCTGAGACCAAAATGAGGTAGAGCAAGGATTTCGTGGTGCTTGGTCAACGCAGTCTGTTCGACTTTCCGCAGGGTCATCTTCACAATGTCCTCAATGTGGTCGTTGTTTATCCTTTCTTCGTGAGAAAAAACTGCCTATGTTGGTCTTGGTTCTAAACGTTTCCATTCAAACGCGATCTTTTCTAGGTATCCAGAGAAGCCGTTGCTCCAGGTGACGCCGACGCGATGGCCGACGGACTCCTCAACTCTCAATGAATCCAGAACACCCATCCTTCATTCTACGCTTCCAACGGGCACACCTGAACCTAAAGTGGCGGAATTGTCCTTCAACCACCGCCTTACGTCATCGTAATTCGGCATGGCTTTTTTGACCAACGCCCAAAAAGCGGGCGAGTGGTTGTGTTCTTTCAAATGCGCCAACTCATGGATGATGACTGAATCCAAAACGTCAGGCGGTGCGAATAGCAACGCGAAATTCAGGTTGATGTTTCCGCTTTCGGAGCAACTGCCCCAACGTGACATCGTCTCCTTCAAGAAAACTCGCCGAAGAGTAAAGCCGAAATGCTTCGCGTTCAATTCCAGCACACGCTTTTCGACCAACGGCAATACTTGTCGGGACATGACGCGGCGAGCCAAGTTCGAAACATGTTCCGCTTTTTTTCCGTCAGGTAAACCGGAAGCCAACTCCACTTGAATCAAACCGTTATTGATTCGGCCTTTGGAAATTCTTGAACGGCCTTCAGTCACGGTTACTTCAAACGGCTTACCCAAAACGGTTATTTTCTGGCCGTGGGTGAAGCGGATTTTAGCTGTGCCGCTTCGCAACGGATTTTTCTCAAGCTTCTTGGTCATTTTGCGTTGTAAATCCAAAAAGGCCTTGAATCCTTCCTCGCGTGGCCAGTGAACCGGAATCCGGATGACGATTTCATCGTGACGGATGAAAGCGCTTGCGTTTTTCGCGTTGGTTCCGACTCGGCGCACGAAAAAACGACGGTTGCCTACAACGACTGAATCCACCGCTTGAACCTCTTTTACAAAAATCTACCTGCACGGACACCCTTACTTATAGGGAAACTAAATCCTCGTCGAATTCCGCAATCAATTTCTTAATTTGTGCCCTGCTCATTTTTTCTATACCCGGAATCGGTCGTATAACGGTCAACTCAGCATTGGCATTCTTTTTGAAGCGAAGTTCAAAATCATACTTGCGCCCATTGATTTCTCTAGACCATAAGGAACTGTTTCGGTCAGATTTCTTCACAGGCACTTGGCTACCCCCTCATAACAATCAAGCGTTATTCTCCGGGTTTGGGCGTGTTCAACTCGCTGGCCGGGGAAAACTCCTCGTCGGACTTTTTGAGGTTTTCGGGCCGCATCTTCCACGCCTCGATCCGGCGTTTGGAGTCGTGTTCGGTGGCCATGAACGCCAAATGCATGAGAACATTGGCCACGTTGACAGCTTCCTCAATCGAAAGGTAGACGACGGGCTTGGAAATGTCAGGCAAATCGTTCAACCGAATCGACATCGAAGAAGGCAAAGGCTTTCCTTCGTGGGCTCGTCCTTCCCACACCGCCACATCCACTTTGACGCCGTGATGCGGAAAAGCCATTTTGACTGTTTTTATTGGAGACGCCATTTTGCAAAACACCTCGTTCTTGATATTCCTGTTTGTGACAAGACTTTTTCCTATTTTTCAATGTATTTGAAACCACGGATTCCTGCTCATTTCTTTCAAGCATTCGACAAGAGGCTTGTTGTATACGATTGGCATCCATTGGCCGTTGTGTCTTTCAGCGTACAAGCTGTATTTGCCATTGCCAAAGCATTCCAACCGTGCGAATTTGTCTTCAAAATGCGGCGATATTGGATTTCGGCCGGGGCTTGCGTATTTGGCCACCAGGTAGAGCCGCAAGCCCCGCCATCGGGCGTAAACGTCGGTCACATAATTGAATTTCTTACTGGGTTTGGGCAAGTGTTCCTTCAATTTTTGAACGTGCTTTTCAGCAAATTCATCTATTTTTTTCATTTCGTTTCCCGGAGGTTTTCGCGGTTTCGGACGGAACACCCAAACGTATTCTTTGCCCATTTTATCACTGTGCAAACGTTTTTCGATTGTCGTTTTCTGTTGGATAATATCCTCGTTTTTCCATTAATTTTTCTAGGTCGGGCATCCACAAGTATTCCAAGGCTTTTGTAATGTATCTTCGTTTTTTCCAGTTTCGGTCTAACGTGTTCTGCATTTCCACGTAAAGGTTAACGTAATCATCTTCGGAAAACGGTTGAAACGGAGTGCGTTCGTAGAAAAAATTGACATACCCTTTTGGTGCTTCGAAAGGTCTTAAGTAGCCGAAGGCGTCAACCGCCGCTCGCCGAACACAGAGCCTTTCGTCTATGATTGTTTTCAAAAATAAGTCAGCCATTTCTCGTTCCCGTTCATCGAATGCGTGAGTGAAATGGATTTTGATGATGCCGCGAAGGCCTTTCCAGCGAATTCGCCAGTCGGAATCGTTGGTCATTTTCATGAATTCGCCCAATAGGAAGCGTAAACATTCCGTGGCTTCCGTTCCGTGAGTTTTTCCAAAACTTTCATCCCGATGCGGGTCCCTTAATTTTTCGATTTCCTTCAACGCAGTGTTGACTATTTCCTGATGGTCGCTTTTCACATTACCCAGCAGGCGAAGACAACGTGAGCATGATTTGAACGGTTTCATTCCAAGTTTACTCCTAACGTTTTCTCTTTCATTAAACCTCAATAAGATCGGGTGTTTTTCGTTTTCTCTCAAAATTCTGCCTATGTTTTGCCGCGGCTTCAGCCAACCGTCACGGCGTGAATGAAAGCCAAGACAAGTAATCGTCAAGGGCAATGTTACGCTTGTGTTTTTTGTCGGTCGGAGTTACACAATATACGGGAACTTCCTGCTTTTTTTTTGTTTTTTAATTGGATTTCACAGAATACGCCTCCTTTGTTCCTCGAGTACAAAATCCGTAAAACCGTGAAAACCTGCCGATTGTCGCCGTATTTCTTGTCTCTGAACTTGGCGTTGAACGGAAAGTCAAGACAATCCGTCAGATAAATCTCGAACGCGCCTAATCCTTTGTCCCATCCTTCTGAATCGACGAGTAGCTCGTCCAGCCGGGTTTGCTGGTCCGCCTCGTCCAATAAGTGCCTGAACATGAAATTGCGGTCCGCATTTTCTTCTTCTATCATGACAAACGGCACTTCAACCGGTTTGGTTTCGAATAAGCTTGACAACGCGGTGACTTTAACCGCGCTTTCCACTACTTCTTATTTTTTGTCTTTTGAATTTAACAACTTCGACGCGATCGCATTTTCGAACAAAAATCCCAAATCCGTCAAAAAACTGCCTTTGTTTTCCCGCGTTTGGTTTTGAAGATTGGAAAACGGTCCATCAAACCCAATTTTACAAGCCTCGAACGCATGGCGCCTCGCGTCCGGCCATGCTTTGCCATCAATTCTTTTATTGGAATTTGCTGTTCAGCTTCGTGATTCAGTTCTTCATCTTCTTCTGCAGACCAAAGATTGTAGGCTTTCGGGTTTTTTTCACGAACCCGGCCATACCACTCATCCCTCCAGTCCACCGGAGGTTTAGCCCACTCCTTTTGTTTTGGTTCTGCCATAAAAATCTACTTTCCATGAAAATCTGCCAATGTTTTATTTTCCTTTCAGCAGCGCCTCGATGCCGCCTTTGGCAGGCTCGGAGGCGTAGCGCGGAATCAAATGGATGTGGACGTGGGGGATGGTGCGTCCGGCGGCTTCGCCTTCGTTGATGCCGATGTTGTACGCGTCGGGGTTGTGGCTTGCGTCGATTTTCTTTTTGGCACCTTTCAAGGCGTCTTGGGCGGCAATGAGCTCGTCGTCGTCCAGTTCGAAGAAGGATTCCTTGTGTGACTTCAAGATGACCAAGTGGTGGCCGGGTGAGGCGGGGTACTTGTCGGCGATGACGTACCAATCGGCGTTTTCGCAGAGGTAATTCGACGTGTTTTCCTTGAGTATGCAAAAAAGGCAATCCATGGTCTATCCTTGCCGATTAATTCTTCGATCGGGGGTCAAAAAAGTCATGCTTTCGCGTCGGGTCGCTGACGTTGTCCAAGGGTGGTTGTTGTTCTCCCGTTGGCTGAGAATGCCGAAATCGCTCCAGCGCCATGGGTGAGGTCAGAAGTTTCACCAGTGCGTCTTCTAAAATCTGGAGGTGTTTGGCACGTTCTTCTGCGTCGATAGCCGCGTTGAATGCCTTACGCCGGTTGTAGGCCGGAACGTCTTCGACCAAACGTTTGACGACCCAGTTTCGGTGGTCTTCGGATTGGCGTAACAACGGATGTCTTGTTTTCAACCACGCGTGGAGTTCTTCGTACATAGTGACGTTATGCCGGCGAGACGTAGACGACGGTGTCGCCGCGCAGCAAGACGGTGCCGATTTTGCGTTTGACTTCGCCGTCGACCAGTTCTTCCGCGTTTTCCAGCACGAGGTTCATGTGCACGTCGAACGACGCCAGGGAACCACGGACTTCCAAGTTGCCCTTGAGGCGGATGAGGACGGGATTGTTCAACGATTGGTTCAATATGTCAAACGGTCGCTTTTCTGCCATAAAAAAATCACCTACTTTTCAAAAAACAAACGATGGTTACATTTGATTGCGCCGCTTCATTTTCCCGGGGTGCTTTTGCCGTATCATTTTGGAACGGGTACGGGTTTGACTTTTTTGCGGAACAAGTTGCTGAAAAACTCAAGAATACTCCGCAGGATGCCTTTTCTAGCTTTCGTTTCAGGCAGTATGACTGAGTGCCCGGTGATTTGTCCCGCCAACTTGGTCAACGCCAGCATGAACGGGCTGTGCGGCGCCGTAAGCGCGATGGGTTTCTGGCTGGCGGAGGCGCGTCGGACGGCGCGGTCATCCGGAAGCACCGCCGCCACTTTGATGCCCAACAAGGCCTCGATTTCTTTGGGTTTGATTTCCGTCGGGTCGTTCATCGACATGTTGACGATGGCGCCGTTGAGCTTCGTCCCTTTGCGTTCCAGGTAGTTTTTGACTTTCAATCCGTCGGCCATGGCCGGCGGCTCGGGCGTGAGGATGACGAAGGCTTCGGATGCCGCGTCCATGGCGGCTTTCGCGTCGGCCATCCATCCGGGCGCCGGGTCGATTAAGACGTAGTCGTATTTCTTTTCCAACTCCAGCACGGCGTCGCGCAATTTGTTGTAGTCGACGGAGGATAGGCGGTCGGTGGACAATTCGGACGGCACGTACCGCATGCCCCACGGGCCTTCGTACACGGCGTCGGCAATCACGTTCTCGCCGCTCAATACTTGGTTCAGCGTTATGGGCGTGCGTTCGACGCCCAATAAAAGTCCGATGTTGGCCATGGCCATGTCGGCGTCGACGATGACGACTTTCTTACCCGACTTTGCCAGGATGAGGGCCATGTTGAGGCAGATGGAGCTTTTACCCACGCCGCCTTTGCCGGAGGCGAACACGATGCTGGTCATGGGAGTTGGCCCTCCGGCAGGCCGGCGGGTTTTTGGCCGGGTTTGGTCAAGTCGTACATCTTGTATTTCCGCCCGGATTCATCCCCGGCGGCAGTTGAGGCATTTTGGATTTCCTTCCGCACTTCGTCTTCGAAGAAAGGAGAATACGCCGGCAGCTTGATGTGCCGCAGGCTTTCGTCGCTGGGCACGAACACGGCGTCTTCGTGGAATGCCAGTCCCAAGTGGATTTGTTCGACCGTCAACTCGATGACGTCGATGATGCCTGTCTTGTTCGACGCCGCGTTCAACACGCGTTGGAACGCCCGCTCTCCGGCTAACTCCTTGTTGAACGCGTAGTATTCGTACGTCGTGCCGACGATCTTGCCGGTGTCAATCAGCACGGTTCCTTCCTCGACGCCCGCTTGTCCTTTGATGGTGATGGCCAAGTAGCCGCAGAAGCGTTTGCGGCGCAATTCATCGATTAGGGCGACCAAGTCGGTGGACGCCGTGTCCAGATTGGTTTTCAACGTTTTTCCGGAAGGCAGGTTCATGTCGGAATCCGGCAGCCATTAGGCACGGGGAGTATAAAAATGAGGTTTTTTTTGGGCAACCGCGTTGGAACGAAAAAAAGCCACTTGGGAAAAACAACAAAAAAAAAGGCCGGTTGGAAAAAACGAAAAAGGCCTGGGAAAGCAAATGAACGCGTTTTGGTCTTCTGTCGTTTGCTTCAACGAAGGTTTATTGGCGTAAGTTGATGACCAAATCGGCCGTGTTCTGCAACGCCGCCGAAAAGTCCGGTTCGGTGCCCACCACTATGGTTTCTTTTCCGTGTTCCTTGGCTTTGGTCAGAAGCGGTTTGAAGTCCGAATCGCGCGAACAGATGGCGATGGTGTCGATGTTGGGGTTGAACACGTACTCCGTTGCATCCACGGCCAGCGCCACGTCGACGTCGGAGGGGACGATGACGACTTCGAAGCCCTGGTTGGTCACCGCTTCAATCAGCTTGTCGGAGGCGTATTGGTCCAAAAACACTTTGGCGACTTTGAGCTTGCCGTGTTTAAGCAACCGGGCTTTGATTGTTTCGAGGTTGACGCCGAGTTCCTTGCGCAGCATGTTCGGGCCGTCAACGAAGCACGCAATGCGTTTTTCTTTCCTGCCTAGAGCTTCGCGGAGTTGTCTCAACATGTTGTTTCACCGTGCGTGTTGTTCGATCCAGGGTATGAGTTTTTCCAAGTCTTCCGGCTTTCGCATGACTTGAATAATCCCGTGGCGTTTCTTTAAATCGTCAATGTGCTTGGAGTCGTTGCGCGTGGTGGTGGCAATCACGGGCAAATTAAATTCACGGGCCATGTGCACGGCGCCCAATCCGGGAGGATTCTCGGCGTGTCCTGGAACGTGGCTCAAGTCGGGCAAGAATAGGTCGATTTCGTCCCTGTTTTTTTGGATGTAATGCGCGGCTTTGACTGGATCGGATATGATTCTTGCGCGGTGTCCATGTGACTCCAACTTGTCTTTGAGCATTGTTGCTAAAAAAGTATCCGGTTCGTAGATGAGTACGCGCGTTGGTATATTCCGTCCGTGTGCCCGGATCGTCTTGCCAAGTTGGATTACATCGTTTTGACCCAACGCGGCTTTGATTTGGCCTTTTCGCAACAATTGTTTCTGAATTATTGGATTGCCTCTGTACGTGGCAACGGGAATGTCGGGATGGTGTTCTTGAATTTTTGAAATCAAATCCAGGCCGGGTCTATTCCGCTCCGTATTGATTTCAGTACTTTTTCCCAAGCTCGTAATCAGCAGTTGGACGTCGGTAGGGTTGGCGTGAATGTGTTGCCATGCGGATTCATGGTCGTTGAAATATTTTATCCGGAATTCGTCTTGTAACTCCGCACATCGTTTGAAGTCCGTCGTGACTTGGGAATCTGTGTGGACGAACACGACGTGGCGACTGGGTCGAATAGTGGAATGTTCCTTCATGGTTTGAACACATTTTTTGCGTTTTCAAGTACTTGGTCCTGCACGTCCTTTAAGTCTTTGTTTAAAGTTTGGCAGATGTGCTCGTAGACTTCACGGACGTTGGACGGCTCGTTGCGCTGGGGCTTGCCGTTTTTGTCTTTCTCCCAGCCATATGGTGAATCCGTCTCGGTCAGAAGGCGGTCCAACGGGGCTTGCTTGATGATGGCGGTGCGGTCCTTGCTTTTGACCGTCGGCAAACTCAAGAAGCACCCGGTTTCGAGGGCTACTTTGGCGTGTTTTTTTTCCAGGAAGAAGTGCAGCACGTGCGTTGCTTTGTATGACGGCAAGATTTGGAGGACTTCTTCGACGGCTTTGCGCGTGTGGATGACGCAGGCCAAACCGTTTTTCTCGGCGAAGGCCAATTGCTCTTCGAAAACCTGGCGCTGGCGGGCTAGGGTTTCCGGACCGAAGTAGTGCAAGTCCAACCCGATTTCGCCGATGGCGGCCAATTTCTTGGCTTTGTGCGCGGCTTGCAAAAAAGCCATGTGCGGTCCGAGGTCTTCAGAAGCGGCGTGGAACGGGTCTAACCCGCAGGCCGCCTTAAGGACGTCGGGATATCGGGCGACCAAGTCCAGCTGGTTGTGGTTACTCTGCCGGTTGGTGCCGTGCGTGACGGCCACGGTTTTTGTTTCGCGCATGCGTCCGATGATGGCGTCCAGCGCGTGCGGGTCGTTCGGGCTGCTGAAGTCGGCGTGGTCCAGATGGCAGTGGGCGTCGAAGTATTGCATCCATTGGTTTTTGGAGGGGGCTTTAAATAAGAGTTTTCGCCTATTCGGTACGTCGTTTTTGGCTTTCGTTGGCCGTCGTAGATGATTTTTCTCGCTTTAGCTGAGGTGTTGTGTCGTGTCAGATCGGATTTTTGCCCAGATGGGCGACTTGAGAATTGGAAAATACGTCATCATCGACGACGTGCCTTGCCGCGTGGTCAGCATGGATAAGTCCAAGCCCGGAAAACACGGCGCGGCCAAGCTCCGCATCGAGGCCATCGGCTTGTTTGACAGCGGCAAGCGCAGCTTGATGAAGTCCACTGACGCCGACGTCGAGATTCCCATCGTGGAACGCAAGCGCGCGCAAGTCGTCAGCCTAACCGGAAACCTCGCCAATTTGATGGATTTGGCGTCGTACGAGACGTTCGACGTGTCCATCGACGAAGAAATGATGAAGGACTTGGAAGTCGGAAAGGAAATCCAATACATGGTCGTCATGGACCGCAAGCTCTTGCTGCGCGTGTACGACAACGAGTGAGTCTTGGGTGCTTGAACTTCGATTTGTGCGGGAAAACGCCGACGCCGTCCGCCAGAACCTCCTCAAACGCGCCAACCCCGACGTTTTGAAACGTCTGGATTCCTTGTTGGCGGCGGACAAGGACTACCGTGCCGCGCTTTCCAAAGTCGAAGCCGTCCGCCAGCGCCGCAACACGATTTCCAAAGAAATCAACGACGCCAAGAAAGCAGGTACGGATGCGGCCGCGCTGTTCAAGGAAGCAAAAAACTTGCCCGACCAAGTGGCCAAAGTCGACGCCGCGGCGCAAGAGAAGCTGGCGGAAGTCAGCCGTTTGCTTTCCGGCATCCCCAACCTGCTTCACGATTCCGTTCCGACCGGCAAAGACGAATCCGGCAACGTGATGGTGCGCGAATGGGGCGGACAGGCCGTTCCGGATTTCGGCGTGCAAAGCCACGTCGACTTGATTGAAAAGCTGGGCGTGGCCGACATCGAGCGCGCCGCGAAAGTCTCCGGCTCCCGTTTTTACTTTTTGAAGAACGAATTGGTCTTGTTGGACTTGGCGTTGCAGCGCTTCGCGTTGGATTCGTTGTACAAAAAAGGCTTCCAGCCGGTGTACCCGCCGTTTTTGATGCGCCGCGGGCCCTACGAAGGCGTCACTGATATGAAAGACTTCGAAGACGTGATGTATAAAATCGAAGGCGAAGACCTATACTTGATCGCCACGTCGGAGCACCCCATGGCTGCCATGCACATGGACGAAGTTTTTGCCGAGGAGAATCTACCGCTCAAGTATGCAGGCGTATCCGCATGTTTCCGTAAGGAAGCCGGTGCACACGGCAAGGACACCAAAGGCATCTTCCGCGTGCACCAGTTCAGCAAGGTCGAACAATTCGTCTTCTGCAAGCCGGAAGACTCCTGGCGCATCCACGAAGAACTGCTGGCCAATGCCGAAGACGTGTTCCAAAAACTGGAAATCCCGTATCGCGTAGTCAACATCTGCACCGGCGACATCGGCTCTGTGGCCGCCAAGAAGTACGACATCGAGGCGTGGATGCCGGCGCAGGGAACGTACCGCGAAGTGGTGTCCTGCAGCAACTGCACGGCGTACCAGGCGGTGGGGCTCAACGTCAAGTACGGCAAGTACGGCGGCCAAAAAGAATACGTGCACACGTTAAACAGCACGGCGATTGCGAATCCGCGGGCCATCGTGGCCATCTTGGAAAACTTCCAGACCGCGAGCGGCTCGGTCAAGATTCCCAAGGTCCTTCATACTTATTTGCCGTTCAAGGAAATCGCGGCCAAAAAGCCGAAACCAGGAGTAAAGAAGAAATGAAACCTGCTCTTTTTGCCTTGCTGGTCGGCTTCTTCCTAGTGGCTGGCTGCCTCCAAAACGGTACGACTCCCTCACCGTCGCCTACTACTTTGGCATCCCCCATTCCGACGGTTTCCGTTTCGGCCGGTCCCACTGTTTCCGCTTCCGTTCAACCCACCGCAACGGCAACGGGCCAAGCATCGCCCTCCGTTGCACAACTGAAGTGCCAAGTGGACTCTGATTGCGTCACTGATGGCTGTTCGGGCCAAATCTGTCGCTCGAAACTGGATGAAAGCGTGATGACGACATGCGAGTACAAGGAAGAATACGCCTGCTACAAAAAAGAAGGCTGCCTATGCCAATCCGAAAAATGTGCGTGGAGCGCCGAAACGACGGCGTGCGTAAAAAAAGCCTCCGCAACCAGCGCATCCGACGTGCCGCCCCAAGGAGAGGGAGACGCATTTGATGCTTCAAATAAATGTGTAAAATTGTGCAACCAGGCAAAAGCGGAAGGAAGAAACCTCTCGGCGGGTCCCTGCCTTTCAAATGAATTGTTCCCGAATTTCCCCTGGGTCTGTGACGTGGCCCACGACCCCCGCCAAGACGTCGACAACTTGGAGCAAAACACGTGCCCGGCGTTCGGCGTAACCGCGCAGCACTTCGTCGAAGTCGATGAGAACTGCCGGATTATCGTTTCCCAATGAATGTTTATATGGCGTACTGCATTCAATTGACCCATGGAAAAAATACTCCGCTTTTTGTCATCCTATGCCGTTCCACACGATTTCCGACCTGGGATGGACCGGAGGTTTGACGTGCATGCCATCCGCGGGCTTGAAGACATCGCGCACGGGTTCATTAACGCCAACGGAGGCGCCGACTTTATTCATAGAATCGTGCAATCCGCCCAACCGGATAAAACCCAAGGTCCAGTCATGCGCAAACATTCCAAAATCGCGGCTATCCACATTCCGGTTGAAGTGGTAAAGCCCGGTACCAAGATTAAACCCCGGCATGTGGATGACCAACACGTCCATGTTTCATTCCAGTCCGGTCAGGACCCCCGTAATGATCGGGGACAAAATTTATCTGAGAATGCACGCGACCTCCATCGTATTTGGGAACGCATGAAGCTATTATCACTCCTTCGCGTCCGCCAATTGAGGACGTCAGTGCCGTTGTTTGTCGTGCATAGTCCCGAAGCCCAATATATGGTTTCCATCGAAAGTAAGTTGCCTACGTTAGCGGAACGCCTTAAAGAACTGCGAAAAAATGGCCGAGGGGAAGAGGAGCAAAAATTGAGAAAAAAATTTCAACAATATCTTTACACCTTGGAGCATGAATATGGCATAAAACCCGGCACGACCTATACGGGAGACTATTTTGTCCACCATCCGAGTGGCAAGAAGAAAACACCCCAATTCCTTCTCATTCTTCCCCACGGAGGCCGCTTACTTCCGCTGAAGGAAAAATGGCGTAAGAAACTAGTCCGATTGCTGAATAAAAAGAAAAACGTTAAACTTGCGCAGTCGTTGGAAAATAACGATGATGTTCAATCGCTTGACCTGGATATTTTCAAAGCGGCTTGATTCCCAACGCGCTTAGCACCATGCCTAATACCAAGGCGAGCAGGACGGATGCGACGATGAGCGTGACGTACGAGAGGGCTTTGATTTCGTAGACTTTGCGTTCGACGATGGATTCGGTCTGTTGTTCGAATTCGGCCAATTGGCTTTGGTCGGACTGCAGTTGCAAAAGTTGTTTTTCGATGCGGTCCAGTTTTTGGGATACGCTGGCTGAAGAAACATCAGGGGTTTGGTCGGCTTGGCGTTTGGCGTTGGCGGCGCTGGAACGGGGGATGGTTTTTTTGCCGCGTCGGAGCGCGTTTTTGCCTCGGAATTTGGTGCGGGTTGACATGGGTTCTACCGAAGGCTATTAAACGGCTTCCGGATATATTAGTTGTCCTCTCAAAGGTCCCGCCATGACGCGGGCTAACGGCGGTTTCCATGTGGGGTGGCAGCCATCGTAGGTTTTTGCGGCGGACGCTTTTGCTTTTGTTTTGCATCCGTTGTTTTTGGCTTTCGAGTGGGTGCGTAAGATTTTCGGGGTTGTAACGCGTGGAGGACTTTGTACAGGTTTTTGAGAATTTCCTTGCCGAACAGTACCCGGGGGAAATTACCGACCTGTTCGAGAACTACCCCAAGAAGCGCAGCTTGGCGGTGGACTACAACCTCTTGGACAAGTCCTTTCCTGAACTGGCGCAAAAACTCCAGGAAAAGCCGGACGAGGTCATTGCCGCTGCCGAAAAGGCCATCCAGAGCCAGAAGCCCATCGTGTTCGAAGACGAGCGGCCGCTTCACGTGCGTTTTTTCAATTTGCCATCCACGTTCGAGACGTCGGTCATGAATTTGGGCGCCGATCATTTGGACCAGTTGTTCCGCATCGAAGGCGTCGTCAGCTGGGTCACGGAAATCAAGCCGTTGATGAAGACGTCGCTGTGGCAATGCATCCACTGCCAGACGACCATCAAGACGGCGACGGATAAGTCGTCCATCAAGCCACCCGGCATCTGCCAATGCGGCCGCCGTGACTTCAAGCTCTTGGAAAAAAGCGGTTCCAGTTCGTACATCAACGTCCAACGCGCGCAGATCCAGGAATTGGTGGAAAAGCTGCGCGGCAATGCGCCGACGGCCAGCGTGGAAGTCTGGATGGAAGACGACTTGGTCAACTTGATGGTGCCCGGCGAAAAATTCATCATTTCCGGCGTCCTGCGCTTGAAACCCGTCAAGGAAGGAAAAGTCAAGTCCGCGGTGTACGCCAAGTTCATCGACGCCCTCCACCTGCAGCGGATGGAGCGCGAGTTTGAGGAACTGGAAATCACGAAAACCGAACAGGACGAAATCGAACGGCTGGGACACGACCCGGGACTTTTCGAAAAAATCGTGAAAAGCGTCGCGCCCAGTATCTACGGTTACAGCGAGTTGAAGCAAGCCATCGCTTTGCAGTTGTTTGGCGGAACGCCTGGCAAAGTCATGCCCGACGGCAAAAAAATCCGCTCCGACATACACTTGTTGTTAATCGGCGACCCCGGTTGCCTCATTGCGGACGAACGCGTGGTGTTGGGCAACGGCGCCATCGTCAAATTGGGCGACATGGGTGAATCGCACCTGCAATCCATCCATGCGCCGATGCTGACGGGCCAAGGCTACGCGCGGGCCAACGCCACGGTTTTCCACAGCTACCCCCAGCAACGCATCATGGAAGTCGTTACGGAATCCGGCAAATGCATCAAAGGCACGTACAACCACCCCTTGTTGGTCGTCGACGGAATGAAGAAAGCGTGGAAGCGGTTGGACGAACTCAAGGTAGGCGACCGCCTGGCCACCGTTGTCGGCATTCCTTGCACAATAACCGCCCCGTTGGAAACGGGATGGACTATAATCCCCCGAAGATTCGGGCCCAAAAGCAACGTGACGCTTCCGACCCATCTGACGCCGGAATTGGCCGGTTGGATGGGTTACGTCTTGGGCGACGGCTGGGTTACGCGCACGCGGGTTGCAATGGACGTCAACACGGAAGAGGAAGACTTGATTCCGCTGCTGAAGCAAATCACCGAGAACCAATTCGGCGTTCCCTTGGGCCACCGGACAGAGCGGCGCCCCGGCAAAAAACCCATCCACGTTCTTGAAACTCACCGCGTCGACGTGGCGGCAAACGTGCAATTCCTCCGCCAACGACGCGTGCCGGATTTGGTGTTGCAATCGGGAAACAAAGTCGCCGCCGAGTTCTTGGCCTGGTTGTTCGAAGCGGACGGCACCGTTTTTTCCAAAGGCCGGGGAAAACGCACGGTCCAGCTCAAGTCGTCCGAAATCGAATTGCTGCGCGACGTCCAAATCCTCCTGCTGCGCTTCGGCATCCATTCGCGCATCGTCGAGCGCAACTTGACCATCCGGCGTGCGCAAGCCATACGAAAATATGCAAAAGCCATCGGTTTTCGTTCCGCCAAGAAGAAGGCCCGCTTGGCGCAACTGGTGGCTGACGTGAAGGTTTTGCATCATGAAATCGGCCGCCAATTGAGCGAACGCGTGGTCTCTATCCGTCCCGCTGGCGTCGCTGACGTTTTTGATGTCGAAGTGCCAACGGCCAAGCGGTTCATCGCCAACGGCATCATTTCCCACAACACGGCCAAATCGTCCATCCTCGGGTATGTCTCCCGCATTTCACCCAAATCCGTCTACGTGTCCGGCGAATCAGCCACTGGCGTCGGTTTGACGGCCTCCGCTGAACGGGACAAGGATGGGGAAGGCTGGATTTTGAAAGCCGGCGCCATGGTGTTGGCCAACGGCGGACTTGCAATAATTGACGAATTCGACAAGATGGACGTGGAAGACCGCGGCGCCATCCACCAAGCCATGGAACAACAAGTCATCTCCGTTGCGAAAGCCGGCATCGTGACGCAGTTCCAATCCAAGACGTCCGTGTTGGCGGCGGCGAATCCCAAAATGGGGCGGTTCGATCCGAATACGCCGCCGGCCGAACAATTCGATATTTCGCCGCCTCTGCTTTCGCGTTTCGACTTGATTTTCACCATCAAGGACGTGTTGGACGAGACGAAGGACCGCCGCACGGCCGACCACATCTTGTTGGGCCACAAATTGTCTTTGCAAGGCGATTCGGCGGCGATGCACAAAGACATCATGCCCGTCATCGACATGGATTTGTTGCGCAAGTACGTGGCGTATGCGCGTCGGCACATCCGGCCTAATTTGTCGGATGAAGCCTCGGACAAAATCAAGGAGTTCTACGTGGACATGCGCAAGCAAGGCGCAAAAGACAACACGTTTTCCATCACGGCGCGGCACATCGAAGGCATCATCCGCTTGTCGGAAGCATCCGCCAAACTCCGCTTGTCGCAACGCGTCGAACTCCAGGATGCCGAGCGGGCCATCGCGTTGTCCACGTTCGTGTTGAACGACGTGTTCATGGACAAGACCACCGGGCGCATCGATTCGGACATCATCTCGATTGGGCAACCCAAGAGCCGCGTGGACCGCATGCGCACCATTTTGGGCGTCATCGGCACGTTGCAGAAACAATACGACTTGGTGGCTATCGATGACATCGTCAAGGAAGCCGCCACGTTCGGCCTCGACGACGTCTATGTCCGGCGTTTGGTGGACGAATTGAAACGTCAGGGCGACTTGTACGAGCCGAAAGTGGGCCATGTGAAATTGTCGCGCAAAGAAATGCCATAGCGGGGGCGAGGCCCAGGCCGGGCCAGGGGGAACGCTTTCCCCCGGGGCGACCGAGTCGAAAGTCGGGCACGTCAAGCTGTCGCGCAAAGAAATGCCGTGAAGAAAAAAGAAGGATTCAAGCAAACGGTTTAATCCGCCTTGACGCTAAACGGTTGGATATGGTTTTTACGATTCGGTTTGTCGCATTGCAGCTTCTGGCGGCGTTCTTTGCCGTCCAATTCCTCGGCCTCGTCATGGGCTCGCTTTTCATCGCCGCCGGCATCCAGACCGTTGAGGATCCGTCCGACGTGGGCAACGCTTTGCAGTTGTTGGGCGGCATTTTGGTTACCACGGGCATCCTGCTGGTGGTGTTGTACTTCTACAAAGGCTCCGCTTTGCTTCGGGGACTTGAGGCGTTGATGATGTTCACCGCTTCGAGCCTGTTTTTCTCGCTGTTTTTTAACGAATTGATTACGGTGGGCCTGGCTTTGGTCCTGTTGGGAATCCGCTTTTTGTACGAGCCGTTCCGTCCTTTCTTGCTGATGTTTGCCACCATGGTCGTGGGAGGCTTATTGGGGGCGTCGTTGGACGTCCTGCCGGTGTTGGTGTTCATAGTTTTGATTTCGGCGTACGATTTTGCCGCCGTGTTCTTGACGAAGCACATGGTTTTTTTGGCGGAACGCATGAGTGAAAAAAAAGCCAGCATGACGGTCAACTTCAAACACAAAAAGCAGCAAGTCATGCTGGGTTCCGGCGACTTCGTCGTGCCATTGGTGCTTTCGGTATCACTTTTGCACCACTACGGCGTATTCATCGCGGCGTTTGCGGCATTGGGTGCGGGTTTGGGCCTGGCATCGCTTTTATGGCTCATGGAACGCAAGCGTGGCTATTATCCGGGTTTGCCGCCCATCGTATTCGGCGAGTTGCTGCTGACGGCGTTGGCGTTTGGATTGAAAATGGTCTTTCGTTTTTAATTTTCCTAAATTCCCGTCCGATTAGTCATTAGGTTTTAACCCGGCCTAATTCTCAGAGGTAAATCGCCATTCCTCCTTACCGTAAAGCATAAAAACATAATGAGTATATACTCATCATGGCATTTGTCCGATACCAAAAATTCGGAAAACAAGAGTACGCCTACGAAATAACCTCATACTGGGACAAAACCACCCAGTCGCCCAAACAAAAATCTCGGTAAGGGTTTAGTTTTGGAGCTTGACCGAAAGGCGTAAGTTCTCCTTTTTCGTACCCTTTTGCAAGGGGCGTCCCGACCAAGACGCCCACGCAAAAAGGCCCCACCCGCCATGACTGACGAAAAATACGTGCGCGAGCTCGAAGCTCGCGTAGCAACCCAGGAAAAAGAAATCCTCGGACTCCGCAAAATCATTGCGGACCTAATGAACCGCATCGAAAAACTTGAACGACAACTCGCACAAAAACCAAGACGCGAACCCCCCGCGTTCGTCAAAGAAAACACTCAAAACCACGACGCCAAGCCTTCCGGACGACCGGAAGGCCACGAAGGCACCGGCCGCTCACGGCCGGAAGAAATCCACGAACGCGTCGAACTCAAACCGGTCGGCGAGTGTCCGGATTGCGGCGGCGCCGTTCACCTCAAGCGCCGACGCAAACGATACGTCACTCGCCTCGTTCCGGGTCGTTTGGAGAACGTCGAATACGACGTGCCGCAATCCTTTTGTGGCTCGTGCCACAAATCCGTAGAACCCATCATCCCGAACACGTTGCCGAACAACCGATTCGACCTCTCGTTTCTATTGTACGTCGCCTGTTTGCGTATGCTGGGCGTATCGGTGGACAAAGTTCGGTTCCTGTTGGAAACGAACTACGGCCTCCACGTATCCAGCGCCACGATTACCAACAACATGCAGAAACTCGCCGAGTTTTTGGGTGAAGATTATGAACAACTCCGCATCGAATTGTTGAAGGCGCGTCAAGTGCATGGTGACGAGACCAGTTGGCGCGTCAAAGGCGTCAACTGGTGGTTATGGGAATTCATCTCGAAACGAGTGGCGTACTTTACCGTTCGGCACACGCGCGGGCACACTGTGCCCGCACAAGTCATGAACGGTTATCGTGGTTTGTTTACGGCTGATTTTTGGAACGCGTACAATTGTCTGACGTGCGAAAAACAGCGGTGCTGGGTGCACCTCAAACGCGAATTAGACAAAGTGCTCAAGTATAAACCTGCGCCAGAGTTTGCGCGATTCGCATCGCGTTTGATGCGGTTGTACTACTGGGCGAAGAGTGAACGGAATCATGGAAGCAAGACGCGGTTGTTTGCCGAAGAGCGCTTACGAGCGCTCTTGAATGAACAGTATGCGAATAAGGATTGCAAACGGTTGGTGAAACGTTTGACTCGGCATCAGAGCGAGTTGTTCGTTTTTTGCGCCCGTCGGGGCGCAAAAAGTGAGAACAATCATGCGGAGCGGGGCATCCGCCCCGCCGTGGTTTTGCGCAAGACGAGTTTTGGAAGTCAGTCGGAACACGGCGCGCAGGACACGGCCGTGCTCATGAGTTTTTTCCAGACGGCGCGCTTGCAGGACGAAAACTTTATCGATTTCATGCATGAACTGGCGGAAAACCGCCTACGAAACTAAACTGATACGAATTTGCAATCCCTCGGCGACCCGATTGCTTTCTCCGAAATACGTCTGCATCATCAAGACTTTCAGCACGTCAGACGCAGGAACTTCATCGGGGTGGCCGACTGGTTTTTTTTGTTCTTTTGGTTTCCGTGCGGCGATGCGTTCTTCCGCCGCGTTAACGATTTCGCGGATGAAATCGAGCGTCTCGGCAATCTCGCGGTATTGTGCTTTGTCGTATGCGCGCCAGTTGATTTTCTTTTCTTCCCGCGGTTCGTATGCGAATTCTTTTTCGCGGATTTGCGTGATGATTCCCTGCAATTGTTGTTCTTTGTGTCGGATGGCCACGGTATCGTTACGAACACAACCTTTATTAATATATCTTTAGTATATATTATTTGTGAGGCGTGTGGAAATGGTGAAGCGGACGAAGTTGACGGTCAGTGGTATCGTGGGTTTTATGGAGCGGGTGGTGACGCCATTTGGTTCGGGTGCCAAAGTGGGCTGTCCGAAAGAGTTCGTCGGAAAAAAAGTCTACCTCATCATTCTAGACGACTAACCGAATAGTGTCCCAAAGCCCCTCAAACCAGGCGGTATTTTATTGGCGTAAATTATAGCAAGTGACGCAAGTTATCAGCCAATTTGGCGTCACTTGCTATCAAGTTCGCGACCCCTATTCGTCTAAAAATTTGTGTCGGTTTCTATATGCAAGATTAAACGAGTCAACTCCTCGTTATCCTTGCATGAATCTTTCACGCAAAAGACCCAGCGGGTTTCCAACGCTATTTGTCGAACTCCTGACCGGTTTAAATCTTTTTTCCCGCTAACACAAAGCAGCGAGCCTAATTGCCCAATCGGGATTCGGCCGCGTTTTTTTGAGTCTTGAGGTGCTTTGAGCCTATGTTGTCTACGCCCGACATCCAGCCCGACGAGTGGGGCCCGGAATACGTCATCAACGTCTACGATCCCAAGACGGGCATGGAAGGCGTGGCCTGCATCGACAACACGGCCCGTGGAGTTGCCAAAGGCGGCATCCGCATGGTCCCCGATATTTCCACGCAGGAAGTCTGCCGACTGGCTCGCGCCATGACGTGGAAAAACGCGCTTGCGGACATTCCGTTCGGCGGCGGCAAGTCGGGTATCAAGTGCGACCCCAAGAAAGTCAACAAGGAAGTCATGATGCGCGCCTTCATGGAAAAACTCAAGATCGCCCTGCCGGACATCTACATTGGGGGACCTGACATGAACGTCACGGAAAAAGAAATGGCGTGGATGGCTGACGAAGCTGGAGACTTCCGCGTCGTCACGGGCAAACCGTCCGCAATCCAAGGCCTGCCGCACGAACTGGGCTCGACCGGTTACGGCGTCGTCCAATCCGCTCTTGTGGCAATGGATGAGCTGAAAATCAATCCCCAAGGCGCTACCGCGGTGATTGAAGGATTTGGCAACGTGGGCATTTTTACCGCGCGCTTTTTCAAAGACCACGGCGTCAAGACCATCGCGGTATCCGATTCTTCAGGTACGATTTACAACCCCAAAGGCATTGACACGGACGCGTTGGAAAAAATCAAGCTGGAAACCGGCAAAGTCGCCAACTACCAAGACGCCGAAAAACTGGACAAAGCTGCTCTTTTCGGAATTTCATGCGACGTCTTGGTGCCGGGTGCGCGCCCCGACGTGATTACCGACGCCAACAAGGGCCAGATCAAGTGCAAAGTCATCTCGCAAGGCGGCAACCTGCCCATCGCGCCCCGCATTGAAGAGGAACTGGAACAAAAAGGCATTATCGTGTTGCCGGACTTCCTTGCAAACGCCGGTGGCGTCATCTCGTCGTGGTGCGAGACCATGCATTACATGCCGGACCAGATGTTTGACATCGTGAAAAAGAAAATCACGACGAACACGAAAGTCGTCCTGCAGCGCCGCCGCGACGAAAAGAAGTACACCCGCGCCATCGCGCTCCAGATTGCCCAAGAAAGGGTCCGTGCGGCCATGGAAGTAAGGGGACGCTGGCCCGACCGCAAGAAGTAGGTTGTTGAGGACTCCTGACGTTTCGATTTTTTGTTTTGGCCGGGTTTTCGGCCCGTCTGCTTTTTTGAGTCGCTTCAGTAGTTCCAAATATAGCGGGTAGAACTGGGAGAAAATAGTATTGCCTGAGCATTTTTTCTTGCTGAATGTTCGGGGTACATCCCATAAAAACAATAAAAAATATTTCTCGAAACGATTTTTACCTCTTGAAATACGAATACGCCCCGCGTACGCTCACCTCCTTCATTTTTTTAGAACTCATAAACAAAATCACGTTGGCGGCGGCCATCGTCAGCCGGGAAATGAAAAAACCGTGCCTCGTCGGCGTGCGGCATGCGACGGAATTGCTGAAAGACGGCGACTTGGTCGAAGTGGACGCCAATCAGGGATTCGTCCGCATCCTTCAAGCCGATTGAAGCCGTTGTCTTCTTGCACCGCCTCGGTCCTGTAACCCCTTGTTTTTTAACCCAAAAACGCCCTAATAATCCACTATGCTAAACCGCCTAAAGTCGCCTGTCCGGGCCCTGTTTTTTTTGTTGTTCTTGTTGCCGCTGGTTTCCGCCACGTGCCCGTTTTTGGGCGTCTCCGGTTTGTTCCAAGCCAACGTCACCTCGGGCAACCAAGCTGCATTCCCCTTGACCTTGACCAACCTGGGCTTCAACACGCAGTTGGTCCAGCTTTCCGGCACCTGTCCGACCGGTTTGTCTTGCTCGTTCTCTCCCGTGAGTTCCGACGTTTTGGTGCCATCGCAGACTAAGACGTTCAGCTTGGTGGTCGATGCCAACACTCCGGGTAATTATTCCTTCCAACTCCAGTTGTCGGCCGAAAGCAACGCGTGCCAGACGCTGGAGTACAACTTGAAAGTCAACCCGGCCGTGAGCGCCGCCGTTCCGCCTTTTGTCGTCAAGGTGTTTCCGGAAGGCAACGCGACGGCCCGTCCCGCCCAATCCGTATCGTACCAAATCACCATCCGCAACAACGGCAATGCGTTGGGCTATGCGCGCATCAACGTGGTCAGCCCGTTGAAAAAATCTACGGAGCTGGACCTGGTGGACGTCGACTTGGCGCCGCAGTCGGAAAAGACGGTTACCGTGAAGGTCAACGTGCCGGCCGGCACTCCCCGTGGCGTATATGATTTGCTCTTTACGGTGAACGCTTTTGACGGCTCCGGTTGCTGCGAGTATTCCTATGCCGTCCGCCGGCCTTTGTTCGTGTTTTCCGACAGACTGCAGTTGACGCTGCAGAACGAACCGCTGTCTTGCATTCCCGTCAAACACAAGGAAAAGACGGAATATGTTTTCCGATTACGCAATGACGGCGAAGTGGCCGGTCCATTTGATTTCGAATTGGTGGGGCCGCAAGCCGTTGCCGACGCGTCGTCGTTGGATGCCCGCCGTTTGGAGATCGTTCCGGGCGACGCGCAGCAACTCATTTGGACCATCAAGCCGTCCTCCAGCATGGTATTGGATCGCTATTCTGCCATCCTGCGCGCCAAGTATCTGGATTGGGTCATCTTTGAAAAACCGGTGTGCTTCGTTGTTAATGCGCAACGCAGCTTTATTTTGTCCGCGCCTGATTCCTACGCGATTACGCGTGCCGAAGCCGGCGAGATCGCTTTTTCGGTTCGCAACAACGGCACCGTCTTGTCGACGTACACGGTTGCCGCCACGCCGCCTTCCGGCTTTGATTTCCGTGTGCCGGAACCTTCATTCAGTCTGACTCCGGGTTCGACCAAGACGGTCCGAATCTTGGTTTCCACTACGCGCCTGACGCCTTTGGGCGAGCGCAAGTTGCCGATTGAGGTCAGCGACGGCCGCATCCGCCAGTCGCTCAACGCGTACGTCGACGTCGTGTCCAGTCTGCAACCCGGAAAATCGTTCCTCAAAATCGAGGAAAAACCCGTGTCGGTGTACTCCGGAGTTCCGCAGAACGCGCGCATCGGCGTGACCAACCAGGACGCCCGCACGCAGCAGAACGTCACCATCCAGATTAGCGGTTTGCCGGATTCGTGGTTCCAAGTCCAGACCGATTCGCAGAACATCGTCGCCACCAAAACGGCGTACTATGACGTGTTGTTCACCGTGCCGGTCGAATCGCCGCGCCAAGCGCGGCCGTTCCAAGTGCTTGCGCAAAGCCAAAAAGGCGAACGCACTCAAGCCAAGTTAAACTTGGATGTCCAGCCCGCTCCGGCGCACTTGGACGTGGCTGTGACGAACGTGCAGCGAAACGGTGACGACCTGGCCTTTACTGTCGTCGTTTACAACAACGGTTTGAAACCCTTGTCCGGCGTGGACGTGACCGCAGGGGGCTACGTGCAATCCGTCGGTACCTTGCAGCCTGGCGAGCAGCGCGTGTTGGCGTTCCAAGCGTTGGCGACGCAGGCGTTGGTGGTGCAGGCCCGCTCCGTTGACGGTGTGTCCAGCCGTGCGGTCAGTGTGCCGGCGGTTCAACCCAACCGTTTGGAAATCAACGGCTTGCTCGTCATCCTCATCGTGCTCATGCTTATCCTAGTCGCCATCGCTTTTCTGCTGCGGAAAGAAAGCTTGGACAAGTTCACGCAAAGCACGAGCAAATCCTAATGGGCATTTAGCCGCTGCCCAGTTTTTGCGTTCCTTTCCCCCGTCTTTCGCCTTCCTTTTCTGTTTTTTCCCATCCGGAATTGCTTTTTCATGGTTCACCATTCGCGCAAAGAAAGCCCCGATTCCGCGATGGTCAAGTTTGATGGCCTCCGCTTTTGGACGCACTCCTCCGTTTACGTGCCACGCGAGGATTCCTTCCTGCTTGCAATCGCCGCACGTGGGCACGCTTTCGGAAAAGTATTGGATTTGGGCTGCGGTTCAGGCATCGTGGGGCTATCTGCCTCACAAAACAAGAATGTGACGGAAGTTGTTTTTGCAGACGTTTCGCCCATCGCCCTGCAGCTCGCGGAACAAAACGTGAAAGAAAACGGCTTGGAAAAAAAGCACCCCTTCGTTCAAACCGATTTGTTTTCGTCACTTTCCGGACAAAAATTCGACACCATCTGCTTCAACCCGCCGTATTTGCCCACTGCCGAAGACGAGAAACTCCACGGTTTGGAAAATGCCGCGTACGATGGAGGCGCGGATGGGCGCAAAGTGCTGGATGTTTTTTTGAACCAGTTCGAGGCCTTTTTGGCGCCCAAAGGAATCCTGCTTTTGTTGAACAGTTCGGTCAGTGCGAAAGATGGGCAATCCGGGAATGCTCAAACACAAACGGCACTTGAAGCAAAGGGTTTCAAAGTTGAAGAAGTCGGAACGCAAGCCTTTTTCTTTGAGCAATTGGTGGTGTTCAAGGCGGAAATTACTGTTTGATCTTTAGCGCAATGACGCATTTCCTATGCGGCTTTGCCTTGGAGTAGTTTTTCTTCTAATTCCAGCAACTCTTTTCTGAGATCTTCTTTCGAATCTTTTTCGGAGTCACTTTTGGCGGTTTTGGCCTTTGGCATTTTCTTCATCAATAAGTCAATGATTTCCCGCTGCGATTTGGGCTTCAGATACAACCAGTGCACGGTTGCCAGGATTAACGCGATACCTATCATCGCCAGATACTGGATTCCGAGGAATTCCAGCTGGCTTTGTGTTTTTGCCAGTCCAAGCAAACTCCCAATGAGGATGGGTATCAGGCCAATCAGCGTGCAGGAGTACGATATGGCATACGAGGAAATGGTTGCAAGACTGTAGGGCAGAAGTGGAAGACCCAAGTCGGCGGCCGTCTGTTTTGTTTTGCCAAAAAACTCCCAAAGGTATGCCGGAAGCAAAAGCAGACCGGGCCCGATTCCTCCAGGCATAACGCTGGCAAGGATGCCCGCCATACTTGCAATACCAACACTTGTCCAGTTGTCCTGTTTTCTCCACCAGGTGTACAGTCCCATTCTGCTCTTACTTAGGATGGCCTTTTAAGGCCTTGTAAAAAATAACCCAGTCCTCGATGAGCGTTCTCGTTGTTTTGGGTGTGCTGCGTTCCTGATTTTTTTAAGACGCTGTATCCGATAGTTCCTGTTATCCGATATCCAATATATCGGATAGGTATAAATATCGGTATCGGCATGTTTTGACTATGATGTCGGATGCGCTTGCGGATCGGATCCTGCAAAAGAGAATACGCTTGGATGCCCTTCGGCCGTTCAAGTCGTCGGCCCTTGGTAAGCTCAAGGAACGCTTTGAATTGGAATGGACGTACCATTCGAATGCCATCGAGGGAAATACGTTGACCTTGCGGGAAACCCAGTTGGTTTTGCAGGAAGGCATCACCATCGGGGGCAAAAGCTTGCGCGAGCATTTGGAAGTGACCAACCATAAAGCGGCCATCGATTTCGTGCGTTCCTTGCTTGGAAAGAAAACCGTCCTGGAATCCGACATCCTTGAAATCCATGCGTTGGTGTTAGATCGGATCTTGCCTCAAGACGCGGGTTTTTACCGGCACGAGCGGGTGCGGATTACCGGGTCGGACTACTCCCCTCCTTCTCCGGAAAAAGTATCGGCTTTGATGACCGCGTTCGCCGAATGGTTGAAAAGCGAGCCGAGCAAGCATCTGGCCGCGGTGGAATTCTCAGGCTTGGCCCATTTCCGGTTGGTGGATATCCATCCGTTCATCGATGGAAACGGCAGGACGGCCCGATTGCTGATGAACCTTTTTTTGATGCGAGCGGGTTTTCCCCCTGCCGTGATTTTGAAAAGCGATCGGCTTCGATATTACGTTGCGTTGGATCAGGCGCATAAAGGGCAAGTCGATCCATTTGTCGAGTTGGTGGGGCGGGCCGTGGAACGTTCGTTGGATTTGTATTTGGAAGTGCTTGAAAAACCAGGTCGGACGACGGACTTGATTTCTCTTTCAAATGCCGCGAAACAGACCCCCTATTCCCAGGAATACCTCAGCTTGTTGGCAAGAAAAGGACGTTTGCATGCCGTAAAGCGGAACCGCACCTGGATGACGACGCAAAAAGACGTCGATGAATATCTTTCTTCCTTAAAAAAAGCGAACCGTTGAAGAAATTCTGCGCTCCTAGTTATTGCCTTTTTTTTTGGGGGGGGGGGCTTTGCGGTCGCCTTCACGTTTGCCGGACGCTTTTTCGTTTCAATCTGGCCGGCGTCAGGGTATTCATCCCATCCCACTGAGTTCTTCCGTCCGATAACTGATCATGGTGCGCGTCTCGCTCACGGCTTTCTGGGTGCGGAGGTTCTGCACGATGAGCTCGTTGAGCGCCTGCATGCTGGAGACGCGCGCCTTCATCAAGATGTCGAATTCACCGGTAATCATGGCCACTTCGAAGATGTTGGGAAGCGTGGCGATGTAATCCATCAGCTTGCGTTGGTCGGCCTGAGGCGCGGCCTTGACGAGGACGTAGGCGGTGATGGGTTGTCCCAGTTTGGCAAAGTCCAGCCGGACGGTGTACTGCGTCAGGATACCGTCGCGCTTGAGCCGGACCAACCGGTTGTGCACCGTCGTCATCGGAATGCCCGTCTTTTTCGCCAACTTTTGTTCTGACAAGCCGCCGTCCCGCCGTAGTTCCGCCAAGATGGCCCGGTCCTTCCCATCGATTTTCGGTTTTACGTTTTCATCTGTTTTTGTGTCCATGGCGGTTTAATCACTCCGATTTTTAACTGTTTTACTGCTATTTTAATCCATTTGCTCCGGTTTTTGTGGATAATCCTTAATACTCCTGCCGCCGATTTTTTGTTTCCAGTTCAAGGGGGGGTTTTCGTTCATGGCTCAATGGTTTGTACCCGGTCCGGTTCCCGTTTCAATGCCTACGCAGGCCGCATGCGCAGGCCCGATGGTTTCGCACCGCTCCACATCGTTCCGTGAATTGTACGCGGAATGCACCCACCGTTTGCAGCGTACTTTTCAGACCAACAGCTATGTCTTTTCGATTACGGGCTCCGGCACCTTGGCCAATGAGGCCGCCGTGGCGAACCTGCTGCCGAACACGAAGGCATTGTTCCTGGTGAATGGCGAGTTCGGTGAGCGGTTCTACCAGGCCGCCAAAATCTACAACCCGGAAACCGCAGTGTTTACGGTGGACGACGGCCTTGGCCTCAACGGCCTCCGGGTCAAAGAGGCGATTGACGCCCAGAACCCGGATTGGGTCTGTTTGGTGCACAACGAGACGGCGACGGGTGTGACCAACGACGTCAAAGGCATTGCGGTTTACGCCAAACAACGCGGCGCGAAAGTCCTGGTGGATGCGGTCAGCTCGTTGGGCGGCATCGAGTTGGACATGGATGGGTGGGGCATCGACGCGTGCACGTCCGCATCGCAGAAAAGCTTGGGCGCGCCACCGGGTTTGGGCTTTGTCGCGGTCAATGACGCGGCCATGGCGCATATCGAGGCGCAGCCGGCCATTCCGACGTACGGGTTGAATCTAAAGACGTACAAGAAGTTCCACCTTAAGAACGAAACGCCGTACACGCCGTCATTGCCTACGTTCTACGGCTTGCGGCAGGCCTTGCGGGAGTTGGAAGCCGACGGTTTGGAAAACCGCTGGCAGGCGCACGCGCAAGCCGCGCAAAACGCCCGCATTGCAATTAGGGAATGCGGTTTTGCCAATTTTGCTGAAAGCGGTTTTGAATCCGACACCATAACCGCGTTTTTGCCAGGCGATGAACGCGTGAACGTCATCAAAAAAGCTATGGCCGCGCAAGGCATCCAGATTGCCGGCGGCCAAGGCAAATGGAAGGGCAAGATGCTGCGCATCGCCCACATCGGGCCACAGGAGTGCCAACAAATGGATGCCTGCACGCAGGCGTTGCGCAACGTGGTTTTGAATCAGCAACCGGTGGTGAGCGTCGCATGAACCGCATGGCCATATTGGTCACGGACAAAATCGGAAAATCCGGTTTGGACCTCTTACGACAACATGCTGACGTGCAGGAAGCCTATGGCCTCAAGGGCGACGCGCTCAAGGCCGCCATCGCCAATGCCGACGGCTTGATGGTGCGCAGCGGAACGCAAGTGACGGCCGACATCCTGCAGGCCTCGACGCGCCTGAAGGTAGTCGCCCGCGCCGGCTCAGGCGTGGACAACGTTGACGTGCCCGAAGCGACGCGTCGCGGTGTGTTGGTGGTCAACGCGCCGGGTGGCAACGCCGTTTCAGCAGCTGAACTGACCATCGCCTTGCTGATGGCGTGCATCCGAAAAGTCCCTCAAGCCAATGCCTCTCTGAAAGCCGGCGAGTGGAAGCGCGAGTCGTTCAAAGGAATGGAAATCGGCGGCAAGACCGTGGGCCTGGTGGGTTTGGGCGCCGTGGGCAAAGTCGTGGCCCGCATCCTCAACGGATTTTGTGCCCGCGTCCTGGCGTACGACCCCTTCATCACGGACGAGCAGGCCGACCGCATGGGCGTGGCGAAAGTCGACTTGAATTTGTTGTTGCGTCAAAGCGACGTAGTGTCCGTGCATGTGCCGCTGAACGACGCCACCCGCAACCTCATCGGGGCCTCGGCGTTTTCGACCATGAAAAACGGCGTGGTCTTGTTGAACGCGGCGCGCGGCGGCGTGGTGGATGAAGCGGCTTTGTTGGAGGCCCTCAAGAGCGGGAAAGTGTCCGCTGCAGGGTTGGATGTGTTCGCTCAAGAACCCGTGGTTGCCGGCTCCATTGCCGCTGCGCTCATCGCGTGCGACAACGTGGTGGCCACGCCGCACTTGGGTGCATTGACGCACGACGCGCAGGAAAAAGTCGCCGTTCAAGCCGCCGAACAAATGGTGTTGGCGTTGCAAGGAAAACAACCGCAGTACGCGGTGAACCAACCGGCAAAGAACGAAGCGTCGGCCGCGGTCGCCGTGATTTAACTGGTTTTGATTGTCATGTCCGCCAAAAATTATCTTGCTGCTTTCGATTTTGACTCGACGCTGATTTGCCAGGAAATCATCGACGAACTGGCCGTACGCGCCGGCGTGGGACCGCACGTGGCCGCCATCACGCGCCAAGCGATGGACGGCAAAATCCGGTACGACGAAAGCCTCCGCCGCCGCGTGTCGGTATTGGCCGGTTTGACCGATGCGGACATCACGGCCGTTGCGCAATCCGTACAATACCGTCCGGGTTTCTTGGAATTGATGGGCCACTTGAAGCAACGCGGATTCAAGATCGCCGTCATCAGCGGGACGTTTGCCACGGTGGTCGACCGCTTGCCGCACCGGGAACTGTTCGACACCGTCCGGGTCAACGACTTGCTTTTCCAAGACGGTCGCTTAAGCGGCGGATGCGTGGTGCGCGTGACGGATAACAAAGGCGATTTGTTGGAAGAACTGCAGCAACAACTGGGAATCCCGCCGGAACGCACGGTATCGGTCGGCGACGGCGCGACGGACCTGCCCATGTTCCGCCGGTCGGCCTTGAGTGTGGCGTTCAACGCGAAAGCCGCGGTCAAAGCGGAAGCATCGGTTGCGCTGGAGGGCGATTCGTTGCAACCGTTGGTGGCGTTGGTGGAAACGGCGTTTTTCGCCTAGGCGACGTCGAACGGCCCCTTGTCGGTTTACGAGGACTGGAAATATATTTTTGTTTCCTTTTTTTTGGGGGTGTGTGAACCGATTACGACGAAGACACGTTTAAGTCCAACGGCAGGATGACTTGGTTGGACGGAAGTACCCACCGCACGTTGGGGTTGAGGTAGAGCTGAAGCAGCGTGTCCAACTGCTTGCTTTTAAGTGAATCCGGATTTTGGCGTAAGGCCTCTCCTACGACTTTGAGGGCTTTGGCTTCGCCTTCCGCCACGCCTTCGCGGTATGCCGCGATGCCGCCGGCTTCGATTTTTTGGCGTTCTGCTTCTTTTTGCGCCAAGTCGATTTCGTATTGTTTTTGCAGCGTGGCTTGTTCGGTAGCTAATTTCTGCTCGATCGCGTAGACGATGGTGTCCGGCAGTTTCAAGTTGCGAATCAGCACTTCTTCCAAGATGAATCCGTCGCGCTCGAATTCGATTTTAAGCTTGTCGTAGATGGCGACTTGGAAACGTTCGCGGCCCGGACCGTACAAATCGCTTACCGCCATCTGTCCAGCCACTTCCCTGACCGTGGAGCGGGTCAAGGGAATCAGGGTGCCTTGACGGTAGTATACGGTCAGTTCTTGCACCGTTTTTGGTGCTTGCTTAGCCGGGACCCGGAAGAACACGGATACGTCGGCGTTGACGATGAGGCCTTCTTTGGTCGGCGCGGAAACGGCGATGTCGTCACCGCCTTCCATCAAGTTGATGGTCTCGCGAGCGGTCGGAATCGGGTAGATTGATTGCAGGATGGGAACGCGGGCGTGCCAGCCAGGACTCAGCACGGCATTCGGGTCGATACCGCCCCACGCATTGTAGACGACGCCGACGGTTCCGGGCTCGATCACGACGATGGGGTTGAAGAAAACCAGGATAATCAATGCGACGAGCGCCCATTTGAGGTACGTCCCGTATTTTTTCACGCCTTCCAAATCAATGCGACGGTTGGACTTGTTTTGGGCCGCTGGCACCGGATTTTTGGCGGGTGTTGGTAGTTTGGCGTCTTTTTCTTCCGGCATGGTAAATCCCTCCTGTGTTTCACACCGAGGCGGTATAAAATAGCTTCACCGGCCACCTAGTCTGCTTCTTTTTATAGCAATCCTGGAAAGTAACCCGACAAAATAGTCCGGGATTGCTATCTGGCAAAAGGCCGGAAAGTCTTGCGAAACTTTCCGGTTTTGCCATAACGTCCATTCGCCACGTCCAGCCTTTGGCAGAACCTTTTGACGGGGAAGGCAGCTTAGCCTTATGGGCCGGAGCATTCCATCCATTTCCAACCGGCTTGACGCGAAAGTAGCCCAGTGGAAACGACTCGCAGGCGTGCTACGCGGCAAAGACAAACAAGCCTTTGACGATTTGATGGAATTGGTCCGTAGCCGGCGTACGGAGATTGACGCGGCAGATGAAGCCGGCGTATCCTGCGCCATCTTGTTGTTGGTGTGTTTGAATTTGATGGGGCGGTTAACGCATGACGGGCCTAAAGACGGGCAAAAACGCCTTGATTGAATGAGCGGAACGGTTGAGTCAGCTAGGGCTATCCGGATTAGGTTGATTTTTTGTTTTCTTTGACGTATTTTTTGAAGAACCATTGCACGAACGACGCATGCGTGTTCTTCGTTTGCGAACGTTCCAATGCATGGTAGTAACTGTTGCGGTTTTGATAGGGGATATTCAACATGGGGAACCCGTGCTTGTTGAGCACGAAGTTCATGAGCAGGCGGCTGATCCGGCCGTTGCCGTCGCCAAAGGGGTGGATTGTGACCCATTTGAGGTGGACCAACGCGGCCAATTCCACGGGGTGTGTCTTATCTTTGCTTTTAAGGTACCATTTGAAGAATTCGTCAACCAAGATGGGTACTTCGATGGGGCTTGGGGGCAAGAACCGGCTTCCGGAGATGGCCACTTGGTGTTGGCGGATTAATCCTGCCAAATCAGGCTTGGTGGATTCCAAAAGCTGTCGATGCCAATCCAGGACCGTATTTTGGGTGAGGTCTTTTTTGTATTCAACTATTTTAAGGAATAGTTTTTCATGCGCTTGCGCTTCCTTGACGTCTTGGACCGGTTTGGACCTCGGAGTCAAGCCGCGTTCAAGCAAGTCGGCGGTTTCCCGGTAGGTCAGTTTGGAGCCTTCGATCCGGTTGGTGTCATAAGTGAATTTGACTGAAAACGTGAGGGTTTTTTTTTCCAACGCGCTTTTGGGCGTTTTTTCCAATTCCTTGGAATAATTTTGTTTGATTTGGTCCAATGCCGGGTACCATTGTTCCTTGTAGATTTCAGTCATGAACGCGCTTTCGGCTTTTTCCAACGATGGGGGCAATTTTCGTCCCAAGTATTTTTCACGGGTTTGGATGCCTTTTTTGGTCCTCAAGGTATGCCGGAGATAGTAATAGGTCTTGGTTCCGATCGTTTTTTTCTTCAGCGTGACCATCTCTTTACCTTACCCTTACATATTATTAAATTAATGGTTTTTAGTCAAAATGTAAGGACAACGGTTACGCGGATCGTCTGCTGAGTCTGCTCACCGGCCAACTGGTCGGCGTTTATTTTTACACTGCCCTCCACACGGCCATCAATGAATGGTGGAGAAAAAAATGGAAACGCATTCGAGAATTACGACTGGATCGTCGGTATCGTCCAAAGGCCTGAAAACAGGAAAATTGGAATTGGATGGAAAAAAACATCGATTCTGTGCCATCATCACCTGCGATCCCAACAAAGTCATGCATGAGATTCACGACCGCATGCCGGTCGTCCTTGACCCTTCGCAGAAAATGGATTGGCTCGAAAAAGGCGACGGGGGCTTGTTGAAGCCGTTGGCGGATACGTTGACCGACTCCTGGCCCGTAAGCAAGGCAGTAAACAGCCCTGGAAACAATCGTCCCGATATCATGAACCGATACGAACCGCCGACAAATCAGATGACTCTGTAAATAACGCTTGATTGCATAGAACTTATTCTTCCTCAAGGTGGTCTTCCTTGACGTGTTCGTCGTAATTGTCGGCAAACGAAGTCATGCGTCGATGGAGCCATTTGACATTTTGGGTATGGCGGCGCATCATCAACTTCCAAGTTCGTTTTGGTAAGACGCCTGAATTGAATTCATCGTTGATGCCAAAATGGCCGGAAGCGTGGTACTCCATGAACGCAGGTTCGACGCCGTTCTTCGTTGGCATCACTAGTGCATCCATCGTGGTCAAAATGGGAGGCGCAAAAAATAAGTAAAATTCCTTATTCTTCGCATCTGCGATATCCTTCCTTCCAAATCCTAAAGCCGTTTCCTCGTCAAACTTTACTCCACTGACATCTTCTTTTCTTTTGCTTGAGAAGTCTTTTGCAGTTTGATTTGCGAAAACTTCCGCCCGCGCAATGGCTTGTTTCAAGAAATTCCTCGCCATCCGGATGTGTTCTTTAGGCGCCTTGGTTGGGAATTGACTTTTCAGCAGTTTTACAAGGGTTTTTTTGGTGTCAGCGGTCCGACCGCCCTGGCCTACGTTACTAGCAAAAGATAACGCACCGATTTTTGCAAAATGACCCGAAACTCGGTACTTTCCCTCGCCAGTTCGTTGTAAATAGAAGCGAAACTCTACCGGGCGGCCGTTGACCTTCAAATGCGGCGTGGCTTTTTCGGCTAGTAATTGAACCCACATTTCCTTTGCGGGAACCATGGCGATGGCAATCGCTTTTGACAAAACGTGCAAGGTTTGAGAATGAAGGTTTTCAATGGGTCCAAGACTCATACGCCGTTCTGGACCCTTCCATAACGATTCAACTTCATTTTTCTTCCAGTATCGAACGACTTGGTCGAAGTTTTGGCGAACCGACGGGTGAAAGCTATTGACGTAATCGCCCATGGCTGTTTGGTCCATGCTTTGGGCGCGTTTGTATTCTCCTCCAAATTGAGGGTCGATATCAACCAAATATCGCATCAAATTGGTTCCTTGCCTTAGACGGGTTTGGGGTTGTTCGGGGCCTTGAATTCCCAATGCGGTCAGGGTTTTTATCATTGGTCTTGCTTTTTGCAATAAAGCCCAGAGTGTTTTGTTGGTGGTTCGAAGGACCAAATGTCCATGCTTGATTTCAAGGTGGGCTAGATTCCGCCCCCCTCCTCCCTCTGCATCTTTCAAATACACTTCGCGATGCTCCCGGATAAACGGGATGAGCTTGTCCGTGACAAAATCATGAATTTCAACGCCTGCTCTAGGCCATTTTATCGCAAAACTGTTGTGACCATCACGCTCAACTGGAATGCTCGTGAGTTTGACGCTTATTTTTGGAGGGCGATATCCGGGTAGTTTGAAATAGGTTTTTGGTGAACTGACGTCGTGATGAGCGACCGAGAAAACACGGTTGGTCCCTGGACTTTTGAGTGCGCCTTCGTCGTCTTCAAATGTACGCACGGCTCTGGTTTTGATTGGAATGTTTTCGTGCTGGCCGAGAATAATCGCGTCAGGCATTGTGGTTCTTTCTCCGTTTATTGAAACTGGTTACACTTTGTCAATATTTCCTTTAAATCGTTCAATCATCCGCCTTACTATTTCTCTATGTGGTTCTTCTTTTTGAAGATGCTCGACCGCTGCTTGGTGAATGCGTTGAAGGTTACTTCTCTGGATTCGCATCATTTTACGCCACGTGCTGCTCGGAAGATTACCGGATTGGTGGTTTTCCGTCATCCCAAAGTTTCCAGCCGCATGGTGTTCCATAAAAACGGGTGATAGCCCCTTCGGGGTAATCATGGCGACACAATCCAGGGTGGATAAAATCGGGTTGGTAATCACGAAATGGAGCCGAGGGTCATCCCCTAATTGCAAACTGAAAACCGAATCTTGGTATCGGGGGAATTCATTCATGAACTTTTCAGAATTTTTTACAGCGTCCTTCACAAACTGGCTTCGTATTTTGACCAGTTGTTTGGTCGAATGGTTTGGAAATGCTTGCCGTAGAACGGCAAGGAGTGTTTTCCGAGTTTGGCTTCGTTTTCCACCGAGGCCAATATTGCTAGCAAGACTGGTTTTACCAATTTTTGCGTAATGAAACGTAACTTTGTATTTGCCATTGACCCGTTGGAGGAAAAGTCGAAATTCGACCGGTTTCCCCCGTAATTTCAAATGGGGTATCGTTTTTTGGGCTATCAATTCTTGATGTGGAGTTTTTGGATCCAGCATGCTTGAACCGATTGAATTCGCAAGAATCGTGGGCAATATCCGTAATGGATTCGACAACTTTCCTAAAATAATGGTTTTTACGTTGCTTGGATTATTTTCAGGTAAATCTCGCGCGTCAACCGTCGCGGGGGCATCATTTACTGCGCTTACGAACCGTTTTGCTCGTACTATTTCGGCGTTTATTCTTGAATAAAGTGCGGAATTAGTCGTTTGCATCACTACATGGCCTTGAATAAGCCGAAATCGAGCGATGTTTCTTCCGCCGCCACCATCAGCGTGCTTTAGATACACATCTTTATGCTCTTGCAGAAAGGGTACGAATTTGTGTTCGATAAACTCAAGAAGTTTAGGGTGCAGCTCGGATTCATCCGGAATGGCCCTTTTTTGCTCAGAATCGTACTGGGATGGCGCTCTGAAAGTGACCGCCGGAGGGTTGTAGCCCGGAAACGAGCCGTGGAAGAAAGTTTTTAGATTTCCGGGCGCGTCAAAATGTACTGCGAATACGCGCTCAATTCCCGGGTTGGTAGCGGCTTCAGCAAGTCCAGCAACTTGTCGAACTCCTTTGGGTTTGACGTTGAAATGTTCGCCTTGCATCAAGTAAATTGCGTCAACCATATTGAATCCCTTATCGAGCTTCATTAGATTTTGTTTCAGATGGGTAAATTTGTTTTCTTGCTTCCCGATAAATCCAAGAAATGTTACGCTCATGCCGCCGCATGATTTCATTCCATTTCCTGGCCGGAATCAGTCCTTTTTCATAGTCATCCACCATGCCAAAATTAGCCGCCCCGTGATGCTCCATTACAGTCGGCTCGATTCCAGTCGGAGTGACGCAGGCTACCAAGTCAACAGTGGATAGTATAGGGGGAGCTTTTACATCCAATTTCCAAACCCTAGAGGACTGGTTTTCAATGGTTTTTCTGATTAAAGATTCCAATTGGGCATCCGTCATGAGCTCAAATTGCGGTGACTTTTTCAATAAGTCATTCATGGCTTCCTGTTCAGTTTTTACTTCTTTTACTGGGACCGTTACGCCTTGTTTGTAAATCGATTCGGCGTTCATTATTTGTTCAGACATTTTTCCTGCCTTCTTGAAAAAAAATTTGACCATTTTCCGTCGTTGAGGAACGGATGAGTCAGGAAATGCTTGTCGAAGCACGTCCATCAACGTGCTTTTGGACTGTTTTACACGACCGCCTTGGCCAACGTTGCTGGCAATAGGCCGCCCGCCAACTTTGGCATAATGGTGAACAACCCCGTAAGAGCCGTTTCCCCGTCTTTGCAAAAACATGCGAAATTCAACCGGATTCCCCTGCAGACCCTTGCTCTTCAGGTGTGCAATCGCTTTTTGGGCGACCAGCACTACCGATTTTTGACCCAAGTGCAACATGAAGTTGGAAAGATTGCCACAAAAAACATTGAACAGTTCCGGATGGATTGAATCCACACGTCCCAACGAAAGCGGCCTTGACACCAACGGATGCTTGGAAGAGGTGTCCGGATGCAAGTCAGCCAAAACGCCTCTCATGGTATCGCCTAAATATTCGCGTCGAAGTGGATTCAAGTGGCTTCCATAAAAATATCGGAGGCCGGATTGGCCGTGACGCATCCATCTCAATAGAGTTTCGTTGGTGCTGGTTAGCACTAGATGGCCGCGCCGGATTTGCAAGCGAACAATATTGACTCCTCCCCCGCCTTCGGCATCTTTGAGGTAGACGTCTTTGTGTTCTTGAACAAAAGGGATGAGTTGGTCTTTGACAAAGCGGTCTAGAGACTTTCCAAAAACCTCATGACTCACAATAGGGGCGTTTCTAGATTTTCCGTGTGTTTCGGCATATTCATGGATATCCGAAGCAGGATTGAAAACAAGAGTCGGGGGGTTGTAACCTGGAAATTTATCCGAATAATACCATTTGGGATGAGGTTGCTCGTAGTGTGTAACGGAAATGACTCGATGGGTATTTTGATTTTTTTCAGCGTCTTCATCATTGCCATAAATTTGAACGGCTTTGGGTTTTAGATTGGGAAAATGCTCATGTTCAGCCAATACAATTGAGTCGTATTTGGCGGGTACAAACCGGAAATTGATAGGACGGCTTTTTTCCATTTGAGAAAGCATATTAATTTTTGTCATTTAACCGAATATATTGTAAACAGGTCAGCCTTGTCTAGGCTCAAGGCGTTTCCATTCAAACCTGATTTTTTTCAAGGTATGCCGGGTTCAGTCGGATGAAAGAATTATTTCGGCCAGGGACTTGGTGTGTGATAGGATGAATTGACGTTTATTCCAAGAACGGTGGTTTTTTTGGGTATCACCCATACCGGTTCGCCGGGTCTTACGCGGATATGTTCACCCGGTTTGGATGCAAGAAGCCTCAAAGACAATTCAGGAGAGGGAATTCCGTGAAACTCGCCGCTTGGAGTAGTGTCGGTCACATTGAAGTCAAAACTGCAAATGCCTTGGGTCACGTCTCGTTCCGATAATTTTTCACCGGCAGCTTTTAGGCGTTCTTCCAAAGGAGTAGGTTTGTGTCGGCTCTCGAAAACTTCAGCTAGTGCCGCAATCCGATTCCAAGTTTTTTGGTCAATTCGTCGCGTGCCCACCTCGCCTAAAGACACTGTTGAAGAGAGCAACATTCGCCATCGTTTGGATTTTAAGGAATCAGGGTCTGGAATTTCCAATTCGTGGACTTTGATGAAGCGGCCCAAATCCGGGCCCACTACACGCACCACTTCCTTTCGAAGCTCTTCAGCGACATGGCGATGCTGAGCCAACGCTTCCTCACGGGTCATGGGTTCAAGCATAGCAAAGGCTATGTCGCGTTGGGTTAAAAATGTCCACAAAATATTGGTTTTTGTAAAAAATCTGCCTATGTTTGTGTGGGTTCGAGTCGTTTCGATTCAAGTGACCGTTTCTTTTTTACCAGTCCGTAATATTGGTTTTAAAGGCCAAAAAAGACGGCCTTTCCAATCGTATACCGGGAAAGCATCCTGAGGCCTGTTTTTGAACCAAGGTCGGATACGGTCTATGAATTCCCGGGCAGCAGCCAAAGACGGTTCGAGGAAAACAAATCCAAAGATGTTGTTGCCTTCATGAGGCGCAATCACAGCCCAATCCCGACCATACGGATCATCACTGCCTAAGTTTGAAGGGTGAATGATTGCGGCTGCATTATACGAATACGGCGTATCGTGTTTTGTCTCGACGGTGCGGGGCCGCGCTCCGGCAACAAGCCCTTTAAGAGAGGTTTGATTTATTGAGCTTTTAACGATTTCTTCCGTTTCAAAATCAAAAAAAACCAAAATTCTATTTCCAGAGGGAAAAAACCCTCAAAACCAACAACACGTCGCCATTTTTTT
>Ga0082335_1002161_pt1 | contig 37778 bp, 24 predicted proteins | sample Subgrocontami58m_FD_72375 | JGI IMG/M metagenome (GOLD analysis project Ga0082335, IMG submission 72375) | Subsurface groundwater microbial communities from S. Glens Falls, New York, USA - GMW37 contaminated, 5.8 m (SPADES assembly) (version 2) ...
GTACCGTCTCCGTCCCCGTCACGACGGGGAACTATGCGGTGATGGCATTCCTTCCCGGCTCCAGCGCGTCCTCGCCCGTGTCCGTGGAGGTGCGAGCCAACGTCAGTAACACGGATGGCAACCTCACGGCGGACGTCTACATGAACGGCGCGCTCGTCACGGCGGCCAATCCTCTGAATCTCACGGTGTCCCAGGGCGGCCTCGCGATCTCCGGCAAGGTGCTGGACGAGAGCAGTAACCCCATTCCCTACGCGCATGTCCGCGCGGAACTCCTCGATGGCAGCGGGAACTTCGCCGGCCGCTTCATGGAAGCTCCGACCAGCTCGGCGGGTTCCTACACGATCTACGTGGATGCCGGGACGTGGAGGGTGAATTCCTTCGCCCCGGGCTATGGTGAAATCAGCTCCCAGACGACGGTGGTCACCACAGCAAATGCCACAGTCAATCTGCAGGTGGCGACCGCGGACTTCGGGACGATCTCGGGAACGCTCAAGCAGAACGGTGTCGGGGTAGCCGGGGCGTTCATCAACGGCTACGGGACCAGCGGGGGCAATCATGTCGTCACGGGGTCCGGCGGCGTCTACTCCATGAAAGTCCGCGCGGGGACGTACACGATCGAAGGGTTCGTCCCGGGCACGGGACCGACGACGAGGCTCACGAGCATCGTCGTCGCCGCAGGGCAGAGTGTGACGGGCAAGAATCTCACGCTCGCTCAGGCGGGGACGATCGCCGTCACGATCACAGGGGTGACGGACGCCTTCGTGGAGGTGCGGGACAGCAGCGGGCAGGGGAACGGGACCAGCAGCAACACGGCGGGGGTGTACACACTCACCGTTCCTGCGGGGACGTACACGGTCCGTGCGGGGAGCCCGCGGCTCGGGAGGATCGGCGAGCAGTCATCGGTGACGGTCACGGGCGGGAGCCAGGCGAGCGTGACGCTCACTCCGCTGCCGACCTACGCCATCTCCGGACAGGTGTCGTCGAGTTCCACCTCCTGCGTAAGCGGCGTGGGAATGGGTTTCGCGGATTCGAACCACGGCCGCACCGTCATGGCGGTGACCTCGGCGACGGGTACCTTCACGGTGAACCTTCCCAACGGCACGTTCCGCCTGCTCGCGGGGAAACCGGGATGCATCGATAACGACACGCCCGCCACCGTTGTGGTGAATGGCGCGGCGCTGACCGGAGCCAACCGCACGCTCGAAGGCACGACCCAGACCATCACGGGCAACGTGACGCTCGATGGCACGCCCATCACGTTCGGAGCGAAGGTCATGGGGCAGAACGCGGCGGGCAAGTATGTCTTTGCCGACGTGACGAACGGCGCCTACACGCTCAACGTCACGAGCGGCACGTGGACCGTCTCGGCGCGAGCGGACGGATACGCGTCATCCAGCATCAGTGTCGCGGCGGGAGGAACGACGAACCTGCCGCTCTCGGCGCTCTCCGGCTACACGCGTCAGTCGCCGAGATCGAGCCAGATGACGCCGACGGCCGGCGGGAGAGTGAAGAACTCCAACATTGGGGCGAATTTCGCCGTCGACATGCCGGCATCAGCCCTGTCGAGCACCGATACGAACGCAGCGACCATCACGACGCAACAGACGAGCGAATTCGTTCCGCAGACGAACGCTGTCCAGATCATCGGGAATTCCGCGATAGAGATCACGCCGACGGACTCGAACGGCAACAGCATCTCCACGCTCAACTCGAACGCGACGATCCAGATTCCGTACACGGCGGCTGACGTGACCGCCGTGGGCACGACGGAGGACAAGATCGCGATCTACACGTGGAATGACTCGACCCAGCAGTACGATCCGCTCTCGACGTCGGTGGACACCACGAACAAGATTCTCATGGCTTCCACTTCCCACTTCTCCACCTTCGCGGTCGGCGCAGCAAGGAGCAGCGGGACATCCAGCACCTCGTCAACTTCATCAACGTCCGGCACGACCAGCAGGGGTGGCGGCGGTGGAGGCAGGGGACGACGCTCGGTGGCGCTGACGGAAACCACTCCAGCCGTCACGAGAGTGGTGCCGATACCCACGCCGATGAACCGGATGCTGGTGGTTCTGACGCAGCCGCAGCTGAAGAGCATCCGCGGGCTCCTCTCGCAGAACATCGGTGGACGGAACGTGCTCTTCAGGGACGTGCCGACCTCGCAGTGGTTCGCGGCTTCCGTCGCCACGGTGCTCAAGGCGGGCATCGCCGCGGGCTACCGTGATGCGCAGGGGAACCTCACCGGAGAGTACGGCCCCAACAACAATGTGACGTACGCCGAGATCGCGAAAATGGCTCTGGGCGCGGCAGGATACTCGCCGTCTGCCGCGGACATCCCCGGCAACCCATCCGCGCGCAAACACTGGTCCTCCGGTTACATCAGCCTCATGGAAGGGCTTGGTACCGTCGTCTACCGGGGGCAGCCGGCCGTTGACGAGTTCGCAAGCCGCGGCGCGGTGATGCAGACGCTTGTGGACATCCTGAAGGTTACGGATACGACCGTTGTTGTCGCGGAGCAGCCCAAAGCCGTGACCGGAACGGGAACGGTGACGAGTGGCTCAGGAACGCTCACGACCGGCAGCGGTACCGTGCAGACCGGCACGGGTGCGGCTGCGACCGGCTCCGGTGCACTCAAGACGGGCACAGGTACAGTGGTGACGAGCGGGGTCAAGGAAACGCAGCCGCCGCCGGAGGTGAAGTTCACGGATCTCCAGAGCTCGCACCCCCATGCCAGGGCCATCCTCCTCCTCGCGAAACTTGGTGTGATCAGCGGCGACACCGACCGCAAAGGTAATCCCACCGGGAAAGTTCGTCCGAATGCTCCGGTGAACCGCGCGGAAGTCGCGAAGATCTTCAGCAAGCTCATCGAGCTCAAGTACATCAAGTGAGAGATTCCTGAAGAGAAGGCGGGGCGCCGGGCGCCCCGCCTTTTTGCTGGGAACCCCCCGTGGACGCGGGTAGACACCCGCTCCCGTACATGGAAAAAGAATGAAAATGGGGAGCAGGTATCTACCTGCGGTTTGCTCGTGAAATATATGGATCCAGATTCATTCAGTATTACTTCGCGACGAATGCCGTTGCCCCCAGCCACGCCAGATCGAACACCGCACGCATGGTTTGGGCGAAGGTTCCGCTTTCGACGAGTAACCCCAGTAGTTCGTCCCGGTTAAGCGAAACCACGCCGACCGTGTTTCCGAAAATCAGGATCTCGTTCTGAAACGGGAACTGATCCTTGTTCACCAGCAAAATTTCGATCAGATTCGGATCGTAATTCTTTGGCAGGAACGGATCAATCACGTGGACGCTATCAACCGTATTTGGCGAAAGGTACCGTGTCTTGATGCCTTTCTTCAGCCGCGTATGCGTGTATTCCTTGAAAAATTCCGGGAAGAACTCGGTCACGTTCTTCAGATTCGTGTAACCCAAAATTTCTTTCTTGGCCGAAAGCGATTCGGTGAACACGCGCTCCACGCCATCCTTTCCCTCGTAGAATCGTATCTTCGGCTTGAACCCGGATGTGCGGACGAGGGATTTGAGTTCGGGAAGCAGGCCCCTGGTCAGATTTACCCGTTCCTCAGCCAGTTTCAGGAGTTGTTCCGGAGACTCGGGTGCGAAGCACATGATTCCGCCTTTATCATATTGGCTTAAGAGCCGTTTCCTCTGGAGATTTCCGAGCGTGTGATAACAGCTGACACGTTGTAGTCCGGCTTTCTTCGCGATGACGGACACGGGTCCGCCGTTTATTTCCAGGCAGGCGAGGTACACTCTGGCCTCTTCATCTGTCAGGCCGAGCTTGGTTAAGTCAGTGAGCATTTTACCTTCCGCAGCCTGGACGCCACGTCCCGGTCTACGGAGTAATGATATCAGTTTTGTAAATAATTTTCTACAGAAAATTATATATAAATAATGGCTTACATAAAACAAAATCGAATAATTACAAAAAATCCTGTTGGACAGATTTGACGAACCATAGGACAATGCGTCTTGGCAAAATATATATGGTGGATTGTTATCCTTACCATGTTTTTTTATGCAAGTAACGTGCCGAAATCACTGGTGCAAGCAGGGCTTCGAGATCACCTCCGAGGACCTCGCGTTCTACGAGAAGGTATCGCCGGTGTTTGGAGGCAAGAAAGAACTGATCCCGCCACCGACACTGTGTCCCGATTGCCGGCAGCAGAGGCGGCTGGCTCAGGTGAATCAGCTGAACCTGTACGAGCGAAAATGCGACCTCACCGGATCGAGCATTATTTCCAACTTCCATGCCGATTCCACCTACAAAGTCTATCGGCAGGCGGACTGGCACAGCGACAAGTGGGACCCGCTCCGCTACGGTCGGCCGTTCGATTTCAACCGTCCGTTCTTCGAGCAATTCCAGGAACTTTCGCTCGCCGTTCCGCGTCCCAGTCTCTTCACCGGGTACGAGTACGACGAGAACAGCGAATACACCAATCACGCGGGCAAGAACAAGAACTGCTACCTGATCTTCGACTCCGATGAGAACTGGGACTGCTATTACAGCTACAGCATCAACCACTGCACGGACTGCACGGACTGCTTCCGCGTGCGCAAGAGCCAGCTTTGCAGCGAATGCATCGATTGCGTTAGTTGCTACCATTCCGCCTACCTGCAGGATTGCGATAACTGTTCCGACAGCATGTTCCTCAAGAACTGCACCGGCTGCACGCGCTGCCTCATGTGCAGCAATCTCCGGAACAAAGAGTACTTCGTCGAGAACAAGCAGGTAAGCAAGGAATCCTTCGAGCAATTCCGCAGCATGCTCCGCGCGCATTCCGCCGTCCGCTCCGCCATGGAACGCTTCCAGGCGCTGAAGCTGGAGTATCCCCAGAAGTTCATGCACGGCGTGCAGAACGAGAACGTGCTGGGCGATTATCTCGTCCAGTGCAAGAATGTCTACCGTTGCTTCGATTCCGAGAGCGCGTGGGACTGCCGGTACCTCTATCAGGGCTTCATGCCGCTCAAGGACTGCATGGATGTGCAGGAGTGCGGCGAGGGGGAGTTGCTCTACGAGTGTTGCGTGTGCGGTTACGGGTTGCACAGCTGCGCATTCTGCTCCCACACGCTCGGGAAGATGGACAACCTCCTCTACTGCACCTACTCCCCGCACGCCAAAAACTGTTTCGGCTGCATCGGCGCGCGCCATCGGCAGTACTGCATTTTGAACAAACAATATACGAAGGAGGAGTACGAGACACTGGTTCCGAAGATCATCACGCACATGCGGAAATTCAAGGAGTACGGTGAGTTTTTCCCCATCGCGACCTCGACATTCGGCTACAACGAAACCTTGGCTCAAGACTACTATCTATTGACTGCGGAGGAGGCGAAGAGGAGAGGATTGGCATGGTATGACAATCTGCCCACGAGCGAACAGTACATGGGACCCGTGGTGGCGATCCCCGATGACATCAAAGACGCCGAGGAATCCATCTGCCGGAGTATCCTGCGCTGCGAATCCACACAGAAACCATTCAAGATTATCCCGCAGGAGTTGAAGCTCTGCCAGAGGATCGCTGTTCCCCTTCCTCGGAAAACCTTCTTCCAGCGCCACAAGGAGCGCATGGCTCTCCGCAACCCCCGCAAGCTCTGGAAGCGCAATTGTGCGAAGTGCAAGAAGGAAATCCAGACAACATACGCCCCCGAGCGTCCCGAAATCGTTTACTGTGAATCTTGCTATCTGAGTGCCGTCTACTGACAGACTTATCTTGTCATTTTCAATTTCCACTCATGCCCACAGCTTTCTTCAACTTGGGCACCTGCACTACCTCAAGATCGTCGAGACGTGCGTCAATGTTGTCGAGTTGGGTCATTACCTGTACATGGTTTTGGTCCACTTTGAAATTAAGATTTTTTAATCCTGTTTCCACTTTTTCGATCCTCGAGCCAAGTCTGTCTTCCGCTCCTTCGATTCTGGAAATGAGCCTGTCCTCCATCGCACGCATGTGCTCCAGGATGGTCTTGAGCGTGATGTCGTCCTTAGGACTCATAGGGGCTGATTATAGTACCTTTTATCCCTCGCACAACTTGACATGACCAGCGCCTGCCGCCAGTGCTCATCGGCCTTCGAGATCACTCCCGAAGATCGTGTGCTCCTGAAGGAATTGTCCCCCGCCTACGGTGGCAAGGCGTATGAGATTCCCGTACCGGATCTCTGTCCCCGCTGTCGCATGCAGGTACGGCTTGCGCGCCGTAACGAGCGTTTCCTCTACCATCGCAAGTGCGATCTCACGGGGAAGCAGATCATCTCCTGCTATTCCACGGACAAACCGTTTCCCGTGTACGAGAACGATGAGTGGTACAGCGACAAGTGGGATGCGCGGGAACATGGCGCAGACATCGATTTCGGGAAACCGTTCTTCGGGCAATTCGCGGCCCTCCAATCGCGCGTGCCTCGCATGGCCCGCATCCTCGAGAGACCGTACGAGAACAGCGACTACTGCAATACGGCGAGCCAGGTGAAGAATTGTTACCTGCTCTTCTCCAGCAATCAGGATGAGGACTGTTACTACGGCTCATGGATCAACCAGTGCGACTCCTGCGTGGATAATCTGAATCTCGAGCAATGTGAACTCTGCTACGAATGTGTGGGGTGCAGGGATTGCTATGCCCTGCGGTACTGCCGCGACTGCGTGAACTGCCGCGACAGTTTCTTCCTCCGCGATTGCCAGGGATGCGCGCATTGCTTCGGGTGCACGAATCAGGTGAACAAGCAGTACGTCATTTTCAACGAGCAGAAGACGAAGGAGCGGTACGAGGAGTTTCTCGAGCGGGTGAACACCGGGAAGCACTCGGAAGTGCAGCATGCCCGGGAGCGCATCGAGACCATGCTCGCCGACCCCGTCGTGAAAGAGATGCACGGCGTGGGGAATGAGAACTGCGACGGCGATTACCTGAGGAATTGCAAGAATGCCGTCTGGTGTTTCGAATGTAACAATGTCGAGGACTGCCGGTACTGCCAATGTCTCCAGAACGGGAAGAGTTCCATGGATCATACCTACTGGGGGCAGGGGTCGGAGCTCGTCTACTTCTGTCAGGCGTGCGGGTACGACCCTTACCATCTCCTCTTCTGCAACCTGTGCTGGCACGGTTGCAGCGATCTCCTCTACTGCGATCACAGTTTCTCCAGCAAGAACTGCTTCGGATGCTCGGGGCTCAGGAAGAGCGAGTTCTGCATTCTCAACAAGCAGTACACGCAGGAGGAGTATGAGGAGCTTGTTCCGAAGGTGATCGCGCACATGCGGTCAACCGGGGAATGGGGGCAGTTCTTCCCGCCGGGGATCAGCGTCTACGCCTACAACGAGACCCTCGCACAGGAGCATGTTCCGATGACGAAGGAGGAAGTGCTGGCGCGCGGATGGCAGTGGCTTGATGAGGAGGCGCCCGAAAAGAAATACCTCGGTCCTGCCTACGAGATCCCCGATGACATCGCCGATGCGGATGATGAAATTTGCGCGCGCATTCTCCACTGCGAGGCGACGGGAAAGCCGTTCAAGATTATCCCCCAGGAACTCAAGTTTCTCCGGCAGCAGCGGATCCCGATCCCGCGCCTGCACCCCGACGAACGTCACCGGAGGAGGCTGATGCTCAGAAACCCCCGCAAGCTTTGGAAGCGTAACTGTGCGAAGTGCAAGAAGGAAATCCAGACAACATACGCCCCCGAGCGTCCCGAAATCGTTTACTGTGAATCTTGCTATCTGAGTACCGTCTACTGACAGACCTACCTCGTCATTTTCAATTGTCCATTTTCCATTTTCAATTTCTGCCCATGCCCACCGCCTTCTTCAGCTTCGGAACTTGCACCACTTCGATATCGTCGAGACGCGCGTCGATGTTGGAAATTTGGTTCGAAAGCACGGCTTCGACCCGTCGAATTTCGTTCTTTACTTCCCGGATATCGCCCTTGAGTTCCGTTCGGACACCATTGATCTCCGCGCGGAGCCGCTCTTCCATGCCGCGCATGTGCTCCAGGATGGTCTTGAGCGTGATGTCGTCCTTAGGACTCATAGGGGCTGATTGTAGTACCTTTTATCCCTCGCACAACTTGACATGACCAGCGCCTGCCGCCAGTGCTCGGCTGCGTTTGAGATTCTCCCCAAGGAGTCGGAGCTCTACCGTGTGCTGGATGTACCGGATCCTGTGGAATGCTCTTCCTGCCGCCGACAGCGGCGGCTCATGTTCCGCAACTTTTTCCATCTCTACCATCGCACCTGCGATCTCACGGGGAAGAAAATCATTTCCATGTACGACAAGGACGCGCCATTCCCCGTGTATGAGCTCCATGAGTGGTGGAGTGATCGATGGGATGGTCTCGCGTATGGGATCGAGGTGGACTTCTCGCGCCCGTTCTTCGAGCAAGTGGCCGTGCTCCACCGCACGGTCCCGCGCATGGCGGTGATGAATACGAGCTGCGAGAACACGGATTATTGCAACATGTCCGTCCAGAGCCGTAATTGCTATCTCGTCTTCGGGAATGTGGACAATGAGGATTGTGCCTATGGGCACATCGTCTGGCAGTCGAAGAATTGTTTTGACTGCCTCTACACCTACCGCTCAGAGTTCTGTTACGAGTGCATCGATTGTGTCCAGTGTCACTCTCTCTCCTTCTCGAGGGATTGCGATAACTGCTCCTCTTCCATGTTTCTCGTCCACTGCACGGGATGCCGTGATTGCTTTGGATGTGTGGGACTACAGAACAAGGAGTACTACATCTTCAATGTCCCGCATAGCAAGGAGAACTACCGGCAGAAAATCGCGGAATTGAATACCGGGAATATTCACACGATTGCCCTTGCGCAGGAGAAGGTGCGTACTCTTGTGGGAAAGGAAATTATGAAGAACTATCACGGATTCAACTGCGAGAACGTGACAGGCGATTACCTCTACAACTGCAAAAATATCGTCGAAGGGTATGACCTCAAAAACTGCGAGGACTGTCTCTACTGCGCGACCGCCGACAGCTTCAAAGATAGCCTGGACTGCAATTTCTGTGGGCTACGGGCTCATGCGCAGGCGGAACTCTGCTACCAGTGCCTTGCCGTTGGTCCGAGCTATCGGCTGATGAGCTGTCAGACGTGTCAGCATGACAATGCGTACCTCTCCTACTGCGATAACTGTTATGGGTGTAAGAATTGCTTCGGCTGCGTGGGATTGAAACAGAAGCAGTACTGCATTCTCAACAAGCAATACGGTAAGGAAGAGTACGAGAAAGTCGTCGCAAGGATCATCACACATATGAAGAAAACCCCATACCAGTCTCCTAATAGCTCTGGTACAGGGCAGGCAGGCGAATGGGGGCAATTTTTTCCGCGTGAGCTCTCTCCCTTCGGCTATAACGAGACGATGGCTCAGGAGTACTTTCCGCTCTCGAAGGAGGAAGCGCTCACAAAGGGATGGAAGTGGAAGGAAGAGACACAGGATGAAGAGAAGAATTACTTCGGCCCGCCCGTTGCCATTCCTGACGATATCAAGGATGTCGATGATTCCATCTGCTCCGCAATTCTCCGATGTGAGGTGACCGGCAAACTCTTCAAGATCATTCCGCAGGAATTGCAGTTCTATCGGGAGATGAAATTACCGCTGCCACGCAAGTGCTTCCTGCAGAGACAGAAAGAGCGCTTCGCCCTGCGAAACCCCCGCAAGCTCTGGAAACGCCAGTGCGCGAAGTGCGGGAAGGGGATGGAGACGACGTACTCTCCGGAGAGGCCGGAGATTGTGTATTGTGAAAATTGCTATCTCAAAGAAGTCTACTAAGCAATTTTCACCCTGCCTGCCCGTCCGTAGTCCCGAGTGCAGTCGAGGGACGAAGGCGGGAGCGAGTCCTTCGATGATACTCAGGGTAAACGAAGCGAGTCGAAGGGTGCTACCTGAAAGAAGTGTACTGAGTACTAAGAACCAAGAACCAATAATCAAGAGCCAAACAATTTCCAAGCTACAAGCTACAAGCATCCAAATTTTTGGAATTTGGAAATTGGATATTGTTTGGAGCTTGGCTCTTGGCTCTTGATTTTTTTCTCCCTGTATACCTAATGCCGAATACTGCATACTCTTTTTTGCCATGCCGAAGGTCTGTCCTGTCACCGGCAGAACGTTCTCGGTGAGTGCCGCGGAGATGGCTCTTCGAAAAAAGCTCGGCATCGAGGGTGAGCCGGAGTTCCATCCTGTTTTCCGGTTTCAGCTTCTTGGCGCCTTCTGGCAGCACTGGAATTTATTCAAAAGAAAATGTGATAAAACCGGCAAGTCCATCATCTCTGTTTTTTCCGAAGATTGTCCCTACCCCGTCTGGCACAAGGACGAGTGGATCAAGCACTCCGATCCTCCGGGAGCCGATTTCGATCCGTCACGGCCGGTATTCGACCAGATGTGGGATTTTTTTCGCCGATCTCCAATCGCCCACAACGTGGGCGCCGGTAACGACAATTGCGAGTACACGGATGACTGGTGGTATTGCAAGAACTGCTACCTGAGCCATTCGGGGTACCAGTGCGAAGATCTGCGGTACACCTACCGCGTGATCCGCATGCGCAACTCCCAGTTTTGCGTCTTTTCCTTCGATAGCGAACTCTGCGTCGATCTTATCAACTCCCACAACTGCTTCCGCTCCGCGTACCTGTATAACTGCTGGAATTGCTCGGACAGTGCATTCCTCTATGACTGCCGCAACTGTTCACACTGTCTTTTCTGCTCCAATCTTCGGAACAAATCGTACTGCTTCGGGAATCAGCAACTGACGAAAGAAGAATACGAGAAAAGGGCGAAGGAATGGGATTTCCGATCTCGCAAAATCTACGAGGCGGCTAAAAAAAGTTTCATGAGAATGCTTCTAGAGCAAAGCTGGCATCGTGCGCTCTTCCTTGACCGGTGCGAGAACGTGACGGGCAACTACTTGGACGAATGCAAGAACTGTGAGAATTGCTTCTTCCTCACGACGGGAGCCGAAGACGCCATCAATGTGTTGCGTGGAGGGGATGCCAATCGCGATCTACTGGATTGTGTGAGTCCGTACGGCCATACGGAACTCGTCTATTACTCATCCATCCCGCAAGACCATTGCTATGCCATCTCCTGCTGTGCCGATTTGGTGCAGTGTAAATACATGGAATACTCCGCCCACTGTTTCCAGTGCCAGCACTGTTTCGGATGCTGCGGATTGGTCGGGAAGAAATACCATATTTTCAACAAGCCGTATGAGCCGGAGGAATACGAACGCCGGAAGGCGGAGATCATCGCTGCCATGAAACGGACCCCGTACCAGACGCCTGGCGGCGTCGGTACAGGGCAGGTGGAGTACGGGAGGTTCTTCCCCGGCTATTTCGCGGCGAATCCGTACGAGGAGAGCCTGTCCGGCTTCTACTGGCCGCTTTCGAAGGACGAAGGTCAGAGATTGGGATTCCGGATGCGTGAGCGTGAGGAGGAACGTGCGGTGGAGTCGCTCGATGCATCCGAAGTGCCGGATCGATGTGATGAAGCGGGGGACGATCTCGCGGAGAAAGTGTTCTGGGACAAAGTCGCGAAGCGGCCGTTCCAGATCGCAGCAGCGGACATCACTTTCGCCCAGAACCTCGGCGTTCCGTTGCCTTTTATTTACTACATGCATCGTATTCAGGACAACTTCCGTCTGATCCCGTTCGACGGCGAACTCCGCTCGGTGTCTTGCGGCAAATGCCGGAAAGAAACGAAAACGAGCTGGACCAGGGAATACGACGGGAGGATTCTGTGCGAAGAGTGCTATCTGGCTGAAGTGTACTAGTGCATTCCCATCGTTGCTTCCAGCTTCGCCACGCGCTTGGGGAGCTGCTCGATCTCGATTGCGTCGAGACGCTTGTCGATGTTGTCGATTTGTATACCGGTTTGTGCGAAACCGCGGTCTACTTTGTGCTCGAGATTTTTCATATCGATTTGTATACCCTCGATCTTTTCCATGAGACGCCGCTCCATCCCTTGCATGTGTTGCAACAGCGTCTGCATGGTGATGTCGTCATTCTGTGCCGTGGGGACCGAATGGTACTCTTCCGAGTGATCCCGTGGCAAGATGGCGGTAATGCAGAAGGTGTGCCAAAATTCATGGTGCGGTCAACCCTTTGAAATTACGGACAAAGACCTGGCCTTTTACGACAAAGTTTCACCGGTTTTTAATGGCAGAAAGGAGCCCATACCACCACCTACGCTCTGCCCGGATTGCCGCCAACAGCGCCGCCTCCTCTGGCGCAATGAGCGCACGCTCTACCGACGCTTGTGCGATCTCTGCCGGAAATCCATCATTTCCATGTACCCCGCGGACGCGCAATTTCCTGTTTATTGCCCGGACTGCTGGTGGTCGGATCGGTGGGATCCGCTCTCCTTCGGTCGGTCATTCGATTTCTCACGCCCGTTCTTCGGGCAGTTTAAGGAGCTGCAGCTTAAGGTTCCGCGCATGTCGCTCAATGTCGTCTCGAACGAGAATTCCGAATACGTGAACCTCGGAGGGTACAACAAGAATTGCTATCTGGTTTTCGCGATGGAGTACAACGAAGACTGTCTCTACGGTACCGAGATCATCAAGTCTCTGGGGTGCGTGGACACCCTCAATTGTTTCGAGTCGCGGTACTGCTACGAAGCGACGGATATCGAGAAGTGCCACGCCGTCTTTTTCTCGAGAGATTTGAGCAATTGTTCGGAGAGTTTCTTCCTCTCGGACTGCAAGGGGTGCTCGCAGTGTCTCTTTTGCACGAATCTCAGAAACAAGCGGCATCACGTGCACAACAAGCCGGTCTCGCCCGGGGAGTACGAGCGGGAGAAGGCTCTCTTGATTGAGCGCCTCAATCATGGAGAGCTTCCGATTCTCCGTGATGAATTTACCGTAATGGAAAAGCAGCGCATCCGCCGCTCCGCGTCGCTCGTGAATTGCGAGAACGTGACGGGCGATTACCTGAAGAATTCCCACAACCTCCATCACTGTTTCGATGTTTCCTACGGCGAGGACAGCGCCTACGTCTACACCGGATTCAAGGTGAAGGATCTCATGGACGTCTGTCACGTGACCGAGGGAGAGCTTTCGTACGAAGCGCTCAGCGTGGGCTACGGTTCCTACGGCGCTCTCTTCACCCACGCTTCGTGGAGCGGCAGGAACCTCCTCTACTGCGACATCGTGCAGTCGTGCTCGGATCTCTTCGGTTGTGCGGGGATGAAGCAGAACCGCCGCTACTGTATTCTGAACAAACAGTACTTGAAGGAAGAATATGAGGAGCTTGCTTTGAAGATCATCGCACATATGCGGGCCTCTGGGGAATTCGGGGAATTCTTCCCTGTCTCAGTCGCGCCCTTCGCTTACAACGAGACGACGGCGCAGCTGTATTTCCCGCTTTCAGCGGAGGAAGCACGTGCGCGGAAATTCGGTTGGAGGGAGGAGAGAGAAGAGCCGCTCAATATGACCAGGACCATTCCGGCAGCCAAGCTTCCCGCCGCCATTGCCGATGTTCCAGACGATATTCTCAACTGGGCAATCTCCTGCGAAGCGACTGGCCGTCCGTTCAAGCTGGTGAAACCGGAACTGGACTTCTACCGTGGGCACCGGCTTCCCGTTCCGCATATCCACCACGATGAACGTCACAAGCGGCGCATGGCGCTCCGAAACCCCCGCAAGCTCTGGGATCGCGAATGTGCCAAATGCCAAAAGCCAATAGTCACAAGCTTCGCTCCGGATCGACCGGAAATTGTGTACTGTGAGGAGTGTTATCTGGCTGAGGTGTATTGAGAATCGGATATCGAAAAAAGCACCGTAGCCGGGGCATCGTGCCCCGGTATGCATGAAAAGCCCTACACGGGTACGATGCCCGTGCTACGAGTGTAAAATAATTCCCATGCTTAAAACCTGTGCCAATCTCTGGTGTCGTAAGTCCTTCGAAGTTACCGACAGCGATCTCCAATTTCTCGACAAAGTGTCGCCGGTCATCGGCGGAAAGAAGCTTTCTCTGCCTCCGCCGTCTCTGTGTTACGACTGCAGGCAGCAGCGCCGCTTGGCTATGCGCAACGAACGTAACCTGTACAAACGGACGTGCGATCTATGCAAGCGGGCGGTCATCTCCATCTATACGCCGGATTCCGCCCACACGGTTTATTGTCCGGAATGCTGGTGGGGCGATAAATGGGATCCTCTCGTGTTCGGGCGACCTTTCGATCCGAGCCGTCCGTTCTTCACGCAGTTCGGTGAGCTTTATGCGGCGACGCCGAAGATGTCCACGTTCCGCATGGACAGCGATATAAACAGCGATTACACGCATGACGGTTACCGTTTGAAGAACTGTTATTTCATCTTCGACGGCGAACAAGCCTACGACTGCTTTTATGGCGAGTGCTATGTGAAGATAAAAGACTGTTGCGATTTTCTATACATCACGGATTCCGAGCTCTGCTACGAGTGCATCCACTGCCAAAACTGTTTCGATCTTCGGTACTCCAGTTTTTGTCGGAATTGTTCCGGTTCCGCTTTCCTGCTCGACTGCATTTCCTGCAAAAACTGCATCGGCTGCGTGAATCTCGCGCAAAAGGAATATCACATTTTCAACGAATCGGTCGGCAAGGAGGAGTTTAATCGGCGCAAGGCCGAAATGAACCTCCATACCCACTCGGGTGTTATGCGCCTTCGGGATGAAGCCCGGAAATTCTTCCTGAAACATCCTCGCAAAGCCGTTCGCGGCGTAATGAACGAGAGCGCGACCGGAGACAATATCATCGGCTGCAAGGACAGTTTCGATTGTTTCGACTGCCTGGACCTGCGCGATTGCAAGCATTGCACCGGCTGCATGATGGGCGGGCAGGACATGCAGGATGTCGACGCCTGGGGTGACCGGCTGACATTGGCATATAACTGCGCTTACGTCGGCGCCGGGTCGCAAAATCTCATCGGTTGCTATTACACGGCTCTGACCGTCAGTGATCTGATGTATTCGATTTTCTGCATGACCAATTCATCGAACTTGCTTGGCTGCGTTGCGCTGAAAAAAATGAAAAATTGTATCCTCAACCGGCAATATCCGCAGAGCGAGTACGAAAATCTGGTTCATGAGATCGTAGCGAAAATGCAAAAAGTCGGCGAATGGGGCGCGTTTTTCCCTCCGGAGATTTCCGCTTTCGGATACAACGAAACCGTCGCGCAGGATTACTACCCCCTGTCGAAAGAGGAGGTAGTGAAGCGCGGATGGAAGTGGCGAGACGTGAGGGAAGAAATACCGAATACTGAACGCGTCATCAAGGCGCGTTCGCTCCCCGATTCGATCGGGGACATTCCGGACGACATTCTGAACTGGGCCGTCCGGTGCGAGGAAACTGGCAAACCATTCAAACTCCAGAAGAGCGAGCTGGACCTGTACCGGCGCATGCAGATACCGGTTCCGAGGCGGCATTTTGAGTCACGGCATGCGCTTCGCCGTTCCTTCCGGAACCCCCGCAAGCTCTGGGATCGCGAATGTGCCAAGTGCCGAAAGCCGATTGCCACGAGCTATGCACCTGAGCGGTCAGAGATTGTGTACTGTGAAAATTGCTACCTAAAAGAAGTTTACTGACGAGATGTAAGATGAAAGATGTAAGACGGAAGTGAAGCAGCTGAACTACTATCTTATGTCTTATGTCTTTCCCTGTATACCGCATACTGAATACTGCATACTTTCCTATGTATCTCCATTCTTTCCGCTTCTGACTGCAGCAGTTTTTCCGTTTGCCGGCCACCCCTGTCTGCGGGGATCTCCGCGGGGTCTCTGTGCTGCGAGGAGGAGAATCATCGCGCGATTATGTAAGACGGATGCGCTCTCGAGCGTTTTCCTGTATGCGAGCCGTTCTCCATCGCCGCAGGATCAGTCACCGCTCTCCGATGTGACACTCGCCCTGCGCGCACGCGAGAACCCCGAACTCTTCGCTGAGCTCTTCGAACGTTTCTTCACTCCTGTGTACCGATTCTTCTTCTTCCGCCTTCGGCACCGTGAGGATGCGGAAGACCTGACGTCCCTCACCTTCGAGAAGGCGTTCCTGGGTCTGAAGAAATTCGAGGAGCGCGGAGTGTCGTTCTCCGCATGGCTCTTCACGATCGCCCATCATTGTCTCGTAGACCATTTCCGCAGGAAACGGCCGTCTGAATCTCTGGAGGATCTGGCGGAGAAGAACCGCGAGCCGGCGACGGATTTCGATCTTAAGGACATCGATCGAAAACTGCTGATGGAGGAGGTATGGGAAGCGGTCCGCACGCTGCCCGGGAAATACCAGCATCTCTGGGCGCTCAAGCTGTCCTCTGATCTTCCCCATCGCGAGATAGCGGAGATTCTGGGCACGACGGAGAATAATGTGAATGTGATGGTGCACCGATCGCTTGCCACCCTGAAGGAGAAGCTCGTTCACCGACATTCCCCATGAAGCGCCTTGACCGTCATCTGCCGGCCTCCGAAGAAAAACTGCTCGCCGATCTGCTCGCGGAGCGGAGCGAACGGATCCGTCCCAGCCGCTCATTTCGGTACCTGATGCGTCAGCGTGTTCGTCAGTGGGCGCGGGCCGGGGGAGGGCGCGTGACCGCGGGTCCGGTAGATGGCCGGTTCCTGTCGTTCACGCGGATCTGGGTGGGGGCTACTTGTTCGTTCCTTCTCGTGGCTACGGGTCTCGTGTCGTACTCCTACGCCTCTCCTTACGTCGGGAGGGGCAGCACGCTCTACTTCATCAAGCGTTTTGTGGAGTCCGTCGAGCTCAAGTCCGCCCGGTCGCCCACGCAGGAAGCAGCGACGTATCTCAAGTTCTCGGAGCGCAGAGCCGATGAAGCCAGGATTCTCTCGGAGGAGGGGGTGATCGATGTTTCGACGATCCAGGAAATGACGCGGGATCTCTTGCGGGCAGCGATCCGGACGAAGGCGCTCCCGCCTTCGGAGGGACGGACATCACTCGAACGCAAGCTCGGCACAGCGCTGCAGCAGGGGAAGGAGGATCTCTCCCGGATGCTTGAGGAAACGGGGCAGGAACCTCCGTCGGAGAAGGAGGAGCCCGGGCAACAACTGGAGAAGGCACCGGCGTCCGCGTCCTCCTCTCCCGCCAGTATTCCTGCTGCTGTTCAAAGGGGGCTCAGAGAGCGACCGGCCGTTCGAGGCTCCGACCATTCGGCCTCGAGCTCATGGCCGAGAGGGGAGCCCTCAGGCTCCCGAGGAGAGAACGCACCGGCATCCAAGGCGACCGCATCATCGCCTTCCCCGGTCAGCGCTCCTGCTGTGGTAGAGCCAAAGCGTATGCCGGCCACATCGTCGAGCAGCACCGCACCGGAGGGAAAGGCCGACGCGAAGTTCTTGCGGTATCAGCTGAAGCGGCTCAACGATGTCGAGAGCGGCATCGCTCCTGCTGGGGCTTCCACGGCGAGCGGTGCCGTCTCCGTCCCTGCATTCCCCGAGCTTCAGCTGAAACTTTCGGCAGAGCCAGTGGTTCTCCTCGAGCGGGAAGCGCGCGCCACTGCGAGCCTATTCTGGCCGGGATCCACGGAAGTGAACGTGCAGATGGAGCTTTCTTGGGGTGATGGCTCCTTGAGCGAGAGTCGGCAGCTCCCGCTCACGCCCGGCATCACAGCCGAAGCAGTCTTCTCCCATCGGTTCCCCGCTCAAGGAGAGTATCAAGTCGTTGTTTCCGCTTCCCTGCGTGCGCCTGATGGCAGGGAGCTTAGGAGCAGAGAGAGTATCCGCGTCAGGGTGGTGGAGGCCGAAAGCATTGGCCAGCCGAAACCCGCAGTGATGCAAGCACCGGCCAAGTAATTCCGATGTAAGGTTTCTTGCACCTGGAACGTTGAGAGGGAGTGGAAATGAATTTCCTATTTCCTTTTCCTCATTCCCCGTATGAAGAACTTCCCTATCACTACACGAGGACGCAGAGCGTTGCTTATCGCGGCGCTCGCTTTCATCGTGGCACTGCCGTCGGCATTCGCCCTCCAGCCGCTCATCGAGCCGATCCTTGAGCCGCCCCCCGCGGATATGTCCGTGACACTCTCCGGCCCCGCAGAAACTCCGCGCGGCCAACCCGTACAGGCAAAGATCAATATACAGAATCTCGGGCCGAAGCCAGCGCCGAAATCCCTCGTGCACATCCGTCTTCCCGAAGGGCAGAACCTGCGTCTCGTGGCCTCTGCCTCCGCCGTTTGCCAGCAGTACGGCCGGTCCGACGTATACTGCATCTTCGAATCCATCGGTCCGAACGAAGGCCGCGCCGGACCGTTGACCTTTTCGGTTCCATCCGGCATTGCGTGTGGATCGAAGCTGGTCTTCGTTGCTGAGGTGCTCACGACGGCCGGCGATTTCAACGAGACGAACAACTGGAGCAAGTGGATGACGAAAATCACATGTGAGCCTCCCTCCGTCGGTGCCGATCTTGTGCTCAAGAAGTCCGGGCCGGTCAGCGTGATCCGTGGAAACAATGTGACATATCAGCTCGGTGTGCGTAATGCCGGACCGGAAACCGCACGAAATGTAAATGTAATGGATACCCTGCCCGTGGGTATGAAATTCATCGCATCCGAGTCCGATCCTGCGTGCTTGCTTACGTCCAAAGACACGGTCTCCTGTCAGGTTGGGAGCATGCCGGCCAGCCAGGGGAAGGACGTGAAGGTGACGGTTGGAACTTTGGGCGTCGATTGCGGCACGACGGTCACGAACATGGCCAGAGTCGAGAGCGCCACTCCCGATCCGAATACAGGGAACAACAAGAGCAAACTGCAGACAACCGTGACCTGCGAGCCACAGCCGGGAACAGATCTTGCCATCTACAAGAAGGGCCCCCGTTCCGCACAGCCCGGCGGGAACATCGTTTACGATCTCTGGATCGGCAACGAGGGAGACTCGCCTGCGCAGAAAGTCCTGGTAACCGACGAGGCACCGAAGGGAGTGACATTCGATTCCGTTGCCGCTCCGATCGACGTGAAGTGTATGATGAAGGATTCCTCGATGCTCCGTTGCACGATTCCTCTGCTCGAGAAAGGAGAGAAGAAGCGCATTACCATCACCGGCACGGTTTCGAAGCGGATTACGGAATGCACGGTCCTCACGAACACGGCAAAGGTAGATGCATCCGTTTCCGATGCCGACCCGGTAGACAATGTGAGTTCGGTGAAGACGCTCGTGCTCTGCAAGAACGAACCGGAACCGCGCCCGCTACTCAACATGCCAAAGGCAGAGGCGGATGTGGGCATATCGTTTCGGCTGAGAAATGAGTGATGATTGCTGACAGGCGCTGCAGGTGACCTCCGTTGCCTGCAGCGCTGTCGTGAGAACCAGTGCCGCGGGCAGCGAATTTTACAGTAGTTCGTATTTACAAAAACCCGTAAATCATGAAGAATATGCTCTAAATGGCAAACCTTCGATATCTGCACCCTTCGGCTCGCTCCGTTTACCCTGAGTGTCATCGAAGGGCTCGCTCAGGGCAGGCATCGTTCGCTGTTTTTCTCATCTATGGCTAATCTTCGTTATTTACATATTGTGGTGCCGCAAGGAACCAAAGAGAACAAGAAACTGGAATCCCGGTTCCAGGATCTGCTCGTGAGCTTGCGCAATACGATCACGGGGGAGCGCTTCTCTTTCGAGTACTTCGGCTACGAGCAGTACACGTACTTCTTCGCAGTCATGGAGGAGAAGTACAAGGAGACGATCGAAGGCCTCATCTACGCCACGTTCCCGGATGCGGAGATCAGGGAAACCAACGACTACACCGCCTGGTTCGATCCGCAGCAGCACCACTTCGCGGGGTGCGAGCTGCTGCTCAGGGAACGGGACGTCTACCCCGTGAAAACGTATGACACGTTCGAGGAGGACAGTATGTCGCGTCTCTCTTCCGTGATCAGCAAGATCGAGAGCGGCGAGCAGGTCTGGGTACAGATCATCGTGGAGCCGCACGACGACAGCGCGCTCTACCATTTCCTCCGGAGCATCCGGTTCAGGCTTGCGGCGCTCAAGAAGTTCTTCTCCATCCGCGACCGCCTGCGGAAGGAAGGACGCCGCGGCATCCAGGCCTTCCGGTACGAGGCGGCCAGGGAGAAGGAAAAAACGAAGCCGTTTCGGGTCTCCATCCGGTGCGCGTACATTTCCCGCAGCTTCGAGGAGGGACGGCGGAAGCTCGAGGCGGTGAAGAACAGCTTCTACCACTTCAATGATTCCGACATCAACGGCTTCATCGGTTCCCGCGCGACGAATGCGCCGTCGTTCCTCCGGCAGTACCGCGAGCGCACGCACGCCATGACGTACATCCTGAGTGCCAAGGAGTCCGCCACCCTTTATCATTTCCCGAACACGGACTACGTGCACCACATCGTGCACGTCCTCGCGCGCAAGTCCGATCCCCCGCAGGATCTCCCGCGGGAAGGGGAGGGCGATGTGAGCGTCTTCGGCGTCACGAACTACCACAACAACTTCGTGCGCTTCGGCGTGCGGTTGGAGGACAGGAGACGCCACCTCTACGTGGTGGGAAAGTCCGGCTCGGGGAAGAGCAAGCTCTTAGAGCTCCTCATCCACGAGGATATGGAGAAGGGACGGGGGGTTGCCGTACTCGATCCGCACGGGGATCTGGTGGACTGCGTCCTGCGCTACGTCCCGAAGCACCGCGTCAACGACGTAGTCCTCTTCGATCCGTCAGATACCGAGAATCCCATCGCGTTCAACCCGCTCGAGAAGGTGGAGGAGGCCTACAGGATGCAGCTCACCATCGGATTCCTCGACATCTTCAAGAAGCTCTTCGGCGACAACTGGACGTACCGGCTCGAGCATGTGCTCCGGTACACCACCCTGGCGCTCCTCGACAGCCCGAACACGACGGTGCTCTCGATCCTGAAGATGCTCAACGACAAGAACTACCGCCAGAAGATCGTCGCGCGCATCCAGGATAACGTCGTGAAGAGCTTCTGGGTGTCAGAGTTCGCGGCGTGGTCCGAGAAATTCGACGCCGAGGCCATCACGCCGCTCCTCAATAAAGTCGGGCAGTTCGTGGCTACGAACATGATCCGCAACATCATCGGCCAGACAGTGACGCGGTTCAACATCCGGGAGATCATCGATAACCGGAAGATCCTCCTCATGAAGGTCAGCAAGGGGCTTCTTGGCGAGGAGAACTCCTCGCTCCTCGGGTCCATGATCATCACGAAGATGTACCAGGCGGCCATGAGCCGCGCCGATGTCCCGGAAGAGCAGCGCAAAGACTTCTACTTCTACGTTGATGAGTTCCAGAACTTCGCGACCGACACCTTCTACGAGATCCTCTCGGAGGCGCGCAAGTATCACCTGAATCTCACCATCGCGCATCAGTACATGGGCCAGCTCAGCAGCAGGATCCGCCAGACGGTCTTCGGGAACGTCGGTTCCCTCATCAGTTTCCGCGTCGGCGCGGAGGACGCGGGCGTCCTCGAGAAGGAGTACGAGCCGATCTTCAAAGAACGCGACATCATCAACCTCGGCGTCCGCGAGTTCTACGTCAAGATGTCCGTGAAAGGGGAGATCCGCGAGGCATTCTCCGGCCGCACGGTGGATGTGCCGCGCGTCTCGGAGGACCATACGCGGGAAATTGTCGCTCTCTCCCGCCGCAAGTACTGCCGGCCGAAGAAGGAAGTGGAGGACATGCTTCGCAAGTGGGACGAGGCGGCTTCCGAACCGCCGAAGAAAGGCGAGATCCCGGAGGAGGAAGTGTTCGAGGAACCACTCATTTAGTGAGTAGTGAGTAGTGAGTAGTGAGTAGTGAGTAGTTGGTAGTGAGTAGAAGGAAGGCATATTACTTCGATGTGTGTCTGCTACTCACTACTCACTACAAACTACTCACTTTGAGAGTTATGAAAAAAGCCCCACAGAACTGTGAGGCTTTTGTATTGGTCTTTTTACCTGTTACTGCAGTTGGTACGTTTTCTGCTGGTAGTTGCAGCTGTACGTCAGCGTCGTCCCGTTGATCGAGGGATTGTTGCACCCGCTGTTCGGTTGCTCCGCCTGCGTCTTCTGCTTCGTCTCGATGTTGTAGACCACGATGCCGTAGTTCTTGAAGTACGCGACATACTTGCCTCCGATCGCCGGATTGTTCGATCCTGAGGATGCCGGCTCGAGCTCCGTCTTCTGCTTCGTCGGAACGTTGTAGAGCACGATGCCGTAACTCTTGAAGTACACGAGGTTGTCTCCGGACATGGCCGGGAAATTCACCCCTCCGTACTTCGGCTCGACTTCCACGGGCACATCATTTCCTGCCGTGCAGACGTACACGCCATAATCCTTCACGTACGCCGTCACTGTCCCGTTCGTGGCGGAGGCGAAGCTCTGCGTCTTGATGGTCGCGCAGGAGGGGGTTTCCACTTTTCCCAGACATGTGCCAGTAGCATCACACACGTCATTCACCGTCGCCGGATTGTTATCGTTACAGGGTGTGTCGGCAGATTTGGCACTGTGGATGCATGTCCCGTTCGCGGGATCACACGAGTCATTCATGCACTGATTTCCGGAATTGCAATCTTTATTCGCGCAGAGGTCCGCGGCGATGCTGCTGCTTGAGGAACTGGCGGCAGGTTTCGTCCCCACGCATTTCCCCACGGTGCAGACGTCGTTCGTCGTTTCGCTGTTCCCGTCATCGCATGCTGTCCCTGCGGGCGCGTTCTGGAAAACACAGCCCTTTGTCAGATCGCACGTGTCGGTCGTACAGTCGTTGCCGTCGTCACAACCCTCGACGGCGCAACTTGCGACTGCCGAGGAAGACTCTTCTTGATCGGCTGGAACGGATGAAACAGGCGTTTGCTCGGGTGTTGCAGAATGCGTTTCTTGCGATGAGACCGGCTGCTGAATTTTTTTGAGCGTCCGGTAGATCACGACGGCCGCCTCCGCGCGGTTCAAGATGTTCTTCACACCGAAGTCCCCGTTCGGGTATCCGGTCATGAGTCCGGTGACGTTCACTGCGGCCGTGTCACGGTAGAAGGAACTCCCGACGGGGATGTCATCGAAGTACTGCTTCTCCTCGAGTATTTCGCCCATGGCGTTTAGGAGGCTCTCGCCGACTGAGCGGGCGAGGAACGCCGCGGTGACGCCTCTGGAGGCTGGAACGTCCGGCTGGAATGTCGCCGTGTCTCCGGACCATCCTTGCTGTTTGAACAGACAGGTGGAGCGGAAGGCGTAGTGATCTTTCGCGACGTCCGTGTATGTCCCCACGCAGCCTGCCGGCTCCCCGATGCTGTTCGTGGAGCGGAGGATTCGGTAGAGAAGGGTAGTGATCTGCCCTCTGGTCACGGGGTCAGCCGGCCCATAGTTCCCGTTCTGGTAGCCCGTGACGATGCTGAGCCTATAGAGCTTCACGATGGCTTCCAGCGCCCATGGGGGGAGCTGATCCTTGAAAGGATTCGTGAGCGTCTCCTCGACGGTGACGGCCATAGAGGCCGAGTTCAAATCTCCTTTCGAGGGCATGGAGAACGCGGAGCGGTAGACGACCGCGCCCAGGATCATCAGGAGGGAGGCACCGGTGACCGCTATGAGAGCAACTCTTTTCTTTGCGGATATGGCTGCCATGATAGAGTGAGTGAAAGGAAGGAATTGAATGTGGATTTTTGTGAGAGCACAGAGGCTCCCATTAGTAATATTATACAATAATTATGAAAGTACTGCAATGACCTTCTGTGTAACCGCTCACTACTGGCAACAAACGCATTATGTACAGGCTTCTGCATGTCATCTGACCCGAATGAATTCGGGTTTTCTTTCGTTCGTTAACCGGCGATTTAAATCGCCGGTTAACGTGAGCAACTTGCGCGGAATTTATTCCGCTGATGCCGCCGGTGAACGTTGCGGGTAGTGAGCGGTTGCCCTTCTGTCTTACGTCTTCTGTCTTTCCGCTTCACATCTGATGATCGAACTCCAGCGCAAATTGATCGGCGACCGCATCCGCAACGACGCGTTTTTCCGTGCGCTTAAAGCAGTGATCCGTCCCGGAACCACAGTCGTGGATCTTGGCTCGGGAACGGGCCTCCTCGCATTCCTCGCTTCCCGGCTCGGTGCGAAGCACTGCACCCTCATCGAGTACGGCGACATCCTGGATGTCAGTCGCGCTCTCGCCAGGTGCAACGGTATCCGCAATTGCACCTTCATCCGGAAACATTCGATGGATGTGAAGAAAATCCCGCCGGTCGGTGTGTTGGTTGCCGAGATACTGGGAAATTATGCGCTCGAGGAAAACATCATCGAAATCGTTGAAGACGCCAAACGCTTCCTCAAACCAGGCGGAATCATTATTCCGGGGCGGATAGAACAATTTGTCGCCCCGATCATCAGCGACCGGCTGCAGAAGGGGATCGATGTGATGGCGGACGTCGGCTACGATCTCGATTTCACAGAAGCGCGGAAAATCTGCCTTCAGAATATGTATGTGAGGACGGTGAAAAAAGAAGATCTGCTTGCGCAGATCGACGCGCAGAAGCAGTGGGATCTAATCGATTTCCGGAAGAAGAACAGAAGCGTGAGAAAAGCCTCCGTCCGCTGGCAGCCGGAGCGTGCGACGACTGTCCACGGTTTCGCGCTTTGGTGGGATGCCGAGCTCGTGCCCGGCATCGGATTGTCGACGAGTCCGTTCAGCCCGCCCACGCATTGGGAGCAGATTTACCTGCCGCTCCTGAAGGCGATTGCCATCGAACCGGGCCAGACACTGGAGCTGCTGCTCACGTCCGACACGCGACCGAAGGTGAAAATCAATCTCACATGGGAAGCGCGACTCCTGGGCACCTCCGGGAAACCGGTCTCCTCGCAGAAACTGGATATGAAGAAGGGGTTTTTGTTCTAGGTTTCTTCTTCATACGGCAAGCCGACGAAGACATACGAATCCCGTTTTGTGACATCGTATTTGGTTTCATCCTTCAGGAACGGCGGGATTTCGTCCGTATGCTCTGCTCTGGCTTCGGAGAGTTTTCCCAGACACTTGAAACCTTTGTTCGCTTTGAGAGCTTCGACGGCGCCGGGATCGAGAGCCATGGCATAGAGTTTGTTTGCGCCAACTTTTTCCCGCGCCGAATCTAGCAATATTTGACCTAAGCCGTTGCCCACAGCCAATGCCCACCATGACGAAAGTTCCAACCAGCCGTCTTCTTTGGGAACAAGCGACAAGCCACCAATCGGTGAGTTTTTTATTCTCAACATGAAATGATGATGTTTGAGATCATCAAGCTCTGCTGGTTCCCGGTACCGGAATTTGCCCGATCTCTCATATTCCTCGAACACCGCATCGAAAATTGCTTCCTCGATTGGCAGCATCCCGGCAAAGACAAGTTGTTTTGTATCCACGCAGAACGTTCCTTCGCCTTTCCATTTTTCGATTTCTGCCATGAGACTTTTGGCGTCGGTTATCGCGATTTTTCCGACAGCCTGAAGTACGCTGAGGATCGCTTCCAGTTTTTTCTTCATTCCTCCGTCCACAGGAATATCAGGATCAGCATCGGCAAGAATCCGTCGTATGCGTACGTCAGTGAGGAGCGGCGCAATCTCTCCATGGATGTCCTCGACGCCGCGTTTTTTTGTAACGAAAATCAGCTCGTTGATCAGCGTTTTATACTGCCGGACCAATGCTACGGCAATATCATCGGCGTTCACGTTGAGAAGCGGTGCTCCAGTTTTTTCCAGAAGTGCAGGAGGATACTTTGATGGATCTTCAGCTGTGCCGACAAATCCAATCGCCGAAACCGGGGCATCGGGTAAATCGATTTCCTTCGGGATACCGACAAGTCCATATCTTTCGTCCGGATGGATCTCGCATCGCATCGCTTCCGGTTCCACGAAGACAGTTCCTGCAGGCAAAACTTTCTGCAGTTGTCCGCGGATATCGCCTAATGCCGGCAATACGCCTTTCGTCAGCACTTCCGGAGTTGTCACACCGATGCCGTCGATCTTCGGCCGGCTTTCCCCGGTCGCGTCTTTATACTTCTGAGTGATTTGATCGCCGCCGCCAAAAATCAGCACGACGCGGATCTGTTTTTCGATCAGCCAGCGTATATCCTCGATCAATTTCGGGAAGTTTTCGCCTTCGATCTCGGCTCCGCTGACTTTCACCAGCACGACTTTGTCCTTGTACAGTTCGTTGTAGGCCTCTGCCGCTTTTTCAACTTTGGTTAGCATAGATTCTTAAGAAAAAAACTCCGGTTTTATAGTCCAGAGAGGTGTGGTTGGGATTATCGCGTTCGCGCCCTATGCCGCCACCTCACTGGAGGCGGAACGACGACGAACGATGATCAGGCGCGTGAAACTCACGGCGAAAGAATAGGGGATATTTGTCGAGGTGTCAACGCCACCCACGAAGCGCGCTACATACCTAGCCACAAACAGAAGTTCTGCTACAATCCTTGCCAGGAATTTTATCCTCTTGCGAAAATAATTCTGGAACAATCAGCCTTCGCTCCTGCTGGAGCTTCGGCCGACGAGGAGCTTGGATGCAGGAGAACTGCTCGCGAAGGCGATGGTCTGTTTCCCCGCAGCTTGCTGCGGAAAGAGGAGTCCAGAGCTTGCTCTGGGGTTCATACCAGTGATTCATGAAAATTTTTCTTGGAGCATTATTTTTGGCCACTGTCATACCTATTGTTATGTATAGAAGGCGGTTCAACGAAACAACTCGGATAACCCTCATAACCGTATGGAGTCTTTCTGTTGTGACGGTGTATATAGACTTGGCAATAGTCTACTATGTCCTCATGGACTGAGTAAAAAAGCTTCAAGCGATGAGCTGCAAGCTTCAAGCAGCTTGCCCGCCCGGACGAAGTCCGTTCGGACGGGAAGCTGTCCGCTTGTAGCTTGAAGCTACGCTATGCGCACATCTTCCTGAATTCCGCTTCCTCAATAATTTTCACTCCCAGCTTCTTCGCCTCATCCCATTTGCTTCCCGGCTCGGCGCCGAGAAGCAGGTAATCCGTTTTCTTGCTTACGGAACTGGATACCTTCCCGCCGCGTTCCTTGATCATCGCTTTCGCTTCCTCGCGGCCGAGGGCGGGGAGCATTCCGGTGAGCACGAACGTCTTCCCCGCGAACGCCTGCGTGACGGACGTGCCGTGCGGGAGGAGGCAGACGCCGCCGCCGTGCTCCAGCTTCTTCAGGAGCGTCTGATTGTCTGCGTCAGATGCCCAGGCTTTGATCGAACGCGCCACTACCTCGCCGATGCCGTCAATATTGAACAGTTCCTCCTCCTTGAGGTTCCTGAGAGTATTGCCGACCTCGGAAGGCGATATCATCATTTGATGACCGTGCTTCGGCCACGGGACGGAACGTGCAAGTATATCCGCCGTCTCCCGCCCGACGTGCCGGATACCCAGCGCGAAGAGGAAGCGCTCGAGCGGGGCTGATCGCGCCCGATCGATCGCGGCGAGCAGATTTCCTGCCTTCTTCTCCTTGAAGAGGGGTAGCCCCAGGAGGTCCTGTTCCTTGAGGAAGAAAATGTCTCCGCTGTCGCTTACGAGCCCTGCTTCGATGAGCTCGTCCACAGTCTCGACCCCCAGTCCCTCGATGTTCATCGCAGAGCGCGAGCCGAAGTGCGCTATCCGCTCGTGGCGCACCCCGGCGCAATCCGGGTTCGGGCAGCGGTGGACCGCTTCGCCCTCGGGCCTCACGAGGTGCGTCCCGCAGCTCGGGCAGGACTTGGGATAGTGGAAGGCCCTCGAGCCCTTCTTTCGCAGGTTCATGAGTACCTCTTTGACTTCCGGAATGATGTCCCCGGCCTTGCGGACGATCACCGTGTCGCCGATATGAATGTCGAGCCTCTGGATCTCGTCCTCGTTGTGGAGCGTGGCGCGCGTCACCGTCGTTCCGGCGAGCTGCACGGGGCTTAAGTGCGCCACGGGCGTGATGGCGCCCGTCCGCCCGACCTGCAATTCGATATCCAGAATCTCCGCCGTCCCCTGCTCGGCTTCGAACTTGAGCGCGCGCGCATAACGCGGGGCTTTCGCGGTGGAGCCCATGTCCTTCTGCATCCTCCGGTCATTCACCTTGATCACGAGCCCGTCGATGTCGTAGGGGAGTGCGTCACGCTCTTTTCCGATGCGCCTATAGAGTGCTTCCACCTGATCGATCGAATCAAAAATCCGGTACCCCTTCTCGACGGGGAGTCCGCAGTCGCGCAGAAAATCCATGAGTTGCTTCTGCATCGCGATGCCCAGCATGTCCGCGCTCGCGTTATCCAATGCGTAGCAGAACATCCTGAGATCGCGGGAGGCGGCCACTTGGGGGTCGAGCTGACGCACGGAACCGGCAGCGGCGTTCCGCGGGTTCGCGAACTGCTCCTCCTTCGGCAGGGTCCAATTGATGCGCTTGAGGCTCGCCTTCTCCAGATATACCTCCCCGCCGATCTCCATCTGTTTCGGCAGCGCCTTGTGGTCATAGGTAGCCGGGACATGAAGGACGAGCGGGATGCTCTCGATGGTCTTTACCGTGTGCGTGACGTCCTCGCCCTCCACGCCGTTGCCGCGGGTCACGGCGCGATCAAAATCATATTTCGCTTGGAGCTTTCCGCTTGCCCGCCCGGACGAGTGTCCGTCCCGCCCGGATGACCCGGTCGGACGGGTCGGACGGGAAGCTTGCAGCTTATAAACAAGCGACATATTCAGGCCATCGATCTTGAGCTCGGTTTCGAATGCAAACGTCGCATGTTCTTTCCCCAGAGACCTGCGCATCTGGACGATCCACTCATCGAGATCCGCGCGCGAGAAGGCGTCCTGCAGCGATTCCTTCGGGTACAGGTGCTTGCGCTTCGGGAGCCGTCCATCCAGCGGCGCACCCACGCGCTGTGTGGGGGAATCCGGCGTGATCAGGTCCGGGTACTGTGTTTCCAGCTGCATCAGCTCGCGCTTCAGGCTGTCTCTCACTTCCTCCGGAATCAGGCTCCTGTTTTCCGTGAAGTACGCGCGATTGAGGCGTCTGATCTCCGCTTTCAATTTCCCGATGCGCTGCCGCGCGTGCTCTTTGTCCATGAACGCATTCTACCAAGGGTTCGAGTTGGTTTGGTAAACGACTCAAGGAACCTCTGAAAAATTGTCTTCAACGGTGGTTCGGAATGAATTCCGAAGGGCATGCAACGTTAGCCGCCGATGTAAATCGGCGGCTAACGGATGATGAAATATGCGAATTCATTCGCTCCGAATGCGTTGTGATTGTGTACGGTTCTTGTCCTTTTTTCAGAGGTTCCTTAACGGTTCCATCAGTTCTAAGTGTCAAACCTCAACTCTTACTTTTCCTGTCAATTGCAAAATCCTCCTCGGTAGAGAGTATATCGCCGACGTATGCCATCGCTCTCGGATCTTCGCCGGCAAGTGGACACAGTGGACCGCCAGCTGGTGGAGCTCCTCTCCCGGCGCACCTTGCTCGTGAAGCACATCATGACCCAGCTCGATGAGGACGAGCCGGACAAGGAGCGCGAAGCGCAGGTCCTCAGCAACTGGCTGGAGGAAGGGTTCGACTTCGATCTTGACGAGGCCGCGCTCGAGAAGGTCTGCAAGACGGTGATGGAGATGGGGAGGAAGGCGAAGGAGATATAAAAAGCTTCAAGCTTCCCGTCCGAACGGACACTCGTCCGGGCGGGCAAGCGGACAGCTTCAGGTACTTACAGCTTACAGCTCGCCGCTTGCAGCTTCTCAGTGGCTCTTTTTCCCTTCAACTAGGCCTAATTTTGTGATAAAATGATCCGATGCCCGCACAGAACCTCTGGTCGGCGGCGGTGGAGCGCGGCGCCTCGGATGTCCACGTGGTGACGGGGTACCCGCCCGTGCTCCGCATTGATGGCGTGCTCACGCCGCTCGGAAAAGAGAAGCTCTCGGCCGCGCAGGTCACGGCCACGATCCGCAAGTTCCTCTCGGACGCGCAGGTCAAGCGCTTCGAATCCGACGGCGACCTGGATTGCTCCTACATGCTCCCGGACGGCACGCGCATGCGCATCAACTGCCACATGACGTCCGGAGCCCCGGCGTTCGCGGCGCGCGTGATCCCGAAGGAGATTCCGACGCTCGAAAGCGTGCAGATGCCGGAGATCGTCATGGATCTCTGCCGCCAGCGCGACGGTTTGGTGCTCTTCACGGGTCCCACGGGCTCGGGGAAGTCCACCTCGCTCGCCGCCATCATCCAGCAGCTCCTCTCCGAAATCCCCCTCAACATCATCACGCTCGAGGACCCCGTCGAGTTCCAGTTCCGCCCGGAGAAGGGGATCGTCCGCCAGCGCGAGCTCGGGACGGATTTCCCCAGTTTCCCGGAAGGCCTGAAGCACGTGCTTCGTCAGGACCCGGATGTCGTGATGGTCGGTGAAATGCGCGATCTCGAGAGCATCGCACTCGCCCTCACCCTTGCGGAAACGGGGCACTTAGTCCTCGCCACCCTCCACACGCCGAATAGCATCCAGAGCATAGATCGCATCGTGGATGTCTTCCCGCCGCACCAGCAGTTGCAGGTCAGGATGCAGCTCTCCCTCTCGCTCAAGGCCGTGGTGGCGCAGCGGCTCCTCCCGCGGAAGGGCGGCGGCCGTGTCGCCAGCCGCGAAATCCTCGTCCGCACGCCGGCCGTGGCCAACATCATCCGCGAGCACCGCCTCGCCGAACTGGGCAGCGTCCTCCAGACCGGCACACAGGAAGGCATGGTCACTTTCGAAAAAGACCTGAAGCGGTTGATGAAGGAGGGGGTGGTGGAGGGGTAGGGATTTTTCGTCCAGGACACTGTCGCTGGGCAGCACGGTCCAAAGTCATATTCAACAAGAGAGAGTACGTCACTCAAGGAGTTCATCCGGTACTTGTAGCCGACTTATGAGCTCACCGTTCGGTCCGATCTTTGCAAATGGCGGCTCGTCAATCGGTGTGCCAAACTCGCGCTCGAATACACGCTTGATCGCGAGACGTAGCTGGTTTTCTGGATGTTGTACAAGCTCTTGTGCTATTTTTACACATTCTAACGTGTGCATTACTTGACAGTTTCCATTTTGAATTGGTAACTCCCATGCTTGTTGTAATGAGACTGGTGTTCTTGAACCCATATCTTGTGCTAATAGAACTAAACAACAACGAGCAACGATTATATACACAAGTTCGAATTCATTTTTCGCTTCTTTTGTGCATTTAATAGCCATGTTCATTACCTCCTGCCGTGGTTCCTCCACGAGGTCAATCATATGCGCATGTAATTCATCAATGGACAGGTCATAGATAGCTGACATTTTTTTTGTTGAGGATTTACTTGATATGTCCCACAGACTTCTAATCTGAGACATACTGGAAGCTGGCAGAATATAGTTAGCAGTTTTATGTCGGATTTCAGGTGTTGGATCAGAGCCAATCACCTTTGATCGAACACCAGCTTGCATGTGTCCGAGTTCGTGAGAAAGAGCCTGTCTTTTATCGGCTTTCAAGACCGCTCGGTCGCTGTGGTATTTATACCTTAGGTCTTTTACCATTGTGCCAACAATCACGTTTCGCAGTGCTGGCAGGCTTCGTCCTGCCAGAGGTAGATTCTCACGAATAGCCTTTTCCGCAATTGTTAGGGAGAGTAATGGTTGTTTTTCACTCACTAGTCTAATAACCCCTGTTAAAATATTACAAGTGCTGATGTTTGTTTCTCGAGGTACTAATAGTTCAGTGACATCAATACGTATGCGGACACCGTTAAGAACGATAGTGCGAGATAATAAATAATTATCGAGTCTCAACTCACAACCCCAAAGTTTTTGTCGGTCGTGTTCGATGCCGGAACTTTCATCAGCAATAGAGAGTCCGTAAGTGTGCGTAAATTCGCAATTGATTCTGTCTAATAGTTTTATGTAATCTGCTACCGAACTGGGCGATGCGTTTCCCTGAAGCCCATTTAGGATTTCTCTTACTTGTAATGGTATATCCTCTGCGAGGGTGATAGTTCCTGTTTTTCCGAATGATTCCAGCAACGGCAGGAGTGATGCTTGGATCCAGCGTTTAGTTCTCGCTGCCTCCTTGTTACTTTCGTCATCTTCGGTTCTATGCCCACTCGAAGGGAATTCAGGAATTCTCATGAGCGTTTGATCTGTTGTCGTCTGGATGGGTCTCTCAACGTTCCTCTGAACGTCGCTTTCTGCTTTTGGTACGGTCAGTCTGCTTCTTCCAGGTTCTCTTGTTGGTGTTTCTTCGGAGGACTCGCTTACTTCCACAAGCCATGCATCGAGCAGTTCTTGCTGTGCGATGGTATTAATGAAAAGTCGGGAAACAGCTTCAGGATCGAGACGCAGGCCATTCTGCCGTGCCCAGACCAACAGAGCCTTCCGTGATTTACCAAGTACTGAGAGGGGAACTTTCGCGCCGTCTTTACCAATCGGAGCATCCACCACGTTATCTGGTACTGAGCCGAGCAATCTCTGCATGAGCGTGCGTTTAAACTCTCTGTACTCTTGGATTCGCACTGCGAGCGACGATGCGCCCTCGTTTTGAGTGGTGATTTCCGCTTGATCTCGGATACTCATCCTCATCCATTGCGATTGTTCAGCAGAAGAGGGGATCCATACATGCTCATTGCCGTTCGCATCAATCTCCCTGGTCGCCCTCTTGTCCAACGCGAGATGCTCCGGGAATTTGGATTTGGACATAGAAAATAATTATAGAATAGAAAACAGATATGTCAAATAGAATTCGCATTAGGGAACACTTTCATGGAGTCGCGATGTCGGAGCCGCGGTACTTCACCGATAGTGAGACATACGTGGTACAGAAATCCCTCCGCTTCCCGTCCTTCACCGCGCTGCAGAGCGAGGGATTCCGCATCTTGAGGGCGTAGTTGTACTCGCAAAAGTCACGCACAACATCGCGCGTAATTCTCTGGCAGTCGTGCGCCCCGTCTAACACCTCTGTGCGCGCATCATAACACCACTCCCGGAGATCTTTGCGTTTGTACTGAGAGCAATCCTTGATCTGCGGCCGATCAATAGTCAGCTCTCCTTCGCTCTCACGGTTGCAGTAGACCACCGGATGATCGAGCGCGCCGCTTCTAGTACAGAGGCGACCGGAGAACAATTTTTCCTCCACCGCTCCCAAGCACGACCACCCATAGTCACTTGGCATCAGCAGCTCGCACGCGCTGGGGTCTTGGGTGAGCTTGGCGTAGATATAGACGCACAGCCGACTCTGTTCGTCAGCGGACGGGGAAGGGAATGGATCGAAGTCCAGCACATGCGAACATTCGGCAGGACTTCTCTTGTTTGCAATAATTTCCTCGGCAATATCGGTGCCGGTTCTACTGCCATCCAGGATGTAGTACCGCGGATAAACATATACCAAGAACGTTGCTACTGATAAGCAGAGTAGGATAGCGATTGCAACAAGCTTGAGAAAACGCATAGGGAAGCAGTATTACTGAACAAGAGGAATATCTTCACCATCTCTGAGATCCAAATATATTGGTAGAGCTTTCCACCAATCCGCCTTCACCTCGTCACGGTAGCCTCGGGCGGAAATCGTGCCGTCGAACTGTCGATCGGGGTTCATGGTTTGCAGACCTTGGATTGTCGCAAGTATATGCTGAAGGCCGATAGGAGAATTGGCAATCTTCCCTGCATCTCCTTGTCGGATACTTTCCCTGATAATTGCCGCAAATGCTGTGGTGGGGTAACTGTGCACGCGATCTCTGCTGATCTCCTTTGGAACCCCGAGTTCCAGGGCGGTGTGCGCCGTTTTCGCCCGCTCGTCGCTTCCGTATTCAAACAGCTGAGATGTTTGGTACGCCATTCCCCCGGCATCCGTGGCGTTGAGCATGTTCTGACGTATCAGATCTTCGTCCACCTGAGCTTTGATTGCCAGTGAGGTTTCGGCAACCTCGCTGAATCTGATCTTCGACTCATCAATCGGATCCGGACCATTGAATAACTTCACGTTCGCTGCCGGATCGAGTGCGATGATGGAGTGTACGGTTCCCTTGCCCGCCCGGTTAAATTCCTGGGCGGCGAAGTAACTGACGTACGCGCCATGACTCGGGCCGATCAGGTTGATGTTCTTGCCTTCGAAGCCGAGCGATTCCAGTTGATGGGCAACCCATTTCCCAACCGCCGGTGTCCATGTTGCATCTCGTAGCGGATCAAAATTCGGCGGCAAGAATGAGTTGTCTTTCGCTGCAAGCTCCCAATCTACGGTAACCACTTGATATGCTCCCTTGTGCGCTTGGTCAAATTCATAGAGTGCTTTAGTCAGATCAACGATATTGTCACTGTTCTCGCTATTTGTTCTGCCGTGTATCACCACCCACACAGGCTTGGAGGGGTTGAGGGGTTGTGTGTCTTGTGCTTCTTTTCGAACCCAAGTGCCATTCTCCTTCTGTCTAAACTCCGCCACCCCCATACTCACGGGCATCGTCACATCCCTTTCCGGGATGCTCATCCTTCCCTCGATTCTTTGAGTCTTGTAGGGCTTGATGTTGATACCGACATTCACCTCGGGGAGGTGGAGAGCATTGACTTCGTCCGCATTCCTCGATGCCGTTGTGTAATCCGTATAATCCCGAACCAGAAGCGTATACGTACCGGCGGGGAGAGAAAGGCTTACGGATTCCCCGGCATCCGGCCTGCCTTCCTTATTCGAAGTGTATTCAGTTCCATTCAGTCCGGTTCCGCCGATGGAAAGAGCTATGTCCGGCTGAGCTCGACCCTGTGAAAGCGGCGCGGTAAGTACCCCCAGGTTTCCAGTATCCACCCAGAAATTGACCATCGATTTCTCGTTGAGGGTAAAGGTTATGGCGGATACACCGTTATGGAGCGGATGAACCGTTTTCGTCCCCGGCCATTTTCCGTCGATTGTTTCCAAGTTATGAGTATCGATTGCCGAACGGATCCCGAGACCCTCGATCCCTCCGAGGGATGCGACGATCACACCGGTTCCAGCACTTCCGTGCAGTGTCCCCGCCTTCACCATCACATCCACCGAAGACACCAGATCTCCACCATACGCCTTCAGATACCCAGCGATCCTCTGCGATACCGTCCCCGTTCCCTCACTATTCCTGATGACCTCCAGAGTATGGAAGATCGTTTTCAGCGCCTCTGCCGCACGGTTACTCGGTGCACTTGCCCCGTCGCTTCCCGCGAACGTGGAGCTGGGATTATTGAACTTTTCCTCCTGCCCTCTGATCCTCGCCTCCGACGCTCTCTGCTGTGCTGCGAGATCCGCTGCACTGTTTTTCAGTATGGCTTCCGCCGCCTCCAGGATCACCCAGCGATCCGGGAGCCTGGTTCTGAGGAGCGAGAATCTGTCCATCACCACTCCGTACTCCGCCGGGATGCCGTCCAGCTGCTTCAAATGCGGTGCCGCGTCTCCTCCTGCTCTCGCAGTCAAAATCGCGTTCGTCCCCGCCTCCAGCATCCTCCCCACGGCCTCGTTAAATCCATCAATGAACTTCCTGTAGTAATCGAACTCGGCCCCGCGGATGTAGTAGAACTCCCGCTCGGGGATGCGCATCCTCTCCATCGTCTGAGTCTTGTTCTCCTCCCTCCAACCTGGCAACACTTCCAGAAACTTCACCCACAACTTGTCGGGATCGAGCGAGAACTGAAACCTCTCATCCGCCTGTGCCGTCTCTTCTCCGAGTCCATCCACAGTCACTGTGACGAGCCAGAGGGAGAGCGCTTGCTTAGGCATTCTTCTGAGGGTTCCAAATCACAGTCGAATCATCTCTCTACAGCTTTGTCTGTTTCTCTTTCTCTGACTGCAGCGCTATCCGCTTGTATTCCTTGTATTTCTTGATGTGGATGCGGAGGAGGTCGAGAGAGAGGGCAAATAAACCGCCATAGACATAAAGTGCAATGTAAGTGAGTTTCCCAATTATCCAATTCAATTCTCCGATTGCAATGGCGGGAAAATACAGGATGAAAGTGATGACGCTGAAAATGAAAAAATCGCCTTCCTCACCACCTTTTCCACGGAAAATCTGATAGTAGAGCACAGCAATAATGAACCAAATTACGAAGAGCCATCGCAGTAGAAACTTCTTCATGTTTACTTAGGGGGGATGGGCAACGGTACTTCCCCGTAACCAGGGAAGATCCTCAGTTTGTCGATCGGTGGGAGCGGTACTCCTGCCTCAAGCAGCATAGCAGTCGTGAAACTATTGCAATTGTAGCCGGGAGTTGGTTTCCACTGAACAAGGCCGGGGAACATGTCATAGTTGGCATCGTCCTTGTATCGCATGTCAGCCCGGATAATCTTCTCGATCAGATCGTCGACAGATAATCCCTGCGAGACGGTGATCTCTGCCAAGAAAGTGTTTGGCATGTGAATAGGATCGTCGAATTTACGGTCATAGTATGAAACCTCCTTACCCACATGCATATTTGCTAAATCAAATTCAAATTCCTTTTCCCCCGAGATACCGAGCGTCACCCACACCTGCCCGTCCACGAAAATCGGTTTCCCCGCCTCATCCTTGAGTCCTAGATTCGCAAACCTTTCCGGATGCTCCGGGACGAGGAGCAGTGAGCTGTGCCAGAAGGGAGAGCCGACTGGTCCTATAGCGACCGGATGGCCGATGATCCTGATGCCCGGCGTCTTCAGATCGATTGCATGCTCCAGGTATTCATACGGCGTCGGATTGTTGTCCATCAAAGTCGTTCCTTCTCCCGTGGCTGCGAAGAGAGACATGGAGCGAATAGAAACAAGGCCGCTTGCCATTTTCCCGGATAGGGAAGTCAGGGTTTCCCCGAAGGAGTCACCCTCCTGTGCGTACTGGAGGTGGTAGAACGCCACTTCCGCCGGATGACCAACGATCCATCGGTACGCTTGTTCCGCCTCTCCGGCGCTCTTGCCGTGGGCGGCGAACGACTCGAGGAATGCCACGCGGAGACCGGGACCATTGGCGGATATGTATTCGTTGATCGCACGGACGGCATCCTGCATTGCTCCATTCACATCCGCATCGCCGCTCTTTCCTATGCTTACCCCTCCCACCTTCCCCGCATCCACCATCCCCGCCTTCGCAATCACATCTAACGAAGACACCAGATCTCCCCCGTACGTCTTCAGATACCCAGCGATCCTCTGCGACACCGTTCCTATTCCCCCCTCGCTCTTGCGTATAGCATCCAGATTACGGGAAAGTGTTGCCAGTGCCTCCGCTGCACGATTCGTCGGTGCGCTCGCCGGCCCACTCCCCGCGAACGCGTTCCCCGGATTGTTGAACTTCTTCTCTTCCCCCTGAATCCTTGACTCCGCCGCCCTCTGCTGTGCTGTGAGTTCTCCTGCCTTCCTCTCCAGTATCGCCTCCGCCGCCTCCAGGATCACCCAGCGATCCGGGAGCCTGGTCCTGAGGAGCGAGAATCTGTCCATCACCACTCCGTACTCCGCCGGGATGCCGTCCAGCTGCTTCAAATGCGGTGCCGCGTCTCCCCCGGCTCTCGCAGTGAGGATCGCATTCATCCCCGCCTCCAGCATCCTTCCTACGGCTTCGTTGTACCCATCGATGAACTTCCGGTAGCCATCGAACTCCGCTCCGCGGATGTAGTAGAACTCCCGCTCTGGGATGCGCATCCTCTCCATCGTCTGTGCCTTGTTCTCCTCCCTCCAACCCTGCAACACTTCCAGAAACTTCACCCACAACTTGTCGGGATCGAGTGAGAACTGGAACCTCTCATCCGCCTGCCCCGCGAGCGCCATCAGATTCCCTCTCTGCGTGTTCTTTATCGCATCCCCCTGCGCGCCGTCCAGTACCCCGCTCGCGATCACCGCCACACCTCCCGCCTGCGACATCTGCTGCTGCACCTCGACTGCCTGATCCACCGCCATCACCTGCGCCACCTCTTCGCTGAGCGCTCCGAACACCGCTTGCAAACCC
>Ga0082335_1002162_pt1 | contig 37773 bp, 22 predicted proteins | sample Subgrocontami58m_FD_72375 | JGI IMG/M metagenome (GOLD analysis project Ga0082335, IMG submission 72375) | Subsurface groundwater microbial communities from S. Glens Falls, New York, USA - GMW37 contaminated, 5.8 m (SPADES assembly) (version 2) ...
GACTTTTACGCGCTGCGTTGCCGGCTCGCCGGCAACGCAGCGCAACCCAACCATCAACGCCCTATCGCACCGCTCAAGATAGTTGACGCTGAGAGGTCAGGATAGTTGACGCCGGGCAGCTTACGGGGTATGACCAAAGTTGAGCACTGTACCTCTACTGTACCGTTTTCGGAGCTCGGACACGCCGGGCATTTCGCAACGTGGCACCGGGGATTAAAGGCGCTGGCGCGGGTCGCCGATTATGCAATCCGCCGCGAAAATGCCAGCGTGGTTGCCTGTTGTCATCGAATGCCGCCGCTACCCTCAGTGAAACAATCATGATCACATCTTATCCAGCCGGCGTGAGGCGCCCGGCACCAGGCAATGCTGAGCAGTCGTCCACTCCGATAGCCGTTTCCCCGACTCGCCACGCTTAGGACGTACGGTAGCGAGTTCCCCCGGTTGGGCATCCCTTGAGGGCTTGCTTGCGATTGACGCGGGCACCCCGGTTCGTGCCCGCGCTTGTGCCCTCGCAAAGGAGGACTGCTGCAAGCCCCGGGGAGCAGGAGGGCCATTGACAAGGTTGACAATGGACCCCATTCTGGATATCTTTAAGATATCTCCTACGGCAGGAAAGATAATCATGCCAACCCGCAACCCGAACGACCAAATCGCATTCCGCTACCGCAGCGTCGACAGTGCAACCGGCGTGACCCGCAAGACCGCGAAGCGCCTGGCCGAGCATTTGGGCATGGACGAAACCCAGGCCATTCATCAGGCGCTGCATGAACTTGCGGTCAGGGTCCTGCCCCAGTACAAGAAGGACGATGGTCCCTTGACGGCTGCCCAGGTGCGCCAGATCAAAAAGCGCGTCCCTCAGGGCACCAAACGCTCCCTGCGCTCGAGCCTGTTCGAGACGGAATCGGTGTAAATGCCGCGCTGGTGGGACGAGCCCACGGCAGGCGATATCGTCTGGTGCCATTTCCCGGAGGGCATCAACCCGCGTCCGAAGCCCCGCCCTGCCCTGATCCTAGCGGTCTTCGATGACGAGGCGCCGCAGTTCGAAGTGCGGGTTGTCTACGGAACGAGTCAGCGCACGACTAGCCTGCATCGGGGAGAGTTTTCCATCCTCCGCGATCGCAATCCCGCCGCCTACGCGGCGGCGGGCCTCAGTTACGACACCAAGTTCGATTTGAATCAGATCCTCGATCTGCCCTACACCACCGACTGGTTTTCGGTCCCACCGGCGGCGCCCCACGGCCAAACGCCTAAGCTGGGGACCTTGCATCCCAGTCTGGTTCGCGCCCTGGAAGCCGCATTTCGTGCCGCAACCGGGTGAGATCCAGAAAACGGCGCCTCTCCAGGCTGAGCATTGCCATTTTGCTTGAAAATGCGATTCCGATCGCACCCCCCTTTGCGCCTCTACCGGCTTGACCCCTCCCCGACTCGCCACAATACGTCTATTTTGTGGCGAGTGTGCTGCAGGGCCACGACCGTGGGCGACCAAGCGCGGCTATGTGAACGGCATTCTCAGGACAAATGGCAAGCATCGACCTACTTCTCCGACATACGCAATCTAAGGTCTGTACGCATCGGACCGCACGGTAGTGTCTCAGTTTGATTGCAAGAGCTAATGCACTGTTTCCGAGCGCCCGCTAGAATGGGGCGTGGCGAAAAATCCGAAACGACCTACCGACCCATTTCAGCTTGCTAAGCTGATTGGGGACTTGTCTACAGGCAACAACCCTAAACCGGAAACAACTCCAAAGAAGAAGAAGCGGGCTGCGCAGGTGGGTAGAAAAGCCCCACGATGATCCAGTTAGCCGGATGTTGCGCAATTGTGCCAATGTAAAAGTAAGTTTCGCAGCGGTTAATCATTTCATCCTCGTACTTTTTTCGGAACGGCCCTTCCCATCCGTTGGCCCCGTATCTCTGCCGCCATGAGCGGTACGATTGCCCCATCTCCCAATCAGAGCACATGAATGTGTGACCCGAGCAAGTTGGGTAAGCGCATTTGAATTGGTAACTAAATTTGAAGGGTATTCGCTCTAACACAGTGCGAAGGCCTTTGTTGAACATATCCGGGTGGCGGAGTATTGCTAATTGTTCAGTGGACCAATTCTCGCTGTCTTTTTCGATGACGAGTTTTTCTATTTTTTGAGGTTTGAATATCGCCAGCGTTGGAAAGCCCTTTTCATCCCGAATGGCCTTAGCTTCGCAATAGGAGCCTACCGCAAGAGGCAGAACAACTTCTTTTCTGGCCCTCCAATGATCCTTCGTTGGCAGTTCGTCTTCCAGAATCTTGATCGAATCTTTGTCAATAGTAAAACTCTCAGGTCGAGGGTCACGCGAGCGTTTTACTCGAAGTTCGATCCACTGGTACTTTTTGAATCGTTTGTCGCTTTCTAAAAACCTGAAAGGTATTGGAAATAAGCGCATCCATTTGCCATCAGCGGTTACGGCCGCTGTACAGGAAACTTCTACGCCTTTTTTGGCTGGAATCGGATATGTCTTTACCAAAATGCAAACTTTTTGTTGTATCCAGCCGTCGAGCATAGTTATAGGTCTAACCCATTGAGGCCGTATTTCTCAAGAACGAGAGAAAGACGATGCCTGTGACAAGCGGTCGGATCAAGCTCTGTGCACATTAAGGCTACAGGGTGGTCGAAGAAATTTAGAAAGCGGTGCAAGTTCCCTTGACATAACTGCGGCACAACGTGTTTGTCATACCAGCCCCAAATGTTGTTTCGCCCCCCTTCTAGGGTTGCTTTGCTTCTGATATCCCTCGGCACGCCCAACGTCGGCACATGGCGATATTGAATCCCTACTCCAGCTAGGTGGCGAGTGAGATTCCCCTTTGAGAAATCCGGCTTGTACATGCTCACAGGATTCGCTCTAACGTCCACTAGGCATTGCACGCCGGCTTCGGTCAATGCCGACAAAAATTGCTCGATGGTCTTACCTGAGTACCCAACTGTGAAGAAATCTGCGGCGCCTTTTTCTTGTCGCTGCTGGTTCCACAATTGCTTGTTCCTGAGCTGAACCTTGAGTGAATCGCTCGGCAGCCGAAGTTCCTTTTGCACCAGCTCATTCCTTCTTGAAACCCCAATGGGTTATTCCATGGCTGTCTTTCCAGCGGAGCAGCCCGATGTCCGTCTCCATCCGGTGGACCCATTGATTGTTCGGAAAAAGCTGCGGCAGCTTGGCCTCAGTGCGTATTTCCGTCCAAGTCAATGGCTTACCGAACGATCTTAAAATACTTTCTATCTTATCTCTGAATTGCTCGTAGGTCATTGTGCGCTCCTTGCGCGGGGTGTTCCAGTACGGGCTTTTGCATTTCGGACAGACTCGCGGCTCCTGTTCAGAATCGCGTGGTATCCATTCATGGTCGCATCGATCGCACTTGTAACCCATTACTGTAATGGGAATTTTTGACATAATTACCTCTCTGGTATGCACTTATACAACATATTACCACACACGTGTACAATATAGCAATATGGAGTATGTTACTAGCCCCGGATATACGTAATAAGTAAGACAATGAATCGACTCTCAGTTGCGGACCGGCCCAAGATCATCGGGTGCCTCGTGGAAGGCGTAAGCATGCGCCACGACTCGCCTAGTGGGATGCAGCATCAATACCGTGACCAAGCTGCTGGTCGATCCTGGTACCTCCTGCTTTCTCTATCAGAACGAAGTCATGCGCAACCTGCCCTGCAAGCACGTTCAGGTCGATGAAATTTGGTCGTTTCGTTACAGCAAGCAGAAAAACACCGTGCCTAGCGCGCGTGGTCGCGGCAAAGGCAACATTTGGACCTGGGTCGCCATCGACGCAGACACCAAACTCGTCCCGAGCTGGCTAGTCGGTGGTCGTGACGCCCAATTCGCGGACGCCTTCATTGCTGATCTCGCGCCGCGCCTTGCGAACGGGGTGCAATTGACCAGCGACGACCACAAGGCATATCTGAATGCCGTTGAATCCGCTTTTGGTGGCGACGTTGATTACAGCATACTGGTAAAGCTGTATGACTCCGCAGAAGGCAATCAGCAAGAGCGCCGGTACAGTACCGGCCAATGCTGCGGAACGATTAAGGAAGGTCTGAACAAGTTACTCGCATATCGTCACCAGGGCCGTTTGTCGCGTCGGAGGCGCTGCCGCTGCGCGTGATTCGGGGATTCCAGGCTTTGTGCCCCTTCCTCTTCTGCCTCTGCCCCTCATTTCGCGTACTGCGGACGCAATCCTCCTGTCATCGCCAACAGCTTTCGGCGCGCCATCCACAGATTCGACAGCGCGAACAGGGTGATCACGTGCGCGGTGTTCTTCGCCAGTCCCCGGAAGCGCACTTTCGTGAGGCCGAACTGGCGCTTGATTACCCGGAACGGATGCTCCACCCGCGCACGGATGCTCGCCTTGCGCCGCTCAATCTTCTCGAGCGCCTGCTTCTCACGACCGTCCTTCATCGCCTTGACCCGGGCGCGCTTGGCCGCAATCTCCCAACGAAGGCCTTCACGTTCGACGCGCGTCTGCGCGCCGGCGTAGCCCGCGTCGGCATGGACCACTTCTTCTTTTCCGTGCAGCAGCTCCTCGACCTGTTCGACATCGGCTTCGTTCGCCGCTGTGGTTGTTACCGTATGCACCAGACCCGAGTCGGCGTCCACGCCAATGTGCGCCTTCATGCCGAAGTGCCATTGGTTTCCCTTCTTCGTCTGGTGCATCTCCGGGTCGCGTTGCCCTTCCGCGTTCTTCGTCGAGCTCGGCGCCGCGATGATCGTCGCATCCACGATGCTGCCGCGCTTCAACAGCAGCCCTTTGCGTGCCAGGTACGCATTCACCCGACCCAGGATCTCCGGCGCCAGTTCATTCTTCTCCAGCAGGTGCCGGAAGTTGAGGATCGTCGTCTCGTCCGGGATCGGTTTGGTGAGCGAGAGGCCCGCAAACACCCGCATCGGCGTGATCTCGTAGAGCGCCTCCTCCATCGCTGGGTCGCTCAGCGCGAACCAGTTCTGCATCAGGTGCACCCGCAGCATCGTCTTCAGCGGATACGGCTGACGGCCATTGCCCGCGATCGGATACAAGGGCTCGATGAGCTTCAGCAGGGACTTCCACGGAACCACCTGCTCCATCTCGGCGAGGAACACCTCGCGGCGCGTCTGCTTGCGTTTGCCCGCGTACTCCGCGTCCCCGAAACTCATCTGACTCATCGATCGCCTCGCCTTGTTTGCGTTCAACTATCAGACCATAATTCAGGGGACTTGTTCAGACTTTCCTTAAGGGAACGGTTCGTGGCGAGCTCACCTTATTCCGAAATGAGTAATCACTACACATCAGGGTAAATTGATTTCACTGCGCTGGCATGCCTGCGTACTTCGATAATTGGTGCCAATCTCATGGCAGCCAAGAGTTCTTTGTACTTGCAGACGGCAAATCCGACTTCGGCCCCGCGCACAGCTTGCTGGAACAGGCCGACTTCCCTACTGTGCGCCTTTCTTGCTGCGGCAGCGACGGGCCTATTGTCAGGCCAGCGACAAGGTTCTGCGTAGAGGTAGGCGAGTACGCCTCGCTTCTTCGTCTCCATCGCTTGCGTTCGAATGGCGAACGCATGCTTTACCAGCTGGGCTGCATCAAGATGTGCAAACTTCTGCGGACTGCGCGTCAGTTTATCGCGCATGTCCTCATAGGGCCCCATTTCCGTACCCCAGACATCCCGAGAATAGGCTAGGGAGAAATAGGCGTGATGGCCGCCGCGGAATGGCTCGTAGCGCTTGGATTCCACGCCAACAATATGTTCTGGGGTCTCAATCAATACGTCCAACCAGGGGTAGCTCCCACCACGCCAAGGGAAGCGCAAGCATTTCTCTAGTGACACGGACTTCGGCGGCCAACTCACGCCTGCCAGTCCCGGAACTATTGGAAGGAGTTCTGGCCATTCCAAGAAGAAGCCGAAAGTATTTGCCACGAGTGCGGCAGACGACTCTGGACTGGAAAACTTCTCATCTAACTCCTGGCCAGGTGCAGCTCTGTAGGCGGCGAGAATCTTCGCCGCCGGCAGGTGCGGTAGGAGTACTTTCTCAAGGTCCCTTGCCATGCCGTGCCTTCCCCCGTGCAAATCGCTTCGCGCTTTAGCGCCGATCCTGGTAGCCCCTGAGACCTAGTGATTACGTCAAGCGAGCACCTCCAACATTTCGGCGATTACCTGCACGCTGCCCTCGTCGTCGCAGGTCAACTCGATCGGAACAAAGTCAGGATTGTTCGGCTTCAAGGTAATCTTCAGGTGACGCCATGTTCCGTCTTCCGCATTCACCTTCTCGCTCTCGTAGCGCTTCACGGTGTAGCGCTCGCCAGTTTCTGGATCAGGCGAATCACGCAACTGCACGAGGACCGTCCTGCCTTGACGTGACCCGGAAACTGGTGTCGAGAAAAGGCAATAGGCACCGTCCGGAATCGCTGGCTCCATCGATTTCCCGACGACCTGGGCAACGAACATTCCAGGCTGAAGTCGATGATGGCTGTCGACCTGCACCCAGTCCCATTCACCATCCCGTACGTTTTGTGGCTCGCTGAACGCTCCGGCGGCTGCTTTGAGTGGAACCAGCGGCACGCAATCGACATACCGCTGCTCTGCGCGCGGCCGCACTATTCGTAACCCCGCGCCTCCACGCTTCGCTTCTTTGCCGTCCAGCCGGCTAAACCATGACGTGTCCGTTCGGAGCGCGTCTCGAAGCTCGTTTGCTCCGAGGTAGCCGGCGAGCTTGCGAAACTGGCGCGCCATGGACGCCTCATCGTGGAGATCGCTCACCGCGATTTCGATCACCTCGTAGCCATTGTTGCGCAGCCAAGTGCGAATGCGCTGATCTTGCTCTGCCGTGGCGGCATTGCCATGCAGGTGTCCGCTTAACCCGTCGAGATATATGCACACGCCCTCGTCCTCGCCGTGGTGCGGGGCGCGATAAATAACGTCTGGTGTGGTCGTTCCGATCGCGCGGTCGAGTCGGATTTGTTGCCCCCGAATTCCCTCTTCGAAACCGGCCGCGAGGAGCAGGTGACGAAGCCGCCGCTCCGATTCATTGACCGGATGCGTTCCTTCCGCGGGTTCCTTCGAAGGCTGCTTCGCGGGTATCTCATGTGAAGACAAAAGGCGCGGCCCCCACGCCACAAGACGCCCCTGCGCCGCCTTGCGGTCAAGATACTTGTGGTAGTAGCCATTGCGGAATGTCTGAAGACAGTCAACGCAGGAGGTGTCACAGGCCGAGGGGCAATCCTCCACGACCTCCCGGGCGACTGCTGCGATCTCCTCGAAGCGCTCACAGAGCTGGTCAAGAAGTCCAGACCCACCGGGCATCGGATCCCACAAAAGGGCGTCCACCTCTTCGCGGTCAACGTAGCCGATGACCAAGATCTGAAGGTCCTCCATATGCATGTCCAACACACGGGTAGCGCCAAAGCGCAGCGCCTCTAGCACGCTGTAGGCCGTCGTTTGGTCCGGGCACGCCGCGAGTGATAATGCGTCAGCGACCACGTCGGCGTAGAAACCTATTGTGGTGACCACCCGGCCGCAACGCTCCAGGTGCGACTGCTCGAACTGGTCACGCTGCCGATCCGAGGAAAGTGGCGATACGCTCTGGCCGCAGACAGTGCACACCGGATAGCCAAATCGATCAAAGCGATTTATCGCGCTCGAAGCCCCTACGTTGACCAGGCGCAGCCGAACGCCGCGGCGGTGGTGCAGGCTCTGCGCGCCCCACCGATATGCGCGCCCGCCATTGTGCTGATTGCGCTCTAAGCCGTATACCGCCACTCCCATCTGGAATCGCAGTTCTTCCTCATCGGAGATGTGAGACTGGTGAACGAGGTCCACGTCACAGACTGCAATTGCCTGCAACACGGTACCGCCAAGTGCCCCGGGAACAGCGCCCAGGTTGGTTTCCTTGACTGCCTGCCGTTCTGTCGAAATCTCGAAGGTGGGCATCTCCGCCCGCTGCTCATCCACGTCCCTGTGGAATCGACGGGCCACAAATCGATTCCCGTTGGCATAAATCAGATTCCCGGGCACATACTCGCGCAAAGCCACGCTCGGCGGACGCGGAAGCGAAAACGCCATCGCTCCCGTTCGCCAGAAGGGGATCTCTGCTGTACCCAGTACTGAACCCACTTCGAGTCCGTATCCGGGCAAGAAGCCTTCGGCCGCGAGTACGCCAAATGTGTTTACGTCCTCGTACCCTTCCGCCTCGCGACGAGTCCTCCGCGCCGTACCTTTGAGCCGCTTTACGACCGCGTCACAGCGCCTGAATAGCGCTTCATCCTCCGGGTCCAAGTCGCCTTGACCTTCGCGCACCGCGTTAAGGCGTTTGATTTGCTCGAGGGCCCAGCGCAAGCGTCGCCCTAGTCGGGCGAGAACCTCTTCGAGGCCGCGTACCATTCCGCGAACGTGGTCTCGCAATACCTCTGGGCGCGTTACGTCCGCGTCAGCCTCTGGCCATCCCTGCCGAAATGCACCCTCCACATAGCCAACCAGATCGTCCACATTCCGATCAATCAGAATCTGTAGCGGAGTAAGATCGAACGGCCTGCTTCTCACAAGGCCATCTTCAAAGAGGTATGCCGAAACCCGATCAGGCAGGCAAGCCTTCAGCGTCGCGTCGATACTAAGACGATCTGCCGCAGCTCGCGCCGGATCACGCATGTACTGATGCAAGCGCGTGATGACCGTTGCGTGCACATGCTTGGCAACCATAAGGTCGTTGCGTAAATTAAATGCTGGCGGATCGACTCGCCCAGCGAGTAGCTTGAGTGGCTCTGCAAAATAAGCGCGGTCGTGGGAAACCGGTCGGCAATAGGTAAGATCCACCGCCATGCGGTGACGTCTCCCTGCCCGCCCGGCGCGTTGCCAATAGTTGGCTGGCAACGGCGGAACATTGCGCATCAGCACAGCGTCCAACTGACCGATGTCAACACCGAGTTCCAGGGTTGGCGTGCAGACAAAGGTGTTGATTGCCTCCGAGTCTCCCTTGAAGAGGTTCTCGAGCCGCTCCCGTTCGTCATGCGGAACCATGGCTGTGTGCTCCTCGGGTCGGAGCATCGAATAACCCTGATCGAGCACCTGCAGGTCGTAATTGTCCGGATCCTCGCGAATGAATTCGAGCGTCCCGTCGCAGCGCCACGCCGGACAGGCCTGCTGAGGCGTTCTCCTTGCGGAGCGACGACGGCAATTCTTACAGCGCCAGACGCCGTGGTTCTGCTGCAGGCGCATGCAGTCAGCGTTGACCTGATAAACCTCGCTCACATTCGGCAGCGGGTTGCCCCGGGAGCCTTTGAGCCGAACCGGAGCGAGCAGTTTCTGGTTCACGAGAACCGCGAACAGGCCCTCCAGGAACTCCTCCGCGTCATCCGCAGGGACACCCCATTTCTTCGCCATCTGACGGACCGTGGTATCGCCTCTATCGCTCAACCACTGCGTAACAAGTTCTGCCTTCTCTTCAGCCCCGCGACGAAGCTTGGTGCCATTGGGATTGCCAATCTGCGGCAGGTAGCCCTGCTGCACCTCGAGATCGCCATCCATCCAGTACTTGGTGAAAATCTCGTGCTCCGGATCGTACAGCACGCGTTTGCGACGCAGGTAATCGAGCAGGCTCGCCACCCCGTCGCGCAGATCCTCTGGAGGCATGCCAAGACCGCGCGCGTGCTCCTGGATCCAGGGCAACGCCGGATCCAGACCGATGTACTCAACCTTCATTCGGCCCCAAGGCTCCAAGCCTATCGATTGCCGTGAAGAGAGAGTGACCTCGCGCAACACCTGTATGCGGAGGAACTTGCGCCGTTCCTGTTCGTGGCGTCCACCTCCGCCTTCCTTACGGACGACCTGCCACACTTCCGGCACGAGTGCGCGCGAAAGTGCCTCATCCCTTTCCAAAAGGTCGTCAAGATGCAGCGCCAAGTCGCCAACCGACGTGGCGGCGCTTTTCATGCCGTCGGCCATCAACGCGCGCAACCGAAAGCGGCGGGCGTGGTCCTTCATCCAACCGGCCTGAAAGGCGGCGTCCTGCCGGTTATCGCAAAAGACCAACAGTCGCGGGCGCTCCGAGTGTTGAATCATGTCCTGCGCCAGGACATGCACGTCAGCGACATTGGTAGCGCGCACCTGACGAGCGGGTTCTCGATAGTTACTGCCAATGCTTCGCCCGTTGGCGCCACAGGATAGACAGTTCGTCAACATGCCGGGCCTGTCCTTCTTTTGGCGCACCGCGTACAGAGGAAATGTCGCCCCCGCCACGCCGCAATGCAGGCAGCGGTTCACCGCTTCTGGATGGGCCGTGCCACAGTGACGACAAAATTGAAGTGGCGCCGTACGCTCGTGATCTTCAAGATCTTCGTCATCGCTGCCACCGACCAATCGGTCGAGAAGCACCACGCGTCGACCACCTTGCACCTCCGCCAATGGCTCCCAGAACGATGAGTTGCCTTGAGCTTCTCCACCACCAGGAACCTTTCCGCTGAACTCGAAGTCCTTGAGAAATGAAATAAAGTAGTGCTGTCCACACGTCGTGCAGGTCATCGCCGGAAAGTGTGCATGCTGCGCCTCCCCTTCTCGGGCTTCGATCTCGTCTTCAGCAGCGAGCCAAAGGCGGGGCCCGGGATCGGTTTCAGGGAAACTCACTACAGCGCCGCTGATACCGCGCAGAAACCCGTGAACGACCGGCCGAAGCAACGGTCTTCCCTCGTGCCGAGCCGCGGCACCTAACGTTAGCCAACTTAGAATTTCCGCCTCTGTTACGGGCCTCCCGATCTTCTCCTTAAGTTCCGCAGGCACCTCATACAGCGGTCGCGGTGTGGCGAGCGCTTCGCTCAACTGAAAAGCCAGCTCGCTCCTTGACAGCGCGGCATACATTGACTCAGGCCATTCGCCGGTTGGCAGATCGACGCCAGCTAGGTCGCGATATGCGTCACGAATTGCTTCCCCAGAGCTTGCCTCATCCTCCACCGCATGTACGCAGTCGTTCAGAATTGCCCCGGCATCCTTTTTTAGGGCCGGCGGCACCACGCGATCCTCACGCCAGACTTCGCGTTCATATGCCTCTCCGACCGTCGTCACTTCGCCTGTCGGTACACCAAAGAATCGTGAAGCAAAGTCACACGCTGCGGCGGGATTGTCTTTATCCGCGATTGTGGCCGACGTAGCTACGCAAACCGTGTCTTGTGCCTCACGCCCACAGAACGCGCGCAACCGGCGGATGAGACATGCAGTCTCCGCGCCCTGTGCGCCCGTGAACGTATGGGCTTCGTCAAATACAAGAAAGTCTAGTCGCGCATTCGCGAACAGCTCCACATCGCGCTGGCGGGTAAGAAGTAACTCAAGCTGCTTCACGTTGGTGAGCAGAATGCGTGGCTGGTGGCCGGCAGTGCGCATCACTTCACGCGAGCAGACCTCCTCGGGCGGGTACACGGCCTCGCTGCGCTTTTCGAGGCGAATCTGTGCCAGCCGCGCCTCATAATCGGCCCTGGAAGCCCCGACGGGGAGGCGAATGCCCGCTACTTCGGCCTCGCGTTCCGGCGTCTTGCCCACATACATCCCAAACGAGATGCCGGTGCCTGCGAGTAGCGAGCGCAAGCGCCAGAGTTGATCCTCAGCCAGGGCGTTCATCGGATATACGATGATTGCGCTGATCCCTGCGTCCGCTCCAGCATCTTTCAACTCGAGGCACTTACTGACGATCGGGTAGAGAAAACACTCGGTCTTGCCCGAACCGGTGCCTGTGGAAACCAGCGTCGTCCGGCCATTGCGAATCGAACGGATCGCATCTTCCTGATGTCCGTAAACATGCGTAATCCCTGCCGGAATCCGCTGGCGCATGTGCGGGTGGAAGATGCCCTCGCGTACCAGATCATCGACAGCCGCACCCTGCCGGAATGGGCGCGAGAGACTAACGTAGGGACCCTTCAAGAGAGGCGACTGACGCGTCTCATCGAGCGATAGCAGCCTTCGCATTTGCGCGAGCAGGCGTGCATCCGCAAACGGATAGGCTGTGAGCTGGTAGCGGAGAAAGCTCCGCACTACCTTCTCGGTGAATACAATTGGATTCAGGGCCATACGTCTATCTTGACATTCAAGAGGCCTCCACTACTCGACGTCTTTACCGGTCAAAGCATACTCGAAGCGATCACACTCCGTGGCCAGCGTGCGCACATACAACTGAAATTCCTCCGCGACCAGCCCCACCTTTGGAATCCACGCTTCGCCCACAAGCCGATTCTGTCGGTCGATCCGGAAGCCAACGAGCATCAAGGCTCGATTTCGAAGCCAAGCCTGAATCGGCAAATCGGGAAGGGACGCCACCACTGCTTGACGTACTACGAAGGCACTAATCACGTAGGCCTCACCGTGGTCCTCGACGGCAATTCGTTGCCGACGCTCTCCACTGCACCTGACGTCGATGTAATGCTCCTCGACTTCGAGATCCTTGGCGCGGCAGAGCCGCCCCCATTCAGCGGCCATCATCATCCTCCTGCAGCAGCTCCTCCCGGAAGGTCGCCAAGACCTCATCTCGACCTGGCAGGTACTCCCGCTCAAGCGCATCCGCGTGTTGGACGACACGACTTACGAGGAGGGACACGCGTGAAGCGTCCGTCTCTTCGCTATCGGCGAGCAGGACATCGCCCTCCACCGTCAAGTCGTAGGTCCGTTCCTCCCTCGTCACGACTGCCCCGATGCGGATAGACCGCGTCGAAGTACTCGCCACCACCGCATCTTGGTCATCGCCCGGTCGAATGCGCCCTACCGGACTGACGCATCGGACGAGAGCGTGCGCTTCGGCGGATCGCAGAAGGAGCGAGAATGGCTGCACTCGGTTCTGGAGCCGCGCGGTACCCAGCAGTACTCCCGGTTCTGCCTGAGGCTCCCAGAGTGTGTCGATGTTTGGAAGACCCACGCGCGCAAGACGTGCAAAGCGCTTCCGAAGCTTGGGCGCGGCATCGGGAGCGACAGCAAGGTCTAACGTTTCCCGCCCCAGGTGATCAGGCCTGACTGGAAATGCGCTCTTCAACGGCACACTGATCGGCGGAACCACACTGCGGCTGCGCGTGAACTCCTTGTTCGCGTCAATGGCACGCGCTTCGCTGCCGGAGATGATAAGCCCCTCATGCATGAGCCGCAGGAACACGTTCATCCGCTCCAGCACTCGCCTAACCTGTAGAACCTCCACCGTGTCCTCCAGATGAGGAAAATAGACCTGCAGCATGTCCGCGCCTTGAACGGGCCGACCATGAATGGCACCGAGGCGCCGTTCCGTTTGCGAGCGAACACGGTCAATTCGGCCGATGCGCTGCTCCATTGAAGACGGCGTCCAGGAGATACCATAGTGGTGAACGGACGAACAAAACGTATGGAGGTCCTCCCCCTCTTGAAGCAGGTCCGTAGTTACGAGCACCAGCGGATATCCGGGCATTCGAAACTGCCGTACCAGCGTTTCGTTGATCTGCCCCGACATACCACCCACAGGCTGCTGCTGCCGAAGGAGCTGCCCAAACAGCCGAGCCACCTCCTGCGGCGGCTTTGTTCTTGCATCGGGCTCATTTACGTCAAGGAGGAGGTCGAAGTGGCTCGCAATATCGGCCAGTTCATCAAAGGCACCCCATTCACGTTCTGCGCGGGGAGTCTGCATCTGCCTCTCAAGCAGATCAAGATACTCGTTAATGCGTGCGGCCTCACGACCTACGTTCTCATCGTCGGCCGACTCCTGTGCTCGAAGCTCGATGTTGCCCAATCGGCGAATAGTCATGATGTACAGGTCGATCAAAGGATGGCCAAGGCGCGCCGCCGATGCGAGCATCTGCCCCCGCAACTCCCGCTCACGAAACGCTTGACTCCGATCCGTATGCTTTGATTTCGGCCACAATCTTGCACGAAGATCTTCCCGTTTACGAAGCTCGGTGAAGAAAGTTGGCAACGCGAAACAGTCGCCAATCTCCGGAGCTTCAGTGGCGTGTGAAAATCGAAGTGAGGTCTTGAATCGCTCGTGCCATATGATGCGCGCCGGTTCCTGGTATGGACCTGTCTGGTCCTTCAGACATTCGATCGCCGCGGCCTGGACCGCTTCGAACCGATCCGCACGAGCGTGCCTTCTAGCTGTCGACAAGAATCGCTTTGATTGTTCTCGCAAGAGCGCCTTTAGGCGGCTCGTGTCCACTCGAAGCGCCTGGGCCAACCGCGTCTCCACCTCTGCAGGAGCGCACGCGAGAACATCTGCAAGATAGTTGTCATCAAAAAATGTAGCGTACGCGGCACCCCGCTGGATAAATCGCTGCTGGATGTTTGCCCCGCTGATCACTCCCCGCGGGCCCTCTCCTCGGAAGAACCAAGCGAAGAATGAATCCTTTCCACCAATGTCCTGTTCGTCCGCAGTATCGTTCACCATCTGCACCGAATCTCTCTGCCCGCCTTTCACTTGGGCTTCAAGCTGCTCCGTTCGATATTGCTTGAATACAGCTCTTAGGCGCCCTTGCGCACCAGGTGGAAGCTCACGCTCGAGCCTCGCCATCAGCCATGCGTCATAGCGCTCGTCGAGTTTCTTCTTCAGCTCCTTCACCGAAGCAACCCGCCGGACGAAGATGAGGGTCTTTTCGCCGCGCAACCATGAGCTGGATAACGAATCAACAATCGCGTCCATCTTGGGGTGTGGCATTTCGGTGCCGAACTTGCTGCGGTATGACCGGGCCAGGCGGTTTACGTCTGCCACATCGACCCCCTCACGCTCCCGGACATCGTCCGTCTGCTCGGCATCGTCAAAATTTGCGTCCTCAACATCGTCCCGCTTTAGCTTTGTTGTTTCCAAGAAGCTCTCGAACGAGGCAAGCATGCCGATCTGAAATGAAGAATTGAAACGCTCATGCCCGAGAAGCTCACTGACTTTCTTCTGTACAAGCGCGACAATGAGGCGCTGCTTTGGATCCACGACGTGGATAGGCTCATCGTGTACGTGTACCCCTCCCCGCCGCCACTCGCGCCGATAAAGGTTCTTTGTGTACTCCTTGTCATCAACGCGTATCGCGGTGACTCTACGAATGAGGAATTGACCCGCAATCGTCTTCTTGTCGTCCTCTTCCAGGTCTGCCTTGCGGAGTCCATCAAATGGCTTGCTGCGTCCGAAAATGTCGAGTTGATTCCAAAGATGTCGGTAGGTTTCCTCCACCGGCGTCGCCGAGAGGAAGAGCACGCGCTTGGCGCGCGCACCATAGCGCGGGAACAATCGCGGATCGGCCTCAGCAGCCAGATGTCCCATGGCGAGCGCGAGGACTCTATTGCGCGCGGAGACGTGCTCTCCGAAGCCGTGTTTGAGGTTATGCCCTTCGTCCACAATGACGAGGTCGAATGTCGGTAGCGCACAGCACATCGCCTTAGCTACGTTGTCCTTGAATGTCTGCCGGTTTCGAAGATCAAATATTTCGTCCCGCAGCCACGGCAGATAATGTCGCAGCCCATCGCGAAGCCGCCGGGCGGCCTCTGGGTCGACGGAATCCTTTCCGGCGACGGGCACGCTAAAACTCGTCAGCCGCAAGAAGAAGTCGCGATTGGGATTGATCGTGACCTCGTAGGCCAATTCGAGCAGATTTCCGCACGCCACGAGCGGCCTGCAGGGGCGACCGTCGATAGCCTTCACCCTAAGGTCGGTGAAGCGGACGTTGTTGGCGACGAAGTTGCGCAGTTCCTTCATCCATTTGATTTGGATGTTTTCACGCGGTGTAACAATGAGCACGCGAAAGTCGGGTTGGTAGTGGCGGAACAACGCGAGCGCGCCAAGCGCCACATATGTCTTGCCCATACCGACCTCATCCGCCAGATAAGCAACGCCGCGCTGTTCGAGGATATTGTGGATTGCGACCGCCCCCTCGAGCTGTTCTTGGGATCGCTGCCCCGTGCCGATGCGCGCGCCGAAGTCCAAAAGCTTGGACGCGGTACGCAGATCAATCATGCCCCTGTCTCCTCGACAGGCGCGGCCCGGCGTAAGAACCAGCGGTCGAACCATTCGAGGAACTCGCCCATATTATCTGGGCTCCGCTCGACGATCCGCTGGCGGATGCTGCCGAGATTCTTGAACCGCTCTTCAAGAGCGTTTATATCCGGGGCGTGCTCGGACCAGTAGTCTGGATAAGCTCTGGCAATTTCGTGGCAGAGCTGCCGTGCGCACAAGACGATCACGTAGCGGTCGACATCGTCTCCGCTACTGATATCTGACGACACGCGATCGAGCAGACTGCCGAGCGAGTCGTACTTCTTGCCGAAAAGGCGGTAACCCACTTCCTTCTCGCGCTTCTTTTCGAGCGCGTCCCGGACGGCCCGCTCCAGGCACCCGAAGGCATGAAAGAAGCCGGCGAATCGGTCAAAGAGCGTATCGGCTTCCGGCACAATTCTGGCGCGCGTGACCAGGTCGGCTCCCTGTCCTGCCAGGGCGACGTCGGAGGCGCGCGTTTCCAGAAAGACGGTACGCTGTTCGGCCGTAAGCAACGACCAATAACGCAGGATGTCGGCCGTAGACAGGCGCATCAGGAGCGATGGCTTATGCGACATCCCCTCTTCTTGAACCAGTAGAAGTCCAGGAGGGTCGCCTCCCCCATGTACCCAAAATAGCGATGTCTCAACAAGCAAATCCGCGATGCGCTTTGTGGCCTCAGAATCGAGTCCGGTCCATGTGCGCGAAGGCAGCGATGGGAGCGTGGCAATTTCAATGCCCCTCGCCTCGAGGCGAAGCTCTGGCGACTCGTTCGACCCATCCCAGAATACTTCGGCCAAAGAGCGATCCCAGTGATAGCGGAGGTTCAGACAGGTCCCCCCGGATGCTGCGGAAGGCTCGTCCTCCTTTCTAGTCTGGAACTCCGTCGGACGCCGATCGTCCGTCGACAACCAAAATTCGGGTTTCCGCGATGGAACGAGATCCACCAGAAAGCCGGTCTCAGCGTTTCCGCCTGCCTGGTGAGCGGCCGATGTCAGATTAGCGGAACCGACGAACCACACTTCGCGCTTTGGATTCTGCGTAAAGAAGCGGTAAATCTTGGCGTGGACGAACCGTTCGCCGGCGTCATCACTACGTCCGAGGCGTAAGACGTCCTTCGGCAGCCGTCCCCACTTAGCCCCCAACGTGCCAACCGATTCGTATATCTCCCGGCGACAAAGAGCTTCGCCACTTGCCGACCTGGGCAGAAAGACTCGGATCTCCTTGGGCTGAAAGCGCTCGATAAAGGTCTTGAGCGGGTTGCATTCGACCGCATCGTCGAAATAGGGAGAGACAATCTCCAGATACGTTCCGTGCAGGAGATCACCGGCTGTCTGCTCAAGGAAATCCGCAAGTGGCTCTCGACCTGCGTAAAAGTGAGTGTAAAGCTGGCCCGACAGAGACTTCTGGAACCGCGACTCGGCATCCTTTAGAAATGCGACGATCTCACGCAATGCGAAAGGTGCGTCGTCAGCCGTCGTCTTCCGACGCAGGCTCTCCAAGAACCCCACAAGATCGTCCTTGAGGCGTGTCTTGTCGCCTTCCGGTATCTCCTCAATGTGGCATACCTCGACGTTCTCCCACCATCCAGCCCTTGTCAGGTTTGCGGAAAGACTGGCCACGATAAGCGTCTGCGCGCGATGGCCCTCTTCGTCGCCCTTCTCGGCTTCGACGAGAAGGAGAACGTTCTTCGCGTGAAAGATTCCGGTGCGATGCTGGACGGGGATCCGGCGAATGTCTAGCTTGGCCGAGCCAGCATCCCCGGTAACGAGTCCGTTGGCATCGTAGTAGACCGCAATCTGACCCGAAATGCTCCGCAATGCGTCTTCAAGCTGCACCAGTCGGATGACAGCCGCATGGCTGAGCGGGATGTCAATCAGGACAGGAAGAATCTCTTGTTCGAAAAAACCAGGATCGAACTCGTATGTTACGAATACTGCCGCCCGAAGGCGGCGATCTTTCATTCGTTCCTGGAAATGCTCCGAAAGGACTGCGCGCGCAATATCGGCCATCTCAGTCTGCTTTCAATGCCATTGCGATGCTTCGCAGCGAGTCCAGAAAATAGGGAAAACGCCACAGCTCGGCGATATTGTCGCGATGCGGTAGCGCACCCTGCTCATCCCGAAAACGCACATGCAGTCTGCCCTGACGCACCTCAATCCACGGCGCGCCTCCCCGCCCACCCATGACCTCCTTGTTTTGCTCGATGAGCAGTTCAACAAGGATTGAGTAATCGCCACGTGCGAGCGCCTTTCCAATGCCAACCCAGCGATTGCCGCTATCCCTATTGACTGCCTCAATCTCACCGTGAAGATCTGCGAATGCCTCAGCGTCCACGGTGCGCAATCCTTTACCCCACGCCTCGCGCAAACGCTTTGTCACCGAGTCAAAGCTCTTCCCGTCGAGCCCCAGCAAGTGCGTAAATAGCGCCGCGATCGGCGCAAGCACTGCCTCGCTCGTCCGAATGCGCGCAAGACGGTGCTCGAGAGGATGCCAGTCCTCACCGCGGCTGCGCGCTGCCTTTGCGAGATTGCCTACCATCGCTGTAGACCAAGTAAAATCCTTTTGCTCCAGACTGCTTGCCAGTAGCTCCGCCAACTGCTGCTGGCGGCCCTCAGTAGCGTCTTTCGGGTTTCCATGAAGAAGATGGAAGCGATAGAACTCGCGCTCCCGAGGCAAGTGACGACGCTTGAGGACGCGGCCCACAGCCTCAATTACGGACGCGTCGGCGCCCTTCACATCAATCCGGCTCGTAGGCCGGTGAAGCAGTTCACGAATCCGCTTGGCATCCTTACCCGCCCCCTCCTGCAGTATGGGCAGACATATTTTTTCGACGAACTCCAGGGCGGGTGGCGTTAGCCGCGTCGGATCGCCCTCGACGAGCAAGGATTCTCGCGACGGCATCGTGTACAAGCCCCACAATCCGTAAATCTTCTGGTTGCCCAAGATCTGATGTGTCGAATCGCCTGACAGCGTGACGCGAGATCCTTCGGAGAGATTCTTTCGCACACGTTCGGTGCCGCGAAAGGCCCAGTCGTTGTTAGCCGTCGCGCGGGCATATGCGGCCAACTGCTCCCACTTCAGGAAGGTGGAGAGCTCTGTTCCGGAGCCAAACTCATCAGCAAGCCGTGCCGCGAAGTAGTAGCCGAGCAGCAGCGTAGTGAAGTCGCGCACCGAATTGCTGACCGTCGTGAGGTTGCCAACAACATGCCGTCCCAGATGAGTCCAGATCTGCTGGATACCTAGCGGGTCACGCGACCCCTTCACCGCCGCGCGCGAGTCGAGATCGGTGAGGAACGGCGTCGTCAGCATCGCAGCGCGGTTAATCGAAAAGCGTGCGTTGCAGTTTGCCGACGCTGTAGGCGACAGTGGGTTGGGCAACTCCATGAACCCCACCGAAGCCCTCTTCGGCTTCGAGGCGGGCAACGAGTTCGCGGTGGCTAGTCTCATCCATGAGGCCGCGCGCTCCAGCGAGCAACGCGGGGCGCGTTCCGCCGGACGCCTTCTTCATGGCATTGACGAAAAGTGCCATCAGATTCTCCGGTTCGAGCGTGAATCCTCGATCGCGCAGGATTGAGCGTAACGCATCAAGCGAATCACGCAATGTTTCGACAGGTGCGGCTGCGAAGGCCGGGACGAAGATGTGCAACAGATCTGATTTCTTCGTCAGCTCACATGCAGGGGAAAGAACCGCCACCCATGAATCAATGGTTGCGTCCCTAATTGCCTCCGCGAGAAGCGCGTGATAGCCATGCTTTCCCAGTAGGTTACGAGCGTGGACATGACATTCACGCCAGGATTCTTCGGAACTTTGCGCAAGCTGCCAGTCATAGAAACGCGGCCCGAGGCGATTGGCGACGGGTTGAGCGTGCTTGGCACGTTCATCGTGGCCGAGGCCGTAGTCGGCCAGGCGCAGGGTCTCGGGGAGCTTCCAGCCCTCCCCGTCATTCTGAGCGAGGAATGCCTCGATACCTTTCTCGCGATCGCCGCCGCAGTCGTGGATCTTCTCTTCAAGGTCATGGAAGGCGACGAGCGTCAGAACGGTGTGGCGCAGTTCGGGTTCCTTTTCCTTGTCGACGCGCCAGAATCCTTTGGGGTCCAAAACCCCCGTATCGAAACCAATGGGGCGATCGCAGTCAAGTAGCATGAATCGAAGGTCACTGAGGCCAACTCCGAGTTGCGTCGTCAACAGGCTATCAAGGATACAGCGGAGCCGAATCCGCTCATGCCTAGATAGAGCAGCTCGCCCTGGATCTCCAAATGCAATAAGCCCCGAGAGTGTCGGGGTAACCATCTCCAACGCAACGACTATCCGTGCAACCGCGGATGAGAACGAAGTCTGTGCTGCCAGAGGAGCTTCTTGAAGGACGGACCAGCTGAGATTCAGCCCACTCACCCGCATTCGAAACACCCAGTCGAAAACGAAACTGCACAAATTGGCACACACTAAAGGCAATAAATGAACTCTTTGCGGCATGAGCGCAGCGAGCGAGTGATTTGCGGGGTAATCAGGAGTCAGTGCAGCAACCATCGTCCTGGAATTGGTTGCAGAACCGATGTTCATCATCAGTATCTTTATGTTCTTAAATGAGTGTTGCGCACGGTGCGTCGCCTCGCTCATTAGGAACTGTGGTCCCAGCCACCGATTCGACGGGAGGGTGTCGCGCCAAACTGCGCCGCGCCCCTTTCCACTCTCCCATCCCTTTTGACTGGGATCAAATTGGTCGACCATACGCCCTTCATAGAGCGGCAACGCCGTGTCCTCGACGCCCTCTTCGCGCATCCACGCATCTGCCTCGCGCGAGACGACAATGCCCGCAGGAAGATCGGCACGCGGGATCGGCAGCGTGTCGTACGGTGGCTGTGCACAGCGCCGCTCGCTTTCAGAATGCGGCTTTACGCCCAACTCCGCCCAAAGCTCCAATATCGGGCGCCAGTCGCCCTTGAGCCAGCGGCTGTACTCATCGGGGTGGTAACCGTCGGCCTCCCACTTCGCCCGCGGGGGGAAAAGTTTGGAGTCGTTGGTCATGTGGAACTCCGTGGCGTACTGGATCCCCCATCCATCGGGTCCCTCGTCACCGAGGAGCACAGAGTTCGCGTAAATCTTCTCCAGAATCTCGAGATCCCGGGAGGACTGGATTTCAAGGATGGCCTTTGATCTCGGACTGAATCGTTCCACCTGCGCCCGGGTGTAAGACGTCGCCAAGGTCTCGGCGCGCTCCCAGTCCTCCAACTGAGTGCGAACGAACGCCGTATTGAGCACATCGGTCGTACCGCCCTTTTGCACGACGATCGCATTGAACTTGAAGCGGTAGTAAATTGACGGAAAAATCTTGTTCCAGTTTATGAAGTTGAAAAGCCACTCCCAGCGGCAACAGTCGAGGAAGAGCTTGCGCAGGTCACCGGTACCGTGATCGGAGTACAGACCCGACGGCACGACGAAGCCGAGCCGGCCGCCCGCGCGCAGGAGCGCATGCGCCTGCTCGAGAAAAGCCTTGTATAGATTCAGATCCGCCGAACCTTGATGGCGGAAAGGGTGTGCCGGATCGACGAATCCACGGCTCTTGGCGCGCACGGCTCGCCAGCGAGCGTGGAGGTCATCGTTTACCCGACCGCGCGCGACAGAAAAGCGGTCTTGGCTCTTCTCGTTCTCGGCTGGATCACCGAAGGGACCAGCGGCGTATCCCACAGTGTTCGACTGCGCGCGGAAGTCAGCATTGTAGTCGAGCCAGGCGCGCTCGATTTCCTCGTCCGCAAAGTACACGGTCTGGTATCGAAGTGCATCCTGCTTGCCATAGGAGCGGTATAGGGGGTCGATGTTGGAAAAAAACTCCATGGAATGGGGTTTCGCGATGTCCCACGGTGGATTGCCAAGGATTGCATCGAACCCCGATCCAGGAGCACGGAAGACATCGGGGAACTCAAGCTCCCAATGAAAAAAGCGCTTGCGCGCCGCCACACGCTCGGCGATCGCACGAGTCTCGTCCGGTGGCGCGCCAAGGGTTGTCGGCAGCGGCGCGTGCTCGAGATCATCGGCCGGCCAGAACCAGCAAGCGCACCAGAGATCCATTGCCGTTTTCAATGAGCGGTACGTCGGCGAGCCGAGCAGCTCGTTGCGGTAGAGGCGCGCCCGCTCGGCGCTGTCATGTACCGGCAGCTCATGCAAGCGCGAGAGCATTTCAAGGGCCTGCGCGTGGACTTGGTCGATCGAACCGCCGGGCGGCGCGTAGAGTTGCAGTTGCCCCCGGAGCGCATCTGCGAGATCGGCCGCGACGCGCTTGCTGAAGTCTTTAATTGCCTTTGTGCGCGCCTCCTTCTCGAAATGCACGCCGTTGCTGTGGCCCTTGTCGCCGCCTTCGCGATTCTTCCACGCCATCGCCGGGTAATGCTGGAACGTATCAAACCAGGCCCCGAGAAGGCTGTTCCCACACTTCACCTTATGGTCTAGGAACGAGAATGGAAGCGTTCGATCCATGGTCTCGATCCAGAGTGCGAGGCGGCAAAGCTCGACCGCAAGCGGGTCGAGATCGACACCATAGATGCAGCGTTCGACGACGTGGCGGCGCAGGATGGCCTTCAAACGAGGCTCGAAGAGCGCATCGTCCGGACGGCACGGCAGTAGTTCCTGACCAAGGCGCTCCCCGGTCGTGCTCGCGCCTGCGGGCGCACCCGCAAGCAATTGCACGACGGCTCGATCGCCGTCTGCCGACACGCGGCGGTGATGGTGGAGCGAGGCAAACAGTGCGTCCGTGAGGAAACGCAGCGCCGCCACCGGGAAGGTGCCTGAGCCACAGCCCGGATCGCAGACCTTGAGCGCGAGGATCTCCTCGGGCGTCTTCGGTATCCACGCGGCCGGCGGCGCGTCGAGTTCGGGCGTCCCGTCCGGCGCTGTGGGCGGCGTGTAGGCGAGCGGGCGCAGCGTGCGATGCACGGTTGGTACCGCGAGCCCCGGTCGCGTATAGAAAGTGCCCGATCCCTTGCGCGTGCCGCCCCAGCGCACAACATACCATTCACCGGGCAGCATTACTCGAACGACAAGCTGACGCGCCTTGCGCGCCACGGCGTCTACATAGAAGAGGCGCTTCTCGGGCGTCATGGCGCCTTTGGGCTTCTTCGCGAGCTTACAAACCTCCACAGCACGGCGGGCCCAAGTCTCGGCCCGCGTGCGCGTGATGTGGCGTTCGTCACCTATATCTGCTTCATCCTGCAACTCGGCGCCGACGTCTTCGGCGGTCTCCTCACCACCTTCCGGTTCGACATCCTGCATGGAAGCAGGCGGCTCCTCGCCTGGCGATTCGCCAACCTCGCTGTCCCCGGCCTCGTCGTCGCCGGTACTCGTGTCCTTCATCTTCTCGAGGAGGTCGGCGAGCGCCTTGTCGTCCATCGCCTCTAGACGCGATAGCGGCAGCGCTGGCTGGTTGCCGACGGCGAGAAATATCACCGGGTCACCGGCGGGCGCGGTCTTCAGCTCGAAGTCCAGCAGACCTTCATAGAGAATACCGATGTATTCGCTCGATAGATCCGAAAAGTCAACCGGGGCAGGCACCCAGATACTTGCACGGCCCTGGCGTACTTTCACCTTCGTGCGGGTGATGCGCTCAATCAGGCGGTGGACGTCGCGATCAGGAAGTATCTCCCGATCGAAGGCAGCCGATTCGAACACCGCAAGCGCGCGTGACAATCCGTCTACCGAGTCGGGGACGCCGAGCGCGAAGAGATCGCCGCCATAGGCCGGTACGGGCAGCGCGGGGTGGTGCGAGCCTTGGTGAACAAGGCGGAACAGAGCCAGCACCCGCGGCCAGGCATTCCAAGAGCGGGAAAGGCGGTTGCCGCCTCGCGCGGCGATCTTCTCCAGATCCTCCAGCAGGCCCGTAAGGCCGTAGGCACCGTGGTAGAGGGCATTGTCGCGAGGCAGCAACTCCCGCGATTCGGCAAAGAGCACTACCACCATGCGCATTACCACGCGCACGGCAGCGCGATAGATGTCGGCGGAATCCACGTCGACGCACTGCTCCTTTAACACTTCGCCGTGTCCCTGCACAAGCAGCTCAACTGCTTCGCGCACGCGCTCGCCGAGTACGGCTGAGAGCTCTGCCTGTCCTTTGCGGCTGTCGAGAATGGCCTGGAGCAGCGGGGCTGGCGGATCCTGAGCGGGCGGGGTCCAGAGCTTTGGGGAAAGAAGTGTCCTGAGGGCGTGGACTTGCGGCGAAAGAGCGCCCTCCTCAAACCAGAGATCGACGTCCCACTCGCACCAGGCGTCGAAATCGAGACCGGCGAAGATAAGTCGCCATTGACGGCCATTGGTAAGGAGCGCAAGGCGCTCGCTGCCGGCACGCAGCCACTGGACCGCCTGGCTCGCGGACTTGCGGCCACGGCCGATGCCCAAGCGCGTCTCAACATCGAGAAAGACTGGGAGAATGGCCCCGTTCTGTCCGCGCCATACTTGGCGCGGCTTGACTGTCTCGCCCGTGACTGCGCGGCGACCCCATTCCGCACTTACTTGCGAGCCGCGCTGCCAGGTTCCGTTAGTCGCGGTGAAGCCGCAGACCCTATCCAATAGGAAGCTCACGAAGTCTGGCGTGTTGGCGCCGCCATTGAGCGCCGCGGTTGCGAGCCGACGTAACTCACGCTCTTCGTAGGCCGGCAGCGCGTCAGGCACCGCCTCTGCCACGCGACGCAAACGCGGGGTGTCAAGCAGGAGGCCACCGTGGCGCAGGCGATCCCAACCAAGTAGTTCGACGGAAGTCACGTTGCCGCTCCCGGCAAGCGAACCTCAATCGAAACAGGGAAGACTTGTGCGGTTCCGGATAGGGCATGCCGCCGGGGAAGGAGGAATTGCAGGATGCGCTCGCGCTCGCGATCGAGCTGATCGCGCACCTCCTCGTAGTGGCGGGTGCGGCGCGCAATCTCTTCGCGCTTCTCGTCGATTGATCGGTCAATGGCGTCGAGCCGAGCCGCCTCGTCAAACAACAGCCCCTGCTGCCGCTCGCCTTTCAGCTTTTCGATCTCGCGTTCGAGCTTGGCCAACGTATTCTCTGCGATTAGGCTGGATACCTCGCCCTGACGGCTGCGGTAGCGCTCTTCCTCCTGTTTGCGCGCCTGCACTCCAGCACGCTCGAGTTGGGTTTGCAGCGCGGCGGTGAGTCCTTTGGCGTGCGCGACAAGAAATTCCTTGAGGTCGGGCATGACCTCATCGAGGAGATCCTTGGCGCGGGCCTGATGTCTGGCGTCGCGGGCGACAGTGGCATGCCTCAGGTCAATGGCAGGCCGGTGACCAAGCGGCTGGCCGAGCGCGCCCTTCCGGATAGAGAAGACCAGCGTTCGCACCCAATGATGGAAGGTTTCGCGCAAGTGGTTTACAGCCAACTCTTCAACGCTGAGGAGCACCAGTGCGTCTGCGCCAGGCGGGAGGTTACTGAGACGCACCGTCCAGCGCGACACTTCTTCACCTGTTCCCGGAAAGCGCCGGCGCGTGAGAGAAGAAAGCGCCCGCTGCAGCATCGGATGCGATAGATGCATGAGCAGCACGTCGGGGCGCGGGCAGAAGACCAGACGTTCGGCAATCTTCTCCAGGAATGGCTCTGGACTGAAGGCAATCCGGGCGACGGGGCCGCGGCTGCCGCGACCAATATTTCGCCTCAGGGAATCGTCAATGACCTCACACCAGCCGGGCAGCGCGGGATTGACGACTTTGCAAGTGTGCTCGGACACCGAGCAGTCGAGTTGCGGTCGGCCAGCGCGAATGGCCATGGCCGATTCCAGCGTGTCCCGCAGCGCGCCCGGGTCAAGGTCTATTTCTGCCGCGAGGGCCTGAAGCTGATCCCCTGCTGCACGCCCCTCGGCGCCGGTGTCGACAGTGGCATCGGCGTCGATTGCCGCGCGGCCACGCGCCGTGATGACGCGCTGATCCAGGTCGGCCTGCACCGCCTTGGCGCTCTCACCTTCGACCAGCCGGCGGTGTGCGGCCTCGTCGAACAGCTCATTGGCCGAGCCCAAGTCCTCGCGAATCTCGTCAGCCTTGCGGATCACGTGCGCGAGAAAGGCCAGGTCCTGGTCCTGATCCGTGACAAAGTGATGCACCGTGACATCGCGTGCTTGGCCGTGGCGGTCCACCCGCCCGTTGCGCTGCTCGAGCTTGGAGGGATTCCAGGGACAGTCGAAATGCAGCAGGTAGCGCGCTGTGCGCTGCAGGTTCAGGCCTTCGGCCGCGGCATCCGTGGCAAGCAGTATGCGCACGGAGTGGGCTGGGTCATTGAAAGCGTGCTTAACGACATCGCGATCCCCTTCATCCATGCCATCCGTTCCGCCACCTCCGAAGAGCGTGAGAATACGTTCCTCCTCGTAGCGTTCGCGCAGACGGCGCACCAGGTAGTCGAGAGTCGTCTTGTACTCTGTGAAGACGAGCAGACGCTCGTCGTCGCGCCATTCCCCATTTGCGCGCAGCAGCTTCTCCACAAGGGCCAGTAACGCGTCGACACGCGCGTCGCCAATCGGCGTCTGCGCGACCACGTCGCCGCGACCGATCTCGAATCCCAGGCCTACAACCGCGTCATCGATGGCGGCGATCTCAGACTCGAGGTCGGCCGCAACGTTCTTTAGCCACGCCCCGACTACGCCAGTCGCAGTAGCTTCCCGCGCCTGCGCTTCGCGGTCGTCGCTGGTCTCTCGCTCGACGTTGCGCCGGGCGGCATCTACCTCGGACTCACTCACAGCAAGATGCTCAGCAAGCCCCTCTTTGCAGCGCCGCCATGACTCGGCGAAGGCCGTCGGACAAGAGAGAAGCCGCTTTCCAAGAATCTCAACCGCGAAACTTCCTGCACGACGACGGCGCCCCTCACTGCCGGCCACAAGCTTGCGGATAGCGGTGCGGAACCCAGCGAACGCGGCGCTTAGTGCGATCTCCTGAGGAGAAAGCGCGAGGACGAGAGCGTGTGGCGGGTGCCGGGTGCAGAATTTCGGCGGATTCGTGCGGGCGTTGATCTCGCGCTTCAGGCGGCGCAGCACGACCTGCTGGACGCGTTCTTTCTCGGCCGGCTTGAGCACGTCCGTCTGGCTAAAGCGCACAGGATCGAGGATTTCAAGAAGGCCGGTAAAGCAACGCGTATGGCCGTTATGTGGCGTAGCGCTGAGGAACAGGCGATGTTCGAACTGCGGCGCGAGCAGCCGCAGCATACGGCACAGATCACTGTCATCGCCGAACGCCGAGGGCATCAGATTGTGGCACTCATCCACAATCAGGAGATCCCACGGCAGGTGAGGCGAGCCTTCCGGTGTGCGGCAGGCCGCCATGAACTGCTCTAGCACATCATCCTGCCGCAGGTAGTGGTACGAAGCGATGATGCGGCTGAACGAGCGCCAGGCGTTAGCATCCATTCCAAGGCGCCGACGCAGCGCGTGGGTCTCCGTGCGGTCCACGAGATCGAAAGGCAACGAGAATTTGTCCCACATCTCGTCGCGCCACTGCAGGCGCAGCGAAGCCGGCGTTAGGATGAGCACACGCTGGATCCGGCGGCGCAACAAAAGCTCACTCAGAATCAAACCCGCCTCGATCGTCTTGCCCAGCCCTACATCGTCCGCGATGAGCAAATTGACGCGGGGCATCCGCAACGCCTTCAGCAGGGGGACAAGTTGGAAGTCCTCTACTTGCACCGCCCCGTGAAACGGACTTGAAATCGGGAGACGCTCGAGGGGGCCACTGCTATCCGGATCAAGGAAAGGCATGGCTGCAGTCCAGCGGGACGCGCGGAGCAATGCGTCAAAGTCATCGCTCGGCATCGGATCTGTCTTGCCGACGTTCGGAAGCGCAGTGGGCTCGAGCAGAATCTTTCTTGGCTCAAGTTCCCACAGGAGCTGTTCCTCTACGGGGAGTTGGTCGTCCTTGTATTCGAGATGAACAAGGTGCAGCCGCCCACCCTCCCCGTCGAAGGGTTCGACTGCGGAAACGATTCCGCGACGGTTGCGCACGGTAGCGAACATGCCGGCGCGGGGCACTTGATTGGCTTGCATTGGCCTGATTGTCAGTTACTTCGGATAAAGCTCATCACGATCTAGCCACGTCCTGGCAGGCTGAGGCGGAATGATAAGGTCTTCAATTTCCTCAGCAGGAACAATGCGCCCGATCACCTCTTTGTCGTAGGTTAGACCGAAAGCCACTGACATGCGATGCAAGTCACCCTCTCCAAGGGAATTGCCTCGAATTGCCTGGAACTGCGGAAACGGCGTGTGTCTTCCCGGTACGCGGAGCTCAGCGCAGACCTGATCGACCGCGTCTCGGTACACCTTACAGAACGAACCGCCGCCTGTCAGGAAATACGGAAGTCCATTCTCCCAGGCGCCTGCCAGCGGCGATCGTCGCTGGCGCGTATGCAAGAGGACGTTCTTGATGACCCCCTTTGCGCGCGTGAGAAAATCGCGATCAACCTCTTCTATACTGCTTGAAGCTACGCCAAGCCTCTGCCCAAACTCCTCTGCGCTCGGCACTCGAGCCCCATCATCCCATGATTGTTCCATTTGCATTGCAGCAAGGCGAGCACCCATCAAGAAATGCGTTCCCAAGGGCTCGACGGCGGAAGAAAATATGGGATACCGATCGAAATCTTCATGAGGCTGGCGGTGGACATTGAATGTCACCACGTCCAAGGTACCGGCACCGCAGTCGACAAGCAGATGAAGCCCGTCATGACGCTGTGGGGAGCGCGCATAACTGGCAATCTGAGCAACAAACTCCGGTATCGGGTAGAGACCGTCGAGTCCTATTTCAGATTCAGACCCGACCGCAGTGTTATTGAGCGCGTCGCGGGCGGCCAGCATCGTAATCTCTGATAGTGATTGGCTAAGGCGCCAAGCGCTCAGTCCAACATGCCGATAAAGACTCACCACATTCCTGCTTCCCCAAGCAGTTGTGGGACACCCTATGTTGACTTCCCAGGCCAATCTTCGCCTCTGAACTAGAGCAGCCTGCTCTCGATAGAGCCACGCGCGCGCGTAGCGCATGACCCAGGCGAGAAACACAACTGCGGCGCCTCTGGCATCCGCGTCTGTGGAAGCACCCGGCAGAAAGGGGAGCTTCAAGTGCGATAACACCGAATTCGCGTCCGGGGCGCGGCCGAGAAAGATCGATCCACCATCAAGCTGACAGAGTTCCCCTGGCAAAAAGACCGTCTCGTCGTCACCGAAAACTCCGTCCCAGTGCAGGAAGAACACCTGCTCGGCTGCACGAATCGAAACCTTCGTGTACGCGGTTCCAAAATCGATTCCAATGCGTACCGGCAATGCTTTCCCAGCACCGCCGCCTGGCGATTGCAGATCCAGTCCCGCTTCGACCCAATCCGCAGGGAATCTGAAATCAGCCGAACGCGCGATAGGCCCCACTCCCGGCGCAGCGAACGATAGTTCCTCGCGGGCAAAGACTGGCTTCCCGGGCGTGTTCGCCGGGGCTCGCAGGTGTTGAACGGGTGTCTTAGTGCTTTGTTGTGGTTTGGCAGTGGACGGTACGCCCGGTCCGTCCCGACCAGATGCCCGCGCGAGTGGCGACCGCCGAACTACGGGCGCTGGCTGCAGCTCATCGTGTCGCGCAACAGATTCACTTTGCGCAATGCCTGACGGCGCAAGTGGCGTTACGCCAGACTTCCAACTGGTATCTCCTACGGGTTCTGACGAAGCTGCCGGCCCGCGTGGCATTGGCATCTTGGCCGAGGGCGTGGCTGCTGGAGTGACCTTTCCTCCATGTGAAAGCCAGCGCTTCAGCTGATCCTTTAGATCTTCAATCACGGCTCGGTCACTCGATCCGCACAATACCGGCACACACGAAATGACGGTCCGCAAGCACCTTCTCGTGCTCGCGAATGCGCTCACGCCGCGTATTCATGCGTGCAGTTAATTTGTCAATTTGGCCTTGTATCGCCTTGGCAAGAGAATTCCGGCCCGCTGCAATGTGTGCGTGTAACGTTTGGCTTAGGCGCGGCAGCCTCCGGCTTAGATACTGCTCTATCGAGTCGATTTGGAATGCGGCTCGATCCGCGTTTTCATTACGCTTGCGCTGGAGAACCGCGCGGTACCGCTCATCCAACAGGGCCTCTGCAGACTCGAATCTGCCCTGTACGACAACCGAGTCGACTTCGCCGTCGGCCCCTACCCAGTCCACCCCGCTCAATCGAGCACGCTGCACCAGCCGGTCGGCGGTGTCCTCGTCCAGAGCTTCACCGGTGTCAAGCCGCAGCGCCGCGGAGGCAAGAATCTCCTCCTCTCGAACCCCGCGGAACATCCACGCACGCACGTAGATCGCGTAACTGCCGCTTGGAATGGGCGACTCCGTTCCATCTGTTCCCGCCCGCACCGCAATTAGTGGATAAAAATGCTCCTGGCGAGATTTGAGGTCGCGACTGATAAATCGCACAAGTGGATGAAATTGATGAACGATCTCCTCGCCCCTTCGGGAAGGTTCGCTGATTCGATTCAGGAAGCGACACACGCGGGTCTGGCCGGACGCCAGCATCGTCATCCCGAGCATGCCTTCGGCGCTAAGGAAGTCATCCAACCGTGCGGCAAGCTCCCCAGGCAGTTGAATGCTTATGACATTCTTGTCAACGCCATCCTGCGCAAACCGATGTCCCGGCCAATATCGCGTGAGGTAATCTTGAACGTATACGTACAAGTCATGCTCAGTGACCCTTCTGGCAAGCTCCTGGGCCGCTTCAATTCTCTCCATGACCCGCTGACCGTGCGCCATCATGTGGGCCGCGTTCTTCTCCAGTGCGTCCCGTTGAAGTCGCAATGTTTCCAGTACCTGTGCTGCCTGATCGATCTGCGCTTCTTCTTCCTCTGGTGTGAGCGGCCGATTGAACAACGCGGACTCCAACCGACGCACAGCCTCGCCAACGGCGGCCTCCGCCTCTCCAAGCGCTTCCTCGAATACTCGAAGGCGCTCGAACAATCGGACAATGACGCGCTCGTCAATCGTTCCCGCGAAATAAAGGTTCCATATGTGAATCATTTCGGCCGTCTGGCCGAGCCGGTCGATCCGACCGATGCGTTGCTCGATACGTGTCGGATTCCACGGGAGATCGTAATTGACAAGTACGCGACAGAATTGAAGATCCACCCCCTCGGAGGCGACCTCCGTCGAGACCAATACGCGTAAGGTCTTACTCTCCCGAAAATTATCTATGACCTCCTGCTTGGTTTGCGCCTGCCCACCCCAGACGAGACACGCCGGGAGGCCGTTGTCATTCAGCCTTCTGACAAGATAGCGTGCCGTAGCTCGAAACGAGGTAAAAACGATAATCTTCTCGCTTCCATTTTCATTAAGGAATGTTCCGGCCACCTCTATCAACCGATTGAACTTCGTGTCGGTACGTTCGAGCTCATTGACATCAACGGATCGCGGCACGATTGCGCGCAAGACTTCGCGGAGGGAGACAGGCGGTTCGTCCTCCTGTTGATCGTCTTCCCATTCTTCCTCAAGGTCATCCGCCAGTTCATCAACGGCCTTTCCACCATCAGTCCATGCGCGCGCAACCGCCGCCGGACACGAAGTGACTTGTCTCTGAGGACTCGCAAGGAGGAAGCCATCACTAATGCCCCGACGCCACGCGAAATTCCGCGTCGCGTCGGTCACTACCTCATAGAGTTGCCGCTCGGCCGCGCTCATGACAACGGCTTCCCGTCTTACTTCGCGGCGGATACGGCGCTCCTGAACGTCTCGCTTCCGTGTTCGGGTCACAACATGAGAGAGAAGGTTCATCCGCTCCAGTGTATCGGCGAGTTCGGCGCGTACACTCTTCTTCGCCAGCTGCTCATCCGTTGGCGGCGCCTTTAGGACTGATTCGAGTTGGCGCGACTTGGACAGGAACGGATGCTCGGCAGCCATTCGGAGCTTTTCAACTACTTGCTCTGCGGTGGACTCCCTGTTAAGCACTGTGTCGCGGGCGTCGACAAGCGGTCGATTTGCCTCAATCAGGCGGGCAAAATCTTGCTCGCTTGAAAAGTGGTCTGGATCAATGAGGTTGAGAAGATTGAATAGATCTCGGTTGTGAAGGTTGATCGGCGTCGCCGATAGCATTAGCTGATGTCCGGAAACATCCCGCAGCAACTCACCCAGCTGCCAGGCCGCGGTCTCACTATTGCGCATGTAATGCGCTTCGTCGAAGACAACAAGATCGACAATCGGCTCTTCTTCAGAATGATCGCGGAGAAAATCTGCCAGAAGCCAACGGGTACCTGGCTTCGCGGTGCTGGGTTTCGTATTGGGGCGCCAATTCCTTGGCGGCCTCGCCGCTTGATAGCTGATAATCCAGGCCCGTCCGTCACCAAGTTGTTGTGAGGGCTGTCGCAGTGCATCCAGGAGGCCCGCAGCATCCGTGATAGTTGCATCGACTCCAAATCGGATTCTCAACTCATCACGCCATTTCTCACGAAGCATCGCTGGACACACGACGACAAGCCTGCGCATATCAAAGCGTGCTCGTAGTTCGGTCCAGATAAGACCTGCCTCGATTGTCTTCCCAAGACCCACCTCGTCCGCAATAAGCAGCCCAGTCGCGGGGGACTCAAGAAGCGTCATGAGCGGCCGGTACTGATGCGGGTAAAAGTCGGTAGTGGTGATTCCCATCGCATAGACAAGGTTCGCGAGGCGCCCTGACAAATGTACGTAGGTCAGGTTTCTGCGGAGATCAACAGCCCTGCCATAGCGCCCCTTGGCGGCCAGCGCGAATGGATCCTGGAGATCCAAGTTTTCAAGGGGGTCGAGCTCGTCCTCGTGCATGAAATCCACTGAGCCATCTGCCCAGCGAACCTGAAAGTACAGACCTGAAGGTTTCGTGCGAGGAGGCGAATTCGTAATTACGCCCTCGCGCCCGGGATTGTCTACACTGCGAACCGCTGTTCCAGCCTCGAAGGGCATATGTGCACCTAGTGCTTTACTTCTGGACAAGTAAGGCTACACGTCATACTCGTTACTGACCGATCAAAGCCAAAGCTACTCTCGTTTTCCATACATTGTTACCCAGATTGTCACCTTCTCGCCTGCAGCAATTCGTTGCCGCCCACCGCGTCGCACGGGCGCACACAATGGCCTGCCGCGAGTCTGGAGTTCCGCGCCAAGGTCTCCTCGCACATGATGTTGCCCGGCTCGTCCTTGCCATTGCCCATCAGCATGTAGGCTCGTTCGTGCGGGAGCGCGTTGCCCGGGTCGCCCGCAGTGGCGGTGATTCAGACGGCGTTGGCGAACTCGGGCCGATTCTTGGTGTTGCGCTCGAGCCTCACCAGGGTGAGCTGCAGTCGGTCCGCTTTACGCAGATCAAACCGCCTAGCATCTTCACCATCGCCGCTTCCACCATTCCGCTCGCTTTGCGTAGCTCCCCAGCCACCCAGTCCACTTTGCGGGCACACCTCCTTGGGAGTGGTGCTGGGACCGAACTCGCCGCGCGACTCAGGTGCGGGACAACGCCCACAATGCGAGCGCGACAACGAGCGGCGAGTACTCGATCAGAACCTGAATCTCGTTTCCCATAAGCGGCTTCTATTGCCTCTGGATGCGGCGAATACGGTGGCCCACAGTGCGCACCTTCCCGTCTGCACCGATGATGGCATAGGCGGAGAGGCGCTTGCCGAGGCGCCGGATCGTCTCCTCGCCCTGCTCTTCGGCCAGGCGCCGCCGGGCGGCCCGGTCGAAGAAGACGATCTCTGCGCCATGGTGGTCGTGCATCGCTCGCCCGTAGGCGAGCAGATCTTCAAGCACATCTGCGCCAATGCCGCGCTGCTGCATGCGCACACGCGCGTGCCGTGTAAGCCCGGTGGTATCCATCACCAGCAGTCTATAACGGGCAGTGGCTCAGGGCGTGAGCCTGTGGTCCTGGGGTTGCGGGCGGGCCGCACTGCGCAGCCGATGCGTGGGTTTACCGGTAGTTCCTGAGCGCTGAGGCAAGCGCCTCTTTTACGCGGGTTCGCAACTTTGCCGGCGCCAGCACTTCCACGTCGGCCCCATGGCGCAGGATGTCCATCACTAGTTCCTGGTCCTCACTGTAGGGAATCTCCAGCACGTAGGAGCCATCCGCTTCGGTGCGCGACTTCTGCTTGGAGTGCCATTTCTCGGAGGCCACCCAGCGCGACGCCATGGGTGAGAACTTGAGCGTCGCCCAATCGGTGCGTTTGCCCGAGTAGATCCCGTAGCCGCTCGCGAGGTACTCCTCCAGATCCGCTTCTGAGACGCTTTTCGCGCGCGCATCGAGCAGCTCGGCCTTGCGGATGCCGTCTATGGAAAAGCTGCGCAGGCCGTTCCGCAGATGGCACCAGGCGTCTAGGTACCAGTTGCCGCGGTAGAACACCAGCCGCTGTGGCGAGAGTTCGCGCTCGGTGGTCTCATCCTTGGAGCGTGCCCAGTAGGTGACTCGTAGCCGCCTGCGCTTGAGCGTGGCGGCGGCTGCGAGCTCAAAGAACTGCAGCTTCATTGGCCGAGCGGCGATGCGGATGATACGAATGCGCCGCTCGATCTCCTCGGACGAATGGTCATCACCCGAGAGCAGAGTGCGCAGGCGCGCGAGGAGCGGCTTCACGTGTGGGGTGAGCATCCCGGGCTGCAGGCCCTCGAGCAGGTGCTGCATGGTGAGCAGCGCGTAGATTTCGGACGGGTTGAACCACAGGCCAGGGAGTTCGTGCCTCTTCGCGCCTCGCGCGGATTCGGCAAATCGGTAGCCGCCGGCCTTGCGGTCCCATTCGATTGGCGCGTGCAGTCGGCTCCGCAGATATTCAATGTCGCGTTTAAAGGTAGCCAGCGATACTTCCAGCTCGCCCAGAAACATCCTTACTGGCACCACGCGATGCTCGGCGAGCAGGTGTTCGATCTTGTAGAAGCGCTCGGTGCGATCCATCGCCTTGTCCAACCTCTGACGCCAATATGATAGGGCTTGACGAGCATATCCCATCTTGCCCTAAAGACGAGCCGTCCACGGCTGGCGAATGCTCAATGCGGGAAAAGTTGCAAGGACAGCAGGCATCATCGCTCTCGCTAGAAGCGCCGATGAAATGCGAACTACCTATTGCTTCTCCGTTCGTCTCTTTGGTGCCTTCTCGCGCGCCTGTTCCAACCGGGCTAGGACTTCTCTCTTGCTCAGGCTCCGAATGGACGCGAGGGCGGTGAGCTGCGCCTTGCGCGGGCGCGAGGTGCCGTGCTCCCACATGTAGACCGTGTGACCCGTCACGCCGACGAGCTTGCCGTAGTCTGCCGCTGAGATCCCCAGGCGACTGCGATGCGCGTTGACGCCCTTTGCAGAAAAACGGACTTTTACCGATTCAGGTTCGGCAGCCTGGGGCGCACCCTCTTTCCCGACCCGCCGCTCGAGACGGGCGACTTCGGATTTAAGTTTTGAAGCGTGTCGCTTCAGTTCAGCAATCGCACTTCGGTACTGCGCCGACGCCTTCCGAAGAACCTGCGTTTGGGCCCGGATTTCCCTGCGAGCAAGCCGCGCGATTTCTTGCCTGAATGTGGCTGCTATGTTCGGCATCTTCCTTTTCCATTCTATTGATGTTCAGGCGATACTACCCGGAATGCGCTTCCCCATCCCAACGTACGATATAGACAATTGACATGAACCATCTCTGATACGGACGAACCGCCCAACACCTCAGTTTGGGCGGCTTCATCTATTCCGGCAGTGCGCGACCGGAACTTGCATTATTGTCCACAGTAGTTCATAGTGCGAATGCGCCGATTTGAATTCCTAGCTTGCGGGGCGCGTTACAAATTCCAGCTAAAGCGGGCAGACCATCAACCCGTTCTAGTGCGCAAGCCGGAGCGGGTTTTTTGTTTTTGGCACCTTCGGATGCCGTCGCCGAGTTAAACGAGCAACTTGCAGGGGCGATTTACAAATACTTGCTAAAGCGCCGGCCGTGATCAATGCCCTGATTCCAGCCGCGCCTTACTGGCTACGGGGCACTTTTGATAGGAGTCGATCATGGTTCGCGGTTATCTTTTCACCTCGGAATCGGTCTCTGAGGGGCACCCAGACAAGCTCGCCGACCAGGTGTCGGATGCGATTCTCGATGCCTTTCTCACTGAGGACCCAAATGCTCGCGTGGCCTGCGAGACGCTAGTCGCCGACAACTTGGTCGTCCTTGCCGGGGAGTTTCGGACAACCGATCCGGCAGTGTTCTCACGTTTGCGTGCCCGGACCGAGTCGATCGCCAGGTCCGTCCTGCGCGACGTCGGGTATCGCGATGCTCAATCGGGAATCGACCCCGAACGGTGCGACGTCATCGTGCGATTCAATCACCAGTCAGCCAACATCGCGCAAGGGGTAGATCGAGAGGACGGTACCATCGGAGCTGGCGACCAAGGCCTGATGTTCGGCTATGCGTGTGACGAGACGCCTGAGCTCATGCCGCTGGCTATCTCGTTGGCGCACCGACTGGTGCAGCGTCAGGCTGCTCTGCGACAGAGCGGGGGGCTTGCGTGGCTGCGCCCAGATGCCAAGTCGCAGGTAACGGTCCGCTACGAAGACCGCCATCCCGTGGTGGTTGAGAAGGTAGTGCTCTCGACCCAGCATGCACCTGAGATAGACAATGAATCCATCCAGGCGGCGGTGCTTCGGGAAATTATCGAGCCCATCATTCCGTCGAGTCTGCGTTCACCAAGCATTTCCTACCTCATCAATCCGACAGGGCGATTCGAAACAGGCGGCCCAAACGGGGACACCGGGCTTACGGGACGCAAGATCATCGTCGACACCTATGGTGGGTCGTGCCCCCATGGCGGCGGAGCCTTTTCTGGCAAGGATCCCACCAAGGTCGATCGATCGGCCGCATACATGGCGCGATACATCGCGAAAAGCGTAGTCGCGGCGGGCCTCGCCCGACGCTGCACGTTGCAGCTTGCGTACGCCATCGGGATAGCGGAGCCCGTTTCGGTGCACGTGGATGTGCACGCGACAGGCAAGGTCGATGAAACAAGGCTTGAGCGGGCGATTCGGGAGACATTCGATCTCACGCCCGCCGGCATCATCAGGACGTTGGATCTCCTTCGACCGATTTACCGTGCCACGGCTGTCTACGGCCACTTCGGGCGCGAGGAAAAGCAATTCACCTGGGAGCGCACAGACAAGGCTTCGGCGCTTCTTAGGCTCGTGGAGTGAAGTCTTCAATGAAATCCAGAAGTGGGAGTACAAGCGGGTCATCGTCCCTCCTCGCCTGTATCATCTTTCAGCAGCTCTTTCGCTGCAATCAAGAATTTGGGGAGCACGACAACTGCAAGTGCAGGGACAGGTCGAGTGCACAGATTGCTCGCAAGACTCTCCCGAAAAGGATCGCAAGGCCAAATGCAACGCGAATGGGTAGTACGCCGGTGCGCCGATGAACACCAGGTCTGAACTGTAAAATGAGTACATCATGGATCGTCGTGATTTTCTGAAAAGTCTGCAGCTCTCTGGGCCGCGGTCGCATCCGGCGGCCGTGCTATGCGCGGCAACAGAAGCGGAGGTCGAAGAGGTATGGCGGCAGCTTGAAAGCTCGCCGATTAGATTTGCGGTCAATGAGTCCGGCACTTTGTCATTCGCCGACATGGCCGACCCTGTGTGTCACGCTGATTGTTTGGGCCTTGCGCTTAGCAACCGTCCGACCGCAGGGGAAATTGTTGCGGGTTCCATAAATTCTGACCAGATCTTTTCCGGAAATTCTGACCACCTCGGCGACCCGGCCGAGGTCCCGGGTAGAACGTCCGCCAGCGCTTCGACTGGCGGGGGAAAGGATGATCGACATGCTGAAACGTCACGAGATCCAGGTGCTGCGCCGCGCCGGCCACAGCCTGGAGGAGGTCGGACGGCT
>Ga0082335_1002163_pt1 | contig 37773 bp, 38 predicted proteins | sample Subgrocontami58m_FD_72375 | JGI IMG/M metagenome (GOLD analysis project Ga0082335, IMG submission 72375) | Subsurface groundwater microbial communities from S. Glens Falls, New York, USA - GMW37 contaminated, 5.8 m (SPADES assembly) (version 2) ...
TGCGCCAGGGCGCCGACCAGGTGAAGATCATGTGCTCGGGCGGCGTCGCCTCGCCCTACGACCCGCTGGATTCCCTGCAGTTTTCCGAGGCCGAGATCGCCGCCGCGACCGACGAGGCCAAGAACTTCGGCCGCTACGTGCTGGCCCATGCCTATACGCCCGAGGCCATCACCCGTGCCGTCAGCAACGGCGTGCGCACCATCGAGCACGGCAACCTGATCGACGCCAAATCGGCCAGGCTGCTGGGGTCGAAGGGCGGCTACATGATCGCCAACCTCGTCACCTACTTCGTCATGAAGGAGAAGGCGGCAAGCTTCGGCATGACCGCCGACATGCTGGAAAAAAACGACATCGTGCTCGACGGCGCCCTGCGCTCGCTCGAAATTTGCAAGAAGGCCGGCGTGAAAGTGGGCTACGGCAGCGACCTCCTGGGACCGCTCCAGGTCGAACAGAGCCGGGAATTCATGTTCCGCGCCGAGGTTCTGAAGCCGCTGGAGATCATCCGGCAGGCAACGATCGTGGGCGCCGAGATCCTGCGCCAGGAGGGCAAGCTCGGCATCGTCGAGCCGGGCGCCTTCGCCGACCTGATCGTGGTCGACGGCAATCCGCTGAAGAAGCTCGAGCTTTTCCTCGACCAGGGCGCCCATCTGCCGGCGATCATGAAGGCGGGCAAATTTCATAAGAACCGACTGTCATCCCGAGCGTAGCGAGGGATCCTTCGGGACCAGTAAAGATCCCTCGGCCTTCGGCCTCGGGATGACAAGGAGTGTAGGCTGCCAATGTCTTTCCTGCTCAAGAATCTCAATCTGCTCGATCCGCGCTGGAAAGAGGCGCGCGGCGGCTACGAAGTGCTGGTTGAGGATGATCGCATCAAGGAAGTCTCGGCCAAGCCGATCAAGGCGGCCAGGGCCCAGGTGGTGAATTGCGGCAAGCGCACCTTGATGCCGGGCCTGATCGACTGTCACGTCCACACCCATCACAGCGAAGTCTACATCAACCGCATGGAGGCGGTGCCGCTCACGCTGATGATGGCGCGCTCCGCCGGGCGCCTGAAGCGCATGCTCGATCGCGGCTTCACCACCGTGCGCGACGCCGGCGGCGCCGACTGGGGCACCAAGGCCGCCGTCGAATCGGGCCTGATCCCCGGCCCGCGCCTCTTCATCTCCTGCCGCTCGATCGGGCCCACCGGCGGCCACAACGACCGCAACCGCCGCACCGACATCGGACCGCCCTGCCTGTGCTGCAACGGCATGGTGTTCATCCGCTGCATCGCCGACGGCCCCGACGAAGTGCGCAAGGCCGCCCGCGAGCAGATGCGCCAGGGCGCCGACCAGGTGAAGCTGATGGTCTCGGGTGGCGTCGCCTCGCCCTACGATCCGCTGGAATCGCTGCAGTTCACGGTCGAGGAGATCACCGCCGCCGTCGAGGAGGCACACGCCTTCGGCCGCTACGTGCTGACCCACGCCTATACGCCCGAGGCGATTACCCGCGCCGTCAATTGCGGCGTGCGCACCATCGAGCACGGCAATCTCGTCGACGCGCCGACGGCCAGGCTGATGGCGAAGAAGGGCGCCTACATGATCCCCAATCTGGTCACCTACGACGCCATGAAACGCCGCGCCAAGGAACTCGGCATGCCGGCCGAGATGCTGGAGAAGAACGACGAGGTGCTGAAGTACGGCTTCGCCGAGCTCGAACATTGCCGCAAGGCCGGCGTGAAGATGGCCTACGGTTCCGATCTTCTGGGCGCACTCGAGGACGAGCAGACCGGCGAGTTCCAGATTCGCGGGCGCGTGATGCCCGCCATCGACGTCATCCGCTCGGCGACCCTGATCGGCGCCGAGGTCGTGCGCCAGGAAGGCAAGCTCGGCGTCATCGAGCCCGGCGCCTATGCCGATCTCCTGGTGGTCGACGGCGATCCGCTGAAGAACCTCGGCCTCTTCAAGGACGGCGGCCCGCATCTGTCGGCCATCGTGAAGGGCGGCCACTTCCACAAGAACGCGCTCTGATGGCGGTGGCTCTCGCCGTCATCCGCCGTCGCGCCGGGCGCTGGGCGCTGAACGGCGCGGCCGGCCTCGCGCTGGCCTATATCTTGCTGCCCCTGACTTTCGTGGTGTGGCTCGCCTTCTTTCGCCAGGAAATCCCCTCGTTCCCGCCCGAGGGCTATTCCTTGCGCTGGTTCGCGGCGATCCTGGATCAGCGCAAGTTCGTCGACGGGTTCTCGCTCTCGTTCCAGGTCGGCATGCTGGCGACGGGTGCCGGGCTGTTGCTGGGCGTTCCGGCGGCGCTCTGCCTGGCGCGCCGCAACTTCGCCCTGCGCGGCCCGCTCGCCAACCTGCTGCTGATGCCGATCGTCGTGCCCGGCGTCGTCCTCGGCACGGCCATGTACGTCTTCCAGGTCGAGGTCGAGAACGGCCTCGATGTCGACGTGCTGGGCACGTTCTACGCGCTGGTCGCCGGCCATATCGTGATCGTCATCCCCTGGGTGGTGCGGCTGGTCACCGCGAGCCTGGCCGGCGTCGATCGCACGACGGAGGAGGCGGCGCAGAATCTCGGTGCCGGCCCCTGGACCACCTTCTGGCGGATCACGCTGCCCTCGATCCGGCCCGGCATCGTGGCCGGCGCCCTGTTCGGCTTCGTGACCTCGTTCGGCAACCTCGAGATGAGCCTGTTCCTGGTCGGCCCCGGACGCACGACCTTGCCGATCGTCATCCTCCAGTATCTCGAGTGGAAGATCGACCCGACCATCGCGGCGGTGTCGGTGATCCAGATCGTGCTGATCGGCGGCGCCATGCTGATCACCGACCGCTACGTCAAGCTCGCGCGGGTGATTTGAGATGGCACGGCTCGACATCGAAAATCTCGTCAAGCGCTACGGCGACTTCCATGCCGTCCGCGACGTCTCGCTGAACGTGGCCGACGGCGAGTTCCTCGTCCTGCTAGGCCCCTCCGGCTGCGGCAAGACCACCACGCTCCGCATGGTCGCGGGCTTCATCGAGCCTTCGGCCGGAAGCGTCCGGCTCGGCGGCCAGGACGTCACGCTGCTGCCGCCGTGGAAGCGCAACGCCGGCATGGTGTTCCAGAGCTACGCGCTGTTCCCGCACCTGACGGTGGCCCAGAACGTCGCCTTCGGTCTGGAGATGCGCAGGCTCTCGCGGCCCGACATCGAGCGCCGGGTCGAGGAGACGCTCGCCCTGGTCCGCCTCTCCGGCTACGGCAGCCGCCTGCCGCGCCAGCTCTCCGGCGGCCAGCAGCAGCGCGTGGCGCTGGCGCGGGCGCTCGCCATCCGGCCCGACGTGCTGCTGCTCGACGAGCCGCTGAGCAACCTCGACGCCAAGCTGCGCCAGGAGGTGCGGGTCGAAATCCGCGAGTTGCAGCGCCAGCTCGGCCTCACCGCGGTCATGGTCACCCACGACCAGGAAGAGGCCCTCACCATGGCCGACCGGCTGGTGGTGATGAACGAGGGCTCCGTGCGTCAGGTCGGCACCCAGCGCGACCTCTACGAGCGCCCGGCCGACCGCTTCGTCGCGGGGTTCGTGGGACGCAGCACCTCTCTCGCCGGGGCGATCGAGGCGCCGGGCCGGTTCCGCAGCGACGGCGGCCTCGCCCTTGCCTGTTCGGGCGGCACGGTCGGGCGCGCCGCGCTGACATTGCGGCCGGAGCGCATCGAGATCGGTCCGCCAACGTCCTCCGGGCCGCTTTCCGGACTCGACAACCACCTGCCGGGTACGGTGGAATTCGTCTCGTATCTCGGCGCCCTGATCGATATCCACGTCCGCCTCTCGCCGGCAGACCGGCTGGTCGTGCAGATCGCCAACCGGGACGGCGGCTTCGCGCCGGACGTCGGCCAGCCCGTCCATGTCGGCTGGCCGGCGTCGGCCGGCCTGGTATTCGCCGAGTAAGAGCAAACAATCAGCAGGAGGCTTTCATGTCGGACCGTTTCTCGCTCAATCGCCGCGCTTTGCTGGGCGGCACAACCGCTCTCGCCGCCGGTGCCGCCTTTCCCGCTGCGGCCCAGGACAACAAGCGCATCGTGGTCGGCACCTGGGGCGGCGACTATTCGCGGCTGCTGGCCAAGAACATCGAAACGCCATTGCTCGCGCCCAAGGGCTGGGACGTGGTCAAGGACGAGGCGCAAGTAGATCCGCGCAAGGCCAAGATGATGGCGGAGAAGGTCTTGCGCCGCGGCACCTCGGACATTCAGGGCCTGTCGGCCAACGACATGTTCGAAATGAACGAGCAGGGCCTGCTAGAACAGATCGACTACTCCAAGCTGGCGAATGCCAAGAACCTGATGCCGGCGATGAAATACGCTTACGGCGTCGGCCACATCTATTCGGGCAAGGTGGTGCTGTTCAATCCCAAGCTCATGAAGGCGCCCGACGGCTTCGCCGACACGCTCGACCCCAAGCACGGCGACAAGCTCGGCATCATCGACATCCAGCGCCCGTACAACATGCTCGCGGCCGCGCTCGCCTCGGGCGGCTCGGTGAGCAACTTCGAGCCGGGCAAGGAGCGGCTGCTGGCCTGCAAGAAGGCTGGTGCGCGCATCTATCCGACCAACGAGGCGCTGGCCCAGGCGCTCAAAACCGAAGAGATCGCCTGCTGCATCATGTGGAAGGCGCGCGCCGTGCAATGGCAGAACGCCGGCATCAACGTCGAGACGGTGGCGCCCAAGGAAGGCGTGCCGATGTACGTCTCCGGCTTTGGCATGCCGAAGAACGCGCCCAACAAAGCCGGGGCCTACGCCTATCTCGACGCCATGCTGGCGGCCTCCGCGCAGGAGGGTTTCGCCGTCGACATGGGCTACAACCCTACCGTCACTGACGCCAAGGTGCCGGCCGACGTGCAGAAGCGCATCGGCTTCACCGACGAGGAGAAGAAGCGCCTGATCGACCTCGACTATGCCTACATGGGCAAGAACGATTCAGCGTTCCAGGACTGGTGGAACAAGTCGTTCAAGGCGTGACCGACACGGCCCTCGCGCATGGCCCCGTCGTCGAAAAGCGACGGGGCGAAAGTCTCACGGCGACGGCCCTGCTGGCGCCGGCGACGATCTTCGTCGCGCTCTGCCTGCTGGCGCCGCTCGCCATCCTGTTCCGCTACAGCCTGAACGAGTTCATCCCGACCAAGAAGATGATGGTCGAGGCCGTGACGGTGGCGAACTACGTCCGCTTCCTCACCGACCCCTATTATACGGCGATCCTGTGGACCACGGTGCGCATTGCCGTGACGGTGACGGCCGCCTGCCTGCTGCTGGGCTTTCCGCTGGCCTATGTCATGGCGCGCACGCAAAGCCGCTACAAGAACGTGCTGATCATCCTCACCGTGCTGCCGCTGTTCGTCGGCAATGCCGTGCGTGCCGCGGGCTGGATGACGGTGTTCGGCAGCAAGGGCTTCTTCAACGCCACCCTGCAGGGCCTCGGCCTGATCGATAAGCCGCTCGAGATCATGTACACGGAGAAAGCGGTCCTCATCGGCATCATCGCCGTCAACCTGCCGTTCATGGTGTTGACCCTGCAGAGCGTGATCGAGAGCATCGACCGCGCCGTCGAGGAGGCCGCCTACAGCCTCGGCGCCCCGCCCGCCACCATGTTCCGCCGCGTGCTGTGGCCGCTGGCGCTGCCCGGCATCCTGGCCGGCACCATCCTCTGCTTCATCCTGGCGATGAACGCCTATGCGACACCCTTCCTGCTGGGCGGGCCGCTGTTCAAGATGATGGCGCCGCTGGTCTACAACCAGTTCACCCAGCAGACCAACTGGCCGTTCGGCGGCGCGATCGCCTTCATCCTCATGACCGTGACGCTCGGCCTCACCCTGGCCGCCAACCTGCTCGTCCATCGTCGCGGCGTGCGCTGAGACGAGGCGCTGGCAGGCCGTTTTCCGGCACACCTCATTGTGCCGCGGGTTGTCCCGCTGCCTGTGCCAAAAAGCAGGCTCATGTCCTTGAGCCGACACGCGAATCACCCCCTGATCGGCTGTGCCACCGACGCCGTCTACCCGGCGTCATCGGATTTCTCCTGATGACGCGCGGCCTAGGTGCGGAGCCCGGCACGAAGCCTGGCTTCGTAGGCCGCCACCCGCTCCGCCGCTTCGTCCAGCCGTCGCGCGAGTTCGGCATTGCGCTCGCGCTTGGCCTTCAGTTCGGCGGCCCGTGGCCCATAGGTCTCTGCCTGCAGTGCCTGCAGCAGTCGCCACAACACGCGCGGATCGGGCTCGGCGACATGATCGACGATCCGGCCGTCGTGCCACACCGGAACCTCGTCGCCGACCAGGGCGCGCTCCATGACCTCGTCGCGCAGGTGCCCGACCCCGCGCTCGCGGGCGGCGTCCCAGCGGCGGCGGAAGTCGGCATCGGCGTCGCGCCAGCGGTAGACGGTGCGGCGGGCCAGGCCCGACGCACGGCAGGCGGCGGAGACGGAGCCGGTGCGCGCGAACTCGCGCAGGAAGCGGCCCTGCGGCCGCCAGCAGCGTTTGGTCGGGGTCATTTCAATAGTCCTGTTGGGGCAAAGGAAAACGCCCGCGGACGGGTCCGGCGGGCGTTGGTCGAGGCGGGTGCAGAGACACCCACAGTAGTCGCTTTTATAGCTGAAACCTGCTGAACCTGCAAGTTTGACTGCCAGCTGCGAATTCGGTCGGCGCATTCGACCGGTTGCCGACCGGCGGTCGATGGGAGACAGTCGCGGCATGCATATTGGACTCATCGGCGGCATCGGCCCCGCCGCGACCGACTTCTATTACCGCGGCCTGATCGACCGTCATGTCGCCGCCGGCATCCCACTCGACGTCACGATCGCCCATGCCGACGTGCGCGAGATGTCCAAAAACCTGACCGGCGGCAATCCCGGCCGCCAGGCTGAGATCTTCGCCGGCCTAATCGGGCGCCTCAAGGCCGCCGGGGCCCAGGCCGCCGCCGTCACGTCGATGGGTGGGCATTTCTGCATCAACGAGCTGCTGCCGATTTCGCCGCTGCCGCTGGTCCACGGCGTCCGCGCCGTCGATGCCGCGATCAAAAAGTCCGGTCTCCAGAAGATCGGCGTGCTGGGCACGCGGCTGGTCATGCAGACCAAGCTCTATGGCGGCGTGTCCTCGGCCGAGCTCGTGGCACCCGAGGGCGATATGTTCGACCAGGTGGGTGCTGCTTACATGGCGATGGCGCAGATCGGCCGCGTCACCGCCCCGCAGCGGGACGTGTTCTTCAAGGCGGGCGAGCAGCTGATGCGGCGCGGGGGGCAGGCGATCATGCTGGGCGGCACCGACCTATTCCTGGCGTTCGCCGGACACGATCCGGGCTTCGCCGTGATCGACTGCGCCGACATCCACGTCGATGCGATCTACGCCAAGTCGGCCGCTTGAGACGGCCGGGAGCAACCACATGGCCGACGACACCCGCCTGCGCCGCTTCGCCGTTTTGATCGACGCCGACAACACCTCGCCGCGGATCGCGGCAGGCCTGTTCGAGGAGATCGCCAAGTTCGGCGAGGCCAGCGTCCGGAGAATTTACGGCGATTTCTCGAGTCCCCGCCTCAGGTCGTGGGCCGACATCCTGCAGAAGTACGCGATCGATCCCTACCAGCAGTTCGCCTACACGTCGGGCAAGAACGCCTCCGACATCGCCCTGGTGATCGACGCCATGGACCTGCTGCACAGCCGCCGCTTCGACGGCTTCTGTCTGGTCTCGTCGGACAGCGACTTCACGCGCCTGGCGTCGCGGCTTCGCGAGGAAGGCGCCGATGTCTATGGATTCGGCGCGCAGAAGACCCCGGAGAGCTTCCGGCAGGCGTGCCGGAGATTCATCTACACCGAGAACCTTCTGCCCGAGGCCGAGGCTTCGACGCCGGAGGAAGGCCCCTCCCGCAAGGCCCGGCAGTCGGCCGTCGACGCCGTTCCCATCCTGGCCAAGGCGATCGGCCAGATGGAAACCGAGGACGGCTGGGTGGGGCTGGGTGTGGTCGGCCAACGCCTGGCCAACATCGCCTCCGATTTCGACCCCCGCACCTACGGTTTTCGCAAGCTGAGCGATCTGGTCCGACAAACCGGCGCCTTCGACATAGATCAGCCCGAAGGCCGGGCGGTTCGAATCAGGGCAAAGCCGGTGCTTCCGCCCAAATCCCGCGTCCGGGGCCGGCCGCCGGCCTGACGGCAGCGGCGGCAACTGGGCTGCTTCGCTCGTTGCTTTTGTCGCCGCCGCCGCCTAAAGGCCGGGCGGGGAGCGTACCCCCCTCTCCGACAGGAAAGTTCGCTCGATTGAAAAACAGTCAGGAATTTGCGGGTCCCGCCACGCCCGCAACCGATGCCCGCCTCTGGACCCAGATTCTTGCACGCTACCGGCAACCCAGTAACGGCCGGAGCATCGTCGAGATCGCCATCACCGTCGTGCCCCTCGCCGCCCTCTGGGCGCTGGCCTGGGCGACGCTCGACATCGGCTATTGGCTGGCCCTGCCGCTCGCCATCGCCGCGGCCGGGTTCCTGGTGCGGCTGTTCGCGATCCAGCACGATTGCAGCCACGGCGCCTTCTTCCGCCACCGGCTGGCAAACGACTGGATCGGCCGGGTCGTCAGCGTGGCGACGCTCACCCCCTACGGCGTCTGGCGCCGCACCCATGCCACCCACCACGCCTGCACGGGAAACCTCGACCGCCGCGGCCTGGGCGACGTCGATACGCTCACCGTGGACGAATATCGCGCGCGCTCCTTCTGGGGCCGGCTGCGCTATCGCGTCTATCGCCACCCGTTGTTCATGTTCGGCGTCGCGCCGGCCTATCTTTTCATTCTGCAGCATCGCCTGCCGGTCGGGTTGATGCGCGATGGCTGGCGGCCCTGGATCAGCACCATGGCGACCAATCTGGCGATCGCGGCGATCGCTGCGGCGCTGATCTGGCTGGTCGGAATCGAGGCGTTCCTGCTCATCCACCTGCCGATACTGTTGTTCTCCGCCTCGATCGGCGTGTGGCTGTTCTACGTCCAGCACCAGTTCGAAGACACGGTGTGGGCGAACGACGGCGAATGGAACCTGCATGACGCCGCCCTGCACGGCAGCTCGCACTACGACCTTCCCGCGTTCCTGCGCTGGTTCACCTGCAACATCGGCGTGCACCACGTGCACCACCTTTGCAGCCGCATCCCCTACTACCGGCTGCCGCGCGTCCTCCAGGACCATCCGGAACTCCGCAATGTCGGCCGGCTGACGCTGCTCGAGAGCTTTCGCTGCGTACACCTGGTTCTGTGGGACAAGACGGAGCGCCGCCTGGTGTCGTTCCGCGAGGCCCGGGCCTCAGCCTGACGGGCAGTTCTTCAGGAAGTTGGCCGCGGCCTCGTCGCCCGGAAACAGGGCGAGGCACTGCTGAAATTGCCGGCGCGCCGTTGCGACGTCATGGCGGGAGAGCGCCTCGACACCGGAGAACAGGAAATCCCGGGTCTGCCTCTTGGCGGCGCGCGCCCCGGCCGAATCGCGTTCGAACACCTCGAACAGCACGACCGGACGGGTCTTGCCCTTGACGATCACCACGTCGATCGGCCGGATGTCGCAGGCCTTCGGATCGACGAGCTGCTCGTAGGTGTACTGCGAGATCAGCATGCTGCATCGATAGACCTTGGTCAGGCTCTCGACCCGCGAAGCCAGGTTGACGGCGTCGGAAATGACGGTGCCGTCCATGCGGTGCTTCTCGCCGATGGTCCCGAGCATGAGCGAGCCGCTGTTGAGCCCGATGCCGATCGCAATGGGGTCGAGACCGGACGACCGGCGCCCGGCGTTGAAGCGATCCAGCGTGTCGAGCATGGCGAGACCGGCGCGTAGCGCATCGTCAGCCGTTTCGAACAGGCCCATGATGGCATCGCCGATGTACTTGTCGATGAATCCATTGTGGTCGCGGATGACCGGCCCCATGTACTCCAGGTAGGAGTTTATGAAGGCGAAATTCTCGTCGGGCGTCATCTTCTCCGACAGCGTCGTGAAATCCCTGATGTCGGAGAAGAGCACGGTCATATTCTGACGTATGTTGTCGCCGAGGCTGACCTCCAGGATCGACGGCTTGCCCATGATATCGAGGAAGGCTTGCGGCACGAACCGTTCGATCGACACGTTCGTCGCCTTGAGATCGAAGATCGTCCGCCGTACGGCATCGCGCATATAGGCAAAATTCTTGGCCAGACTGCCGATCTCGTCGCGGCGGTTGGTATCGGCGATGGCGTGCTCGAGATTGCCGCCGGCAATCGCCTGGGCCTCGCCCCGCAGGTTGAGAAGCGGGTTGAGAAGCTGCTTTTGCAGAAGATGCGAGGCAATCCAGAACACGATCGGCAGCATCAGGGCGAGCACGATCATCGAGCTGACGAACACCTTGATGACCGCCTCGCGCGCCAGGCCGGTGTCGTAGGTGATCTGCCAGATCACCAGCTTGTGCGAGATCGGATCGTCCTTCACCGGCCCGCCAGCCGGAGCGTAACGGCTGTAGATCGTCACGTGCCGTCCGTCGGCATCCGCGATTTCGTCGCGACCGGCCTGGGCGACCCGCTCGACGAGATCCGGAGCGAGCTTCCTCCCGACATGCAGCAGGGACCATGCGCCTGCCGGCGTGATCAGGTAGATGTCGACATCCTTCACATAGGCATTCGAACGAATGGCGTCGTTGAAGATATCCTGGAAGAAATATTTCCCCATCCAGCCGAAGTCGCCCTGACTGAGGCTGGCGCGGATCTCGGTCGAGGTCTCGACGATGAAGTTCCTGTCCTTGGGGCCGTAGTAGCTGTAGGTCCGCAACGTGCCGGTCAGCGACGACATGTCGATGCCGTCGCTCATGACCTTGCCGTTTTCGAACACCGTGTCGAGAAACTTGGTGAACGGACTCGCCGGAAAAACGAGATTCATGTCCGACGGCAAATTCGTCTGGAACACCTTGTGCGACCGGTCGATGAAGTAGATGTGCTCGACGTCGTACTTCCTGGTGAGGGCGTCGAGCTCGCCGACCGACAGGCTGGCGGGATCGCGACCGAGGCCCGCGAGTTCGGCCGAGATCTGCGGCAGAACCTTCTCCATGTGGGCCTTGATCCGGCCGTGCTGGCTGCGCAGCAGGGTTTCGAAGACCGCGAACCGCTCGGTGAGGCTGGCTTCGAGGCTGCGAATCTCCTGGGCCTGCTTGTCGGATACCAGGCGGTACATCGAGAGCGACACCACCACGGTCGCCCCGAGGCTGACCGCCAGCATCACCGCCAGAAGAAACAGCCCGACCTTGCGCTTCACCGAGAGACTCCGCCCATGGCCCGAGTCTTACCCCATGCCCCGCGCCTTGCCCATCCGCGCCGGAAGCGGGCTTCGCCGGTGGCCTCTAGCCGTTCTGCCAGAGGCGCGTGGTGTAGGCGCCCTCGACGCCGGCATCGATCTGCGCCGCCACGTCGTCGCCTGCGCCGATCCGGGGCGCGATGATCTTGCCGAACGACACGCGGCCGGGTGCGGGCCAGGCTTTGGGGTCCCACAGCCTGGCGCGGACGATCGAGCGGGCGCAGTGGAAGTAGCAGTGCTCGATCCGGACCCGGGTGGCGAGCAGCGCCGGCTTGCCCAGGGAGCTGAGGGAGCCCACCAGCTCGGGATCGTCATAGATTTCGGCGGTGCCGGACACGCGCAGCGTCTCGCCGGTGGCCGGCACCAGCGCGATCAGGCCGATCTTGCCCGTGGCCAGGATGTTGCCGAGGCCGAAAGCCAGGTTGTTGCCGGCCCGTTCGGGAATCAGCAGGGTCCTGGGGTCCTCGACGCGGATGAAACCCGGATCGTCGCCCTTGGGCGAGACCTCGACCGTGCCGTCGCTGCCGACGGTGCCGATCAGGGCGAACGGACAGCGCGCCAGGAAGGCGATCGATTGTTCGTCGAGGGCGTCCAGGATCTTGGCGCGCGTCGTCGGCCGCGGCTCGGGAAGAATGCGCCGAAGATCGTCGGTCGAGGCGATGCGCGCCATGGTCGAAAACTCCCTGCAGGCCGGTTGGGCGAACCATCGGTCAGCCCGGGCCCAAGTTCAACTACGTCGGCGTCGAGGATTCTCCAGCGCGTCCATGTTGGCGTAAAGCCGCCGCAGAGCGGCCTTGAGCGCTTCGGCCTCTCGCGCTTCGAAGCCCCGCAGCGATACGGCTTCGTAGCGTTCGGCGATCGGTAGCAGTCGCCGGGTGAGCCGCCGGCCGGCCAGCGTGGCATGAAGGGTGACGGCGCGGGCATCCGTGGCGTCACGGCGACGGCTCACCAGTCCCTTGCTCTCCATGTTGTCGACCAGGCGCGTGAGCGTCGAGACCTCGATCGAGGTGGTCTCCGACAGATCGCCCATGCGGCGGCCGTCGCGCTCGTGAAGCGCCGCCAGCACCCGCCATGTCTGCAGGCTGGCGCCGAGCGGGCGGACTTCCTCGCTGAATGCCGTGGCAATGCGCGCGCCGGCCCGGTTCAGCAGGTAAGGCAGGTAACCGTCGAGCGGACCCATGGCGTCAGGCGGCAAAGTGCGGCGCCACCTCGCGCATGAAGCGCTCCATCTGCTCCTTCACCAGCGCGTGCGGTATCTGGCCGTAGTTGAAGTAGAGGATGACCTCGGCGATGCCGGCGGCTTCGACCTGCTTCAGCGTATCGACGATATGCTGCGGGCTGCCGCACAGGATCGACTTGTCCGTGAGCTTCTCCGGCCGCATGTCGCGCAGGATGTTCACGATATCGACGAAGTATTTGTAGGTAGGCGGCACGTTCTCGCCCGACGAGGACGGGAAGGCGGCGATCAGCGCGTCCTGGAAGTAGCGCACCAGCGCCTGCTTGCCGTACTGCTCCTCCTCCGGCGTCGAGGCGATGTGCACGAAGTAGGAGCACATGGCCCGCCGCATCGGCCGCTTGAACGTTGTTTCGCACGTCTCGCGGTAGACACGCACGGCGTCGGCCAGCGAGCCATAGACCATGGCAGCGGCGAAGGGCGCGTAGATGACGTTCCAGTCGTTGCGGGCCGCGAGCTCCATCGACGGCCGCGAAAAGCAGGCGACATAGGGCCGAAGCGGCCTTTGGGCCGGCCGGGGCCGCACCTCGACGTCGTCGAACTGATAGAACCTGCCCTTGTGCGACCACTTCCCGGGCTCGGTCCAGGCGCGCCAGACGATCTCCAGCCCTTCCGCGAACAGCTCTGCCGATTCGCCGAACGGCGCCTGGAACGGCTCGTACTCCTTGCGGTCGTAGCCACGGCCGGCGGCGAAGTCGACGCGACCGCCGGACAGCAGGTCGAGCGTCGCCCATTCCTCGGCCACATGCAGCGGATGATGCACCGGCAGCAGGGTGACGGCCGGCGCCAGCCGCAGCTTCGTCGTGGCGCCGGCCAGCTGCGCCAGGATGGCGAGCGGCGAGGCATTGACGCCGAGGAGATTGAAATGATGCTCGCCGATCCAGGCCGAGTTCAACCCGACCTTCTCGGCCCACAGCGCCTCGGCGAAGATGTCCTTGATGAACTGCTCCGGCTCGCGCGGGTTGCCGGGATAGCGGTTGTCGCTGAGCGTGAAGTAACCGAATTGCATGGCGGCCCTCCAGGGAAGGAAGAAGGATTGCCCAATCCCGGTTATTTGTAAATGCAAATAAATATGCCGCACCTTGTGATCCGCAACGGCCGGGCGTACGTAGCCCGCGAAGAACAAGGACGTTCCGGGATGGAGACAGGCATGAAGAGTCTAGTCGTCGTTGCCGCCCTTATGGTCCTGCCGCTGCCGGCACTCGCCCAGTCCAATGCCTCCCTGGTCGACAAGGGCCGGGCCCTGTTCAACGACAAGCGCCTGTCGGCCAGCGGCCAGGTGTCGTGCGCCACCTGCCATCCGATGAACGGCCATACCGACAACAAGACCTATGTCGGGCTCGAGGTCGTGGCCGACGGCGATCCCAAGGGTCGCAGCACGCCCACGATGTGGGGCGCCGGCATTCGCCAGGCCGAATGGTCGTGGGCCGGCAACATCCCGTCGCTCGAGACCAACATCCGCGGCATCATCGTCAACCGCATGAAGGGCTCGGAGCCTACCAAGGAGACGCTGGACGCGCTGGCGGCCTATGTGAAATCGCTGCCCAACGGGCCGGCCCCATTCCTCAACGCCGACGGCATGCCGCGCGACACGGCGCCGGCCGACGTCAAGCGCGGCTATGCGCTGTTTTCCGGCAAGGCGGGCTGCATGACCTGCCATTCGCCCGCCTCCTACGACAAGAAGGGGCCCGAGGACGTGGGCAGCGGCGGCCCGTTCAAGGTGCCGTCGCTGCGCAACGCGCCGAAGACCGCACCCTACTTCCACGACGGCCGCTTCAAGAGCCTCGACGAAGCCGTCGCCTTCATGTGGGATTTCTACAGGAAGAAGAACGACAGCAAGGACACGCTGAGCGACGCCGACAAACGCGATATCGTGGCGTTCCTCAGGGCGCTTTAGGCCCGGATGTCCTAGCTGGGGCGCGGACCGAGTTCGGCCAGCGGCATCAGCCAGTCGCGGAAAGCCTTGATCTTGCGCCGCCGGATCGCTTCCTGCGGATAGACGAGGTAATAGGCGAGCTCTGTCGCCATCTTGAAGTCGAAGGGCACCACCAGCCGGCCTGCCTTGAGGTCGGGCGCCACCAGCGCTTGGCGGCCAAGCGCCACGCCCAAGCCATCGATCGCCGCCTGATACGCCGCCACCGGAAAGTCGAACGAGACGCCGCGCGAGGAATCGATGCCCTTGACGCCGGCTGCGGTCAGCCAGACCTGCCAGTCGTCGGGGAAATTGCCGATATGGATCAGCGTGAAGCGCTTGATGTCGGCCGGCTTCCTGAGCGGATTGGGACCCTTGAGCAGCGACGGCGCACACACCGGCATGATGTCCTCCGTGACCAGCCGTTCGGCCGTCAGTCCGGGCCAGTGGCCGCGGCCGTAGCGGATGCCGATATCGACGTCCTCGCGCCCGAAATCGATCAGCCCGGTGCCGGTGCTGATGCGCACGTCGATCTCGGGATTGGCGCGCTGGAAGCCTCCCAGCCGCGGTACCAGCCATTTCATGGCGAATGACGCCGTGGTCGTGACCGTAAGATGGCCGCCGCGATCCTTCTGCAGCAGCTTCTCGGTCGCCTCGTTCAACTGGTCGAACGCCCCGCGCACCGCGGGAAGATAGGCCTGGCCCGCCTCCGACAGCAGCAGCGAGCGGTTCCGCCGCACGAACAATTTCAATCCGAGGCGCTGCTCGAGGCCGCGCACCTGGTGGCTGATCGCGGCCTGGGTGACGCTGAGCTCCTCGGCGGCATCGGTAAAGCTCATGTGACGGGCCGCCGCTTCGAAAGCGCGCAGGCCGTTGAGTGGCGGCAGGGTTCGCTTCATGGCCAATCCTTCACATGAGGTATTCTTATCAAAACAGGACAAACCGTCATTTGTAAAGAGCCCTCCCGGGGCACACATGCAGGCCACACAAGACGCAACCTTTCGGGAGAAGTCCGATGGCCGACATCTCGCTCCACTACCGCTCCGAAGTTCCCCTGATGGCGACGGTTTCGGCCGCCGGCCAGCTCGTGGCGACCTGGCGCCGCCGCGCCCGGGAGCGCCGCGAATTGGTCAACCTCGACCATCGCACGATCCGCGACCTCGGCCTCAGCCCCAGCGAGATCCAGTTCGAGGCCAACAAGCCCTTCTGGCGCCGCTGATCTTCAACTCCGGAGCGGGCCCGTTCTACCCTGCGCGGACCCACCCCCTCCGGACCCTGCCGGCGGTCGACCCTCAGCCTCCCTGTCGACCGCCGGCTTTTTCTTTGCCGCCTTCCGCCTTTGCGCCCGCCGGCCGCTCTGCTAGAGCCCGCGCGTGGCACTCTCCGACCAACAGATCCAGTCGCTGGGCCAGGACGCCCTGCGCCGCGCCGCGGCCGGCGACTTCGCCGGCGCCGAGCCGCTGTTCGCGCGCGTCGTCGAGGCACGCCCTAATTCCGGACAGCTTCTCCATCTCCTGGGTCAGGTCCGTCTGAAGCTCGGTCGCTTCGCCGAGGCCCGCGAGCCGCTGGAGCGCGCCGCCTCGTTCCTGCCGCGCGACTCCGCGGCCCAGGTCAACCTCGCGGGATGTCTCGGCCAGCTCGGCCGGCACGACGACGCCCTTGCGGCGCTCGAGCGTGCGGCGCGCCTGAAGCCCGGCGACGCCGTCATCGCCTTCAACAAAGGCCGCGCCCTCGAAGCGCTGGGCCGGGTCGATGAGGCCGAACGCGCCTACGACGAGGCGCTGGCGATCGATCATCGGATGCTGCCCGGCCTGACCGCGCGCGCCGGCTTGCTGGCGGGCCGCGGCGATTGGGCGGGGGCGTTGACCGATCTCGACGCGGCGCTGACCGCCCGTCCCGACGATCCGCGGCTGCGCATGCGACGGGGCGAGCTGCTGCTGCGGCAGGGCGACTGGTGGCGTGGACTGGCCGATCACGAGGCGCGGCTCGACCTGCCCGACGACGGGCGCTGGACGCCGGCGTTGCCGCGCTGGCAAGGCGAGGAGCCGCTCGCCGGCCCGTTGCTGCTCTATCCCGAACAGGGCGACGTGGAGAGCGACGCCGCGGCGCGCGACACGCTGATGCTGCTGCGCGGTGCCGAAGTTCTGCGCGCACGCGGCGTCGAGGCGGTCGTCCAGTGTGCGGCCGGTGTCGCCGGGCTGATCGAACTGCCCACCCTTAGACGCGGCGCCCCGCTAGATGGGTTTGCAGCCGCGGCGCCGCTGCGCAGCCTGCCGCATCTGCTGGGCTGGACCCTGGAATCGCTGCCGCCGCCGGGTGCGCTCCGCTCGAAGGCACAGCCGTCGCCCCGCATCGGCTGGTTCGCCCGAAGGGCGCCACCCGCCGGCGTCGTCGTCGAGAGCAACCCCGACGAGGTTGCCAACTGCGGTTTCGTGGTCGGCGACGATGCAGCCGCGACGCATGTCGCGGCCTTGCTGGGCATTCCCACACTCCTGATGTTGTCTTCTTCCGCAGACTGGCTGTGGGGGCCACGTCGCGGACCTTCGCCGTGGTATCCGACCCTCGAGGTCATCGGCGAGGACGAGGCCGAGAAGCTGGCGGCGTGGCTTGCGAGGTGCTGATATCCGCAGCGCCGGAGGGAACGCCAAATGGGTAAGACGCTTTTCGACAAGATCTGGGACGGCCATGTCATCGCCGATCTCGGCAACGGCTTCGTCCTGCTGCACATCGACCGACTGCTGCTGCACGACATGTCGGGCGGCAAGGCGCTGAAGGAGGCCATCGAGAAAGGCTATGCGCCGTCGCAGCCCCGTCTGATCTACGGTACGCCCGATCACACCATGTCGACGCAGCCGGGCCGCACCGAGAAGACCCATCCTCCCGGCGAGCCGCTGATCCTGTCGATGCGCGAGACGACACGCGCCTACGGCATCAAGCTGTTCGACCTCGGCCAGGACGGACAGGGCATCGTGCACGTGATGGGTCCCGAGCAGGGGCTGACGCTGCCCGGCACCACCCTCGTCTGCGGCGACAGCCATACCTCGACCCATGGCGGCATGGGCGCGCTCGCCTTCGGCATCGGTGCATCCGAGCTGGTGCACACGATCGCCACGCAGACGATGGTGCAGCGCAAGCCCAGAAGCTTCCGCGCCAGCTTCGAGGGCAAGCTGCAGCCGGGTGTGACGGCGAAGGACATGATCCTGCATCTGATCGGCGAGGTCGGCACCGCCGCCGGCACGGGCTATGCCGTCGAGTATGCGGGCTCGGCGGTGCGCGACCTGCCGATCGAGGCGCGCCTCACCCTCTGCAATCTCACCATCGAGATGGGCGCGCGCACCGGCATGGTGGCGCCCGACGACACGACCTACGAGTACCTGAACGGCCGCGACTACGCACCCAAGGGCGCGATGTGGGACCGCGCCGTCGCCCACTGGCGCACGCTGCCGAGCGATCCCGACGCCGAATTCGACCGCGAGCACACGATCGACATGAAGAACGTCGCGCCGCAAATGACCTGGGGCACCAGCCCCGAGCATGTCATTGCCGTCGACCGGCCGATCCCCGATCCGTCGAAAGCCCCGGAAGAGAAGCGCGGAGCGTGGGAAGCCGCCCTCCAGTACCAGGGCCTCGAGCCCGGCCGGCCGATCGAGGGCACCAGGGTCGACTGGGTGTTCATCGGCTCCTGCACCAACAGCCGCATCTCCGACCTGCGCGCCGCCGCCGCCATCGCCAAGGGGCGGCACAAGGCCGATCATGTGACGGCCTGGGTCGTGCCGGGCTCGGTGCGGATCAAGCGCGAGGCCGAGGCCGAGGGTCTCGACCGCGTGTTCCTCGACGCCGGCTTCGAATGGCGCGAGCCCGGCTGCTCGATGTGCCTCGCCTCCAATGGCGAGCGCGTGCCACCCGGCAAGCGCAGCGTCTCGACCTCGAACCGCAACTTCGTCGGCCGCCAGGGGCCCGGCGCGCGCACCCATCTCGCGAGCCCCGCCATGGCGGCGGCCGCGGCGATCAAGGGCGCCATCGCCGATGTCAGGAAAATTGGGTGAGGAAGATCTGATCATGGACAAATTCACCAAGGTGACCGGCGTCGCGACCCCGCTGATGCGCCAGAACGTCGACACCGACCTGATCATCCGCATCGAGCGCCTGGTCGACAATGTCGGCCGCGACGGACTGGGCCCCTACTGCTTCGAGCAGATCCGCTTCAGGCCCGACGGCAGCGAGAACCCCGACTGCCTCTTCAACCAGGAGCCCTACCGCGGTGCACCGATCATCCTGGCGGCCGAGAATTTCGGCTGCGGATCGAGCCGCGAAGGCGCGGTGTGGGCGCTGAAGGGCATGGGCATCAAGGCGGTCATCGCGCCCTATTTCGGCGATATCTTCAACAACAACTGCTTCCAGAACGGCTTGCTGCCGGTGGCGCTGCCCATCCACGAGATCGAGCAGCTCGCCGACGAAATGAAGGCCTCGCCGGGCAACGCCCGGGTCACGGTCGACCTCGAGAATTGCACCGTCGTCTCGCCGACCGGCCGCGTCATTCCCTTCCAGGTCGATGCGCGACGCCAGCACGCCATGCTGAACGGCCTCGACGACATCGCCCAGACGCTCAGCCGCAAGGGCGAGATCGAGGCCTGGCAGTCGCAGGACAAGGCTGCCCGCCCCTGGGTTTGGCTGTGACGGTCTGGCTGTGAACTCGTGAAGCCCCTCCACGCCGCCGCGGCGCTTCTCATCGTGGCGATGTGGGGGCTGAACTTCACCGTCATCCGTTTCGGCCTCGACGAATTCACCCCCTTCGCCTTCGCGGCCTGGCGCTTCCTGCTGGGTGCGCTGCCGGTGCTGTTCGTGCCCAAGCCCGCCGTCTCGTGGGCCACCCTGGCCGGCATCGGCGGCTTCATGTTCACCGGCCAGTTCATCTTTCTGTTCTTCGCCATGGAAGCCGGCCTGCCGCCGGGCCTGACCTCCGTGCTGGTGCAGATGCAGGGACCGCTCACCGTGGTGCTGGCCGCGCTTTTCCTGCGCGAGCATGCCACGCGCGGCCAGTGGGTCGGGCTCGCCGTCGCCGTGGCCGGAGTCGTCGTGATCGCCCGCACTGTCGAAGGCACGGCGAACGTGCTCGCCATCGGGCTGGCATTGCTCTCGGCGCTCACCTGGGCGACCGGCAATCTCTTCTTCCGCACGGCGCGCGGCGTCTCGATGTTCGCGGTCACGGTATGGGCGAGCGTGCTGCCACCCATACCGCTCGCGCTCGCGTCGATCCTGATCGACGGGCCCGGGGCGATCCTGACGCCGATCCTCGCCCCGACGTGGCGCGGCTGGTTCGTGCTTTTCTATACGGTCGTGCCCGTGATGTGGCTGGGTTACCTCATCTGGGGCACATTGCTGCGCACCTATCCCGCCGCCAAGGTCGGCCCGGTGTCGCTGCTGGTGCCCTGCGTCGCGCTGGGATTCGCGGCGTTCCTGGTCGGCGAGCCCATCGGCGGCCTGCGCCTGGTCGGCGTAATCGTGGTGTTGGGCGGCGTGGCGCTCGGTCTTTTCGCGTCGGCGCGGCGGCTGCGGCCTTGATGGCGCCCGTCGCGCCCACGGCTCCGGAGCCTCTCAAGCGCCCTGCGCCCCGGCCTTGGTCCGCGGCCTTGGACGCGGCTTGCCGAAAGCCGCGGGAGGAACCGCCCGGTTAACGACCTCTCGCAAGGCAAAGCTCGATTCGATCCGGGCAACGCGCGGCAGGCGGGAAAGTTCGGTTCGGTGGATGCGCTCGAAATCCTCGATGTCGCGCGCCAGGACAATGACGACGTAGTCGTCGCTTCCGGACATGAGGAAGCAACGGACCACCGACGGGCATCCGACGACCCCGGCTTCAAACGCCTTCAATGCTTCGTCGCTCTGGCCGTCGAGCGTGATCCTGACAAGAACCGTGGTTGCGAGGCCGAAGCGGCTCAAATCCAGGACGGCCTGATAGCCTCGGATGAGCCCGCTTTCTTCGAGAGCTCGCTGCCGGCGCGCGATTGCGGTGGGTGAGAGCCCGACGCGGGTGGAGAGTTCGACCTGGCTGAGCCGGGCGTTGGTCGTGAGTGCCGACAGGATCGCGGCATCGATTTTGTCCATGTCCATCTGTTTGGAATCCTGCGTAGTTCCGGATGAAATCGTAGATTTCCGGCGCCACCAGCGCAATCTGCCACCAGATTGCAGGAACACAAACGCGATCCGTTGCTAGAACGCATCAATTGGAAAGGATCCTTTCGATGCGCATCGGTGTGCCCCGCGAAATCAAGACCCACGAATATCGAGTCGGCCTGACGCCAGGCGCGGTCCGCGAGTATGTGCATGCCGGCCACAGCGTCTTCGTCGAAACGAACGCCGGCGCGGGGATTGGCGCCGATGACGAGGTCTACCGCAAGGCAGGTGCGGCCATCGTCACCGCGGCCGCGGAAGTATTCTCGACCGCGGACATGATCGTGAAGGTCAAGGAACCTCAGCCCGGCGAATGGGCCCTGCTACGGCCGGGGCAGATCCTCTTCACGTATCTTCATCTGGCGGCCGATCCCCAGCAGGCAAAAGGACTCCTCGCCTCGGGCTGCACGGCAATCGCCTACGAAACGGTGACCGACGCGAGAGGCGGCCTTCCTCTGCTTGCGCCCATGAGCGAGGTCGCCGGGCGACTTTCCATCGAAGCGGCGGGCGGCGCCCTACAACGGCACCGGGGCGGCCGCGGGATTCTCTTCGGCGGCGTGCCCGGCGTGCCGCCCGCGCGTGTCGTGGTGATCGGCGGCGGAGTCGTCGGCACGCATGCCGCACGGATGGCGGCAGGCCTCGGCGCCGAGGTCGCGATCCTCGACCGTTCGCTGGAGCGCCTGCGCGAACTGGATGAGATGTTCCAGGGAAGGGTCCGCACCTGCTTCTCGACGATCGAGGCGATCGAACGCGAGGTCTTTGCCGCCGACGCGGTGATCGGCGCCGTCCTCGTCGCCGGCGCGAGCGCCCCCAAGCTGGTCACGCGGCAGATGTTGAAGTCGATGCGGCGCAGTTCGGTGATCGTCGACGTCGCCATCGACCAGGGTGGCTGTTTCGAGACCTCGCATCCGACGACGCATGCGGACCCGACCTACGAGGTGGATGGCATCATCCATTACTGCGTTGCCAATATGCCCGGTGCCGTTCCCCTCACGTCGAGCCAGGCCTTGAATAATGCGACCCTTCCCTTTGGCCTGGCCTTGGCGCGCCAGGGCCTCGCAGCGGTCGCGGAAAATCCCCACCTTCGCGCCGGGCTCAACATCCATCGCGGCCGTTTCACGCACAAGGCGGCGGCCGACAGCCTGGGCCTGCCTTTCTCGCCAGCCGAGGAGGCGATTGCCGCGTAGGGCGCGTCGTCTCCCGATACGCTGCAGCGACGAAGAGGCGGGCTACGCTGCCTGCAGGCCGCACCATTCGGCGATGAACAGCGCCGTCGCCTGGGTGATCTTGCGCACCGATTCGAGGTTCACGCGTTCGTCGAAGCCGTGGATATCGTCGGACTGCGGGCCATAGACCAGCGCCGGGATGCCGGCATAGAGGCCGAAGAAGCGGTTGTCGGCGGTGCCGGTCGAGGTCTTGTCTTCGAGGGCGGAGCCGAACACCGTCTGGTGCGCCTGGGCCAGAACCTCACGCACCTGCTCATGGTTCTTGAGTACGAACGGCTCGGCCTGGAAACCTTCCCAGGTCACGCTGGGCGGATTGTTGCCCAGGAAGGGATCGTTGGCCGCCGCCTGGCGCACCAGATCCTCGATCTCCTGACGGCATTCCTTGAGATTCTGCGACGGGAGCACGCCCACCCGCATGTCGAAGGTGCACCAGGACGGCACCGAACTCGCCCAGTCGCCGCCGGCGATCTTGCCGACATTGAAATTCACCGGGTGATGGTGGTCGCAGAAGTGCTTGTCGTGCGCCTTCTTCGCATTCCACTTCTTCTCCAGCTCGCGGAGCTGCTGGATCAAGCGGAACGCCGATTCGATGGCGTTGGAGCCGGCATCGGCCTTGTAGACGTGGACGGGATGGCCGGTGACCTTGACCTGGAACCACATGACGCCGACCTGGGCCACGGTGAGTACGCCCGACGACGGTTCGGGAATGAGAGCCGCCTCGGCGCGATAGCCGCGCTGCAGGCAGGCGAGCGCGCCGTTGCCCGTGCATTCCTCCTCGACCACCGACTGCTGGTAGACGTCGGCCGCCGGCTGGTAGCCGAGCGACTTCAGGGCACGCAGAGCAAAGACGTTGAGGATCAGCCCCGCCTTCATGTCGCCGGCCCCGCGGCCGTACATCCACCCGTCCTTGATCGCCGGATCGAAGGGGTTGCGCGCCCACATGTCGTGCGGACCTTCCGGCACCACGTCGATGTGGCCGTTGAGAATCAATGAGCGCCCCTTGGGCGACGACGGCCGCCAGGCGCCGACCACGTTCCAGGCGTCGTCGTAGTCCTGGCTGTGTGGCGAGTATCCGGGCAGGTGCTTCAGGTCGTCGATCCTGATCTGCCAACGATCGACGCCAAGCCCATCCTCCTTGAACAGGCGCGCCATCATGTCCTGCGCCGGCGCCTCGCGGAATCGCGTCGACGGGATCTTCACCAGGTCGGCCAGCACCCTGGTCTGTTCGTCGAACCGGCGGTCGACCTCGCTCATGATCCTGGTTTTGACGGTGGCGTCGAGCATGGGCGGCATTCCTGTCCAGTGTTGGGTTTGGGCGACATTGGCCGACACGAATTGACTCGTCAAAGCACGGCCAGCCTTCTATTTCACGCCGCAATGCCGACGTTGCGCACGCTGGAGGAACTGTACCGCGAGGGATTGCTGAGCCCTGATCCGCGGGTGGCGGCGTCTGCCCAATCGATGGCGATCGCCATCACGCCGGAGATGCTGGCGCTGATCGACCGCGGCGATCCCGCGCACGATCCCATCGCCCGCCAGTTCGTGCCCAGCGCCGCCGAGGCCGAGGTCTCGGTCGAAGAGCTGGCCGACCCGATCGGCGACGAGGCGCGCTCGCCGGTCAAGGGGCTGGTGCACCGCTATCCCGACCGCGTGCTGCTGAAGCCGATACACGTCTGCCCGGTGTACTGCCGCTTCTGCTTCCGGCGCGAAAAGGTCGGTCCCGGCGGCGAGGCCCTGTCGGCGGCCGAACTCGAGACGGCGATCGGCTACATCCGCGACCATCGCGAGATCTGGGAAGTGATCCTGACCGGCGGCGATCCGCTGATGCTGGGGCCCCGGCGGGTGGGCGAGTTGGTCGCCGCCATTGACGCGATCCCCCACGTCGCGGTCATCCGCATTCATTCCCGCGTGCCGATCGTCGACCCGGAACGGGTGACGGCGGAATTGGTCGCCTCGCTCAGGCCGCGGCGCGCAAGCCTCTGGCTGGGCGTTCACTGCAACCATGCCCGGGAACTCGCGGACTCCGCCCGGGCGGCGTTGGCGCGCCTGGCTGACGCCGGCATTCCCCTGATGGGCCAGACCGTCCTGCTGCGCGGCGTCAACGACGACGTCGAGACCCTGGAGCAACTCATGCGGGCGCTGGTGACGGCGCGCGTAAAGCCCTACTACCTGCATCATCCCGATCTGGTGCGCGGCACCGGCCATTTCCGCGTCTCCATCGAGGACGGCCAGGCGTTGATGAAGGCGCTACGTGGCCGCCTCTCGGGCCTCGCCCAGCCGACCTATGTGCTCGACGTGCCCGGCGGCCACGGCAAGGTCCCGATCGGCCCGGCCTATCTCGGCGACGATCCCGATACGCTTGTGGTCGAGGATGCGTTCGGCGGCCGGCATCGCTATCCCGGCTGACGCGTCCGGATCAGAGCGCTTTCTGCCCGATCGGACCTGGCGCTGCGACGACGAGCTCGATGTCGATGCTGCCGGCCTTTTCGAACACAAGCGTGACGGTGATGCGTGCCCCTTGTTCCAGCGGGGTCTTGAGGCCGATCAACATCAGGTGGTAGCCGCGCGGCTTGAGGGTCAGCGTGGCGCCCGGGGAAAGGGCGAGGCCATCCACGAGTTGGCGCATGCGAAGCTCGCTGCCCTCGACCTTGATCGCGTGGATCTCGACGCGCCCGGCGGCCGGGCTGACGGCGGCAATCAGCCGGTCGGAGGCCGCCCCCTTGTTGGTGAGCGTAAAGAAGCCGGCTCCGTCCCCGGTCGCCGGCGAAGGCGCGCGCGCCCAGGGACTGCCGATCTCGATCCCGCCCAGCGTGTAGTTGCTGGAGACCGCGACGGCAGGCGGGCCGAGGAGAATGTCACGTGAACGACGAAACCAAGCCATGGGCGTCCTTTTAGCCCACGGCGAAGAAGGGGGTCTCGTCCTTTCTCGACCTTTCGCCGTCTGGATTAGTTTTTTTGTGGGCCGGTCAGCGACGACCCGCCGCGACGAGGGCAGTTCGGCCAGACCGCATCTGGGGTGCGCTGAGTTCCTCGACCAGCCACTCCTCGAAGGCGCGCGTCTTGGGCCGGCCCACCGAGGCCGGCGGACACACGAACCACCATGCCTTGCCGCTGTCGACGATCTGCGGAAAGGGCTGGAACAGCCGGCCCGACGCCAGCTCCTCGCGAAAGAGCTGCGGCGGCCCGAGGGCGACGCCCGCGCCTTCCATCGCCGCTTCCACCGCGATCATCGTCGAGTCGAAGGTGAGCACGCGCTTGGGCTTGAAATCGCCCATGCCGACCGCGCGCAGCCAGATCGCCCATTCGGGATCGTAGGTCATGTCGATGAAGGGCACGCGCTTGAGATCGTCGAGGGTCTTCAGCTTGTCGCGGTAGCGCCGGCCGCACAGCGGCGTCAGCACGTCGCTGAACAGGCGCGTGGCGTGCACGTCGGCCTCGGGCTGCACGGTGAAGCGGATGGCGCAGTCGAAATCCTCGCGCGCGAAATCGACCCGCCGCTGGGTCGTCGTCATACGTACCTCGATCTCGGGGTGCTTGGCCTGAAAGCGATGCAGCCGCGGCGCCAGCCAGCCCAGCGCGAAGGTCGTCACCAGACTGACGTTCAGCGTGCCGGAATTGGCCTTGCGGCCGACTCGCTCCAGCGCGTTGGTCATGCGATCAAAGGAATCGCGCAGATCGGGCAGCAGCGCCGCGCCCTCGCTGGTGATCTCGAGCCCGCGCGGGCGGCGGACGAACAGCGCGACGCCGAGTCTTTCCTCGAGAGCCTTCACCTGGTGGCTGACCGCCGCCTGGGTGACATGCAGTTCCTCGGCGGCATGCGTGAAACTTGCATGGCGGGCGGCGGCCTCGAAGGCCCGAAGGGCGTTGAGCGGCAATTGCGAGCGGCTCATGTGAGACAGCCGTTCATAGTTATTCTATGCCTCCCCCGAGGTTTCGTCCTTTGTAACTTGAGCCATTGTATAGCAAATATAAAGGAGAAACGAGGCTCAACAAGCTCTCTCGAGCTTTCCTCGCCTCTAACGGAGCTAAGTCATGTCGACCCTGTCCAGCGTGCGGGCATTCACCCGCGCCGATGCCCCCTCCTTCTCTCTCGGCCGCGCCGTCGCGCTGTTGGCCGGTGCAGTCGTGGTCGGTGTCGAGGCCATCATGACCCGCGGCGAGCTTGCCCGCTCGCGACGCCAGCTCTCCCAGCTCGATGACCGGCTGTTGCGCGACATCGGGCTCGACCGGGCCACGGCACGCTTCGAGGCCACCAAAGGCTTCTGGTCCTAGGGGAAACCACGGGGGCGGGAATTGCCGGCGGCAGCCGGATAGAGCAGGTTGAGTCATGGTGCTTTTATGGCGTCATGACCCAACACCCTCTGTCACTGCCCACCTTGGCTCTCGCCACCCCAACCCTTCCCGATCCGGACACGTGCTGGCAGGCGCTCCTGCAGCGCGATCGGGCGTTCAATGGCCGGTTCTGGTTCTCGGTCAAGTCGACGGGGGTCTATTGCCTGCCGTCCTGCGCCGCCCGGACGCCGCTCAGGCGCAACGTGGACTTCCACGCCTCGCCCGACGCCGCCGAGGCCGCCGGTTTCCGCGCCTGCAAGCGTTGCAAGCCGCGCGACTGGTTGGCTGAAACAGGTCTCAGCCGGCCTGTGGCCCGGGCCTGCGCCCTATTCGACTCCGCCCTCGCCGACACGCCCCCTTCGCTGGCGGCCGTGGCACGCAAGGTCGGGTTGTCGAGCGGGGCGCTCAGCAAGCGCTTTATCGCCGAACTGGGCGTGAATCCGCGCGACTGGCTGGTGGCGCGCAAGCGCCAGCGCTTCCGCAAGGCGCTGCGCAGCGGCGAGACGGTGGCCGACGCGCTCTATGGCGCCGGGTACGGCTCGCCGAGCCGCGTTTACGAGAGCAGCGACAAGACGCTCGGCATGACGCCGGCGACCTACGCCCGAGGCGGCGCCGGGGCCCACATCGACTACACGACAGTCGATTCCGACTATGGCCGCGTGCTGGTTGCGGCGACGCACAAGGGCATCGCTGCGGTCTTCCTCGGCGACAACGACCGGGTGCTCGAGAAATTCCTGCACAACGACTTCCCGGCGGCCGACATCGCCCGCAACGACCGCGCTCTGGGCCCCCGCGTGAAAAGCGTGCTGGCCCGCCTCTATGGCCGCAAGCCGACCGCCCTCGACGCGCCTGACGTACCGCTCGATATCGTCGGCACGGCCTTCCAATGGAAGGTATGGAAGGCGCTGACGGAAATCCCGGCCGGCCAGACCCGGACCTACGGCGAGATCGCCCGGCGGATCGGCGAACCCACGGCGGCGCGCGCCGTCGGCCGGGCCTGCGCCACCAACCAGGCGGCAATCGTCATTCCCTGCCATCGCGCCGTCGGTGCGGGCGGTTCGCTCACCGGCTATCGCTGGGGCGTGACGCGCAAGGAACGGCTTCTCGCCGAGGAACGCCGGCGCAGCAGCACGTAGAAGGCGCCGCTGCCGCCGTGGTGCGGATGCGCAGGCCGGACGCTTCGCACCCGGACACGATTGTCGCCGCGATTGAGCCAACCCACGAACTCCGCCCGGATGCGGCCGCCCACCAGGCGACCGCCTTCCTCGCGCAGGCCCTTGCCCGTGACGATCAGAACGATCCGGAAATCCCGATGGGTCGCCCGTTCGAGAAAGCGGCCGACGGCGCGTTCGGCCATCGCCAGGGTCATGCCGTGCAGATCGAGCGTGGCGTCGGGCAACAGCTTGCCGCGCGACAGGGCGCGCGCGAGGTCGCGATCGAAACTGCGGTCGTCGGCGCTGAGGTCGGGCTCGACCTTGCCCGGCGGCGATCTGGTCTTGGACGGCGAAGGCATGGGCGTCGGTATCGAAGGCTTCGATGTCGAAGGCTTGGGCGATACGGATTTGACGGACGAGGGGCGCGCCGAGCGGCGCCGACCGTCGAGCGGCTTCACATCCGCCATCGCCGCCGAGAACAATTCCGCGCCCTTGACCATGGCGTTTGATGTAGCCTTGACCGTGGGGCGGGTCTACACAGCGCGCCATGGCCCTGCCCTCCTCCACTCCGGCGCCCCAGCCCGATCCGGATCTCCAGACTGGCCTGCAATATCTGCGCGCCGGCTGGTTCGACCGCGCCGAGCCGCTGTTCAGCGCCGCTCTCGGCCGTTATGGCGAGCGGCCCGACATTCTGCACTATCTCGCGGTCTGCCTGTCGCAGCGCGGCGCGCTCGGCGAGGCCGAGGCGATGTGGCGCAAGGCGCTGGCCAAGGATCCGAACGAGCCGATGCTGTCCTACAATCTCGGCCTGGTGGCGCGCCGGCAGGGCCGCCTCGACGAGGCGGCCCGACGTTTCCGCGACACGATCCGCCGGACGCCAGCCCATGTCGAGGCACGGCTGGCACTTGCCTCCATCCATATGGACATGGGCCGTTTCGCCGCCGCCGAACGCGAGCTGGTCGAGTTCGTAACCAATGTCGATACCGCCATCCAGCAGCCCGGCGGCGAAGGCCTGAAGCCGGTTCAGGCCCGGGCGCGCAACATGCTGGGCTACGCGCTCTATCGAATGGGACATCATTCCTCGGCGCTCGAAGTCCTCGACATGGCCATTGTCGATGCCGGCGACGATGCCACCCGCCGCGGCCAGATCCTGGGCGACCGCGCGCTCGCGCTGATCGGCCTCGGCCATTTCGACGAGGCCATCGCCGAAGCTGGCCGCGCCCTCGCCTTCGCGCCTGAAAGCGCCAGCCTCAATCATGTGCTGGGCTTCGTGCTTTACCATGCGGGGCGGCCGACGGATGCGATCGCGCCGATCCAGCGGGCGCTCGAGATCGACCCCTCCTTCACCGCAGCGCTCAAGACCCTTGCCTCGGCCCAGACCGCCGCCGGCAAAGGCGCTGAAGCCGTCGACCTGCTGCATCGGGCATTGCATGCGAACCCGCGGGACCGGGATGCGGTTCTGCAGCTTTCCAATCTGCACATCGAGCACCAAAGGTTCGCCGAGGCTCTCGAAACCCTCGAAGCCCACCTGAAGGCCGCTCCCGACGACGTACGGGCGCTCAACAACCAGGGGCTGGCCCTGAGAGGCCTCAAGCGCTTCGAAGAGGCGCGCCGCGCCCTGAAGCGTGCGTCGCGGCTGGCCAGCGACGATCCCCTGGTGCTGACCAACCTCGGCCGCGTACTGGTCGACCTCGGCCGGGCTGCCGAGGCGCGGCCGCTGCACGAGCATGCCTTGCGCGGACTGCCGGGCGATTCACGGTTGCTGGCCCACTATGGCGCCTGCCTTGCGGTGCTGGGCGAGCGCGACAAGGCACGCGAAACCCTGGACGCCGCGCTGGCGGTCGATCCCAACAATGCCGACGCCCTGGCGTTGCGGGCGGGCCTCGACACATGAGGGACGAGGCATGAGCACGGGCGCCGACCGCCTGGCCGACGTCCGCCACCGGATCGAAACCGCCGCGCGAAGCGCCGGCCGCAATCCGGCGGACGTCACGCTGGTCGCCGTTTCCAAGACCCATGGCGCCGACCGCATCCGCGAGATGCTCGAGGCTGGCCAGCGCGTGTTCGGCGAAAACCGCGTCCAGGAAGCGCAGGAGAAATTTCCCGACCTCAAATCTGCATATCTCGACCTCGAATTGCACCTGATCGGGCCACTGCAAACCAACAAGGCGCGCGACGCGGTGATGCTGTTCGATGTCATCCAGTCGGTCGACCGCGAGAGAATCGCCGCGGCACTTGCCAAGGAAATGGCCCATCTCGGCCGGCGGCCGGCCTGCTTCATCCAGGTCAATACCGGCGAAGAGCCGCAGAAGGCCGGCGTGGCGCCGGCGGACGTCGATGCCTTCGTCGCCGCCTGCCGCGACATCCATAAGCTGCCGATCGTCGGACTGATGTGCATCCCGCCGGTCGACGAGGAACCGGCCCTGCATTTTGCCCTGCTGGCCAAGATCGCCGCGCGCAATGGCCTGACCGGGATCAGCATGGGCATGAGCGCCGACTACGAGACAGCGGTGCGTCTGGGCGCCACCCATGTTCGGGTCGGCAGCGCGTTGTTCGGCGCGCGCCCATCGCCGGAGACCCGATCACCGGAGACCCATGCCTGAACTTCCCGAGGTCGAGACCGTCCGCCGTGGCCTCGTCCCCCGGCTGGTGGGCCGGCGCATCGTCCGCTTGTTGCAGCACCGCCGCGATCTGCGCGTCCCGCTGCCGGCGCAATTCGCCAAGAAGGTCGAGGGCCGTAAGGTCCGGGCCATCGACCGGCGGGCCAAATACCTGCTGATCCGCCTGGATGACGGCCAGACCCTGATCGCCCATCTCGGCATGTCCGGCCGCATGACGCTGCACGACGCCACGAGCGCCGCGGAGCATCCCTTCGACCGGCACGATCACGTCGTTTTCGAAACCGACGAGGGCTGGCAGGTCCGCTTCAACGATGCCCGGCGCTTCGGGCTTATGCTGCTGGCCGCCGACGACGCCGTGCCCAAGCACAAGCTTTTCAAGGGGTTGGGCCCGGAACCGCTCGACGAGGCCTTTGACGGCGCCGCGCTGGCCGCCCGCCTGAAAGGCCGGCGGACGCCGATAAAGGCCGCTCTGCTCGACCAGAAGACGCTGGTCGGCGTCGGCAACATCTACGCCTGCGAAGCGCTGTTCCTGGCCGGGATCTCGCCCCGCCGGCTGGCGCACACGGTGCAGGGCGAACGCGCCGAGCGGCTGGTGGCTGCCATCAAGAAGGTGCTCCACCGCTCGATCGAGGACGGCGGCTCGACCCTGCGCGATCACGTTCAACCGGGTGGAGAGCTCGGGTATTTCCAGACCCGCTTCAATGTCTATGACCGCGCCGGTATCGCCTGCCCGACGCGGGGCTGTGGCCGTACGGTCCGCCGACTCGTGCAGTCCGGTCGCTCGACCTTCTATTGCGCACATTGCCAGCGCTAGTTAAGAGCGGCTCCACACCCGGGAGAACGCCAGTGGCCGCCGCATACGAAAACATCCTGACCGAAACCAAGGGACGCGTCGGAGTCATCCGGCTGAACCGGCCCAAGGCGTTGAACGCCCTTTGCGCCGACCTGGTCCGCGAGCTGGGCCAGGCGCTCGACAGCTTCGAGGCCGCCCCCGGCATCGGCTGCATGGTCCTGACTGGCAGCGACAAGGCCTTCGCGGCCGGCGCCGACATCAAGGAGATGAAGGACAAGTCCTACCAGGACGTCTTCCTGCAGGACTTCATCACGGTCGGCTGGGAGAAGGTGAGTCAGGTGCGCAAGCCGATCGTGGCGGCAGTGGCGGGCTATGCATTGGGCGGTGGCTGCGAGATGGCCATGATGTGTGACTTCATCATCGCTGCAGACAACGCGAAGTTCGGCCAGCCCGAGATCACGCTCGGAACCATTCCCGGCGCCGGTGGCACCCAGCGCCTGCCGCGTTTCGTTGGCAAGTCGAAGGCCATGGACCTCGTGCTGACCGGTCGCATGATGGATGCCGCAGAAGCCGAGCGCTGCGGTCTGGTAAGCCGCGTCGTGCCGCTTGCCGAGCTGATGAACGATGCGCTTGCCACAGCCGAGAAGATCGCGGGCCTCTCGCTGCCGGCCACGATGGTGGCCAAGGAGGCCGTCAATCGCGCCTTCGAGACGACCTTGGCGGAGGGCGTTCGCTTCGAACGCCGCACCTTCCATGCAACCTTCGCCTTCGACGACCGGGCGGAAGGAATGGCGGCGTTCGCCGAGAAGCGCAAAGCAGGCTGGAAACATCGCTGATTGGGCGGTTTGGGCGCGCTTGACCGACCCCCATGCGGCCCGTATAAGCGCGCCCTTCGAGCAACGAGGACGAAATGGCTAATCACAAGTCGGCCCAGAAGCGCGCCCGCCAGACCGAGCGTCGTACCGCCGTGAACACGGCGCGCCGCAGCCGCGTGCGCGGCTCGGTCAAGAAGGTCGAGGAAGCGATCGCCGGCGGCGACAAGAACGCCGCCCAGGCGGCGCTGCGCGCAGCACAGCCGGAGATCCAGCGCGCTGCGATCAAGCGCATCGTGACCAAGAATGCTGCAGCGCGCCGCGTGTCGCGCCTCGCCGCACGCATCAAGGCGATGGCCTGATCCATTTTAGTTTTCTTCAGTGGTTGTGAACGCGCCGCTCGAACGAGCGGCGTTTTCTTTTTGAGCGCGCGCTCTCGACGAGAGAGCATCAAAATAATTTCTGCCGCTTTCGACGAAGAACACTTGGGCGCCAATTCGGCGATCAGCATACGATTCGCTTTTATCGCCTCGCGCGAGCGAATTGAGCGCTAGATATTGAGCGACGTCATGTGCATCGCGCGACAGAGAATCGAACGATCAGAGTTGTCAATCGAGTCGCGCGAAGAACAGTCTGAATCATGGGTGACGTTCGCTGTTGAATCGTTTGCGCTCGTCATCGGGTCTGCTAAGAGTCCGTCCATCGCGACGGGCGTGGGGCGCTGGAACGCGAGCCAAGGCGGAGACGGGGGGCTTCCTCTTCGCTGACAAGACGAACGAGGGGAGAGCCGCAGCGCTTCTGCATCAGCGACGTTCGAAACATTAGGCGTCCCGACAACGACGCTCAACTCGAATTTTTTCGCTCTTGCTGCGCTGCATTATTCTTCCGTCGTTTGCCGGCTCGAAGTTCGACGCCCTGCTCGACAAAATGAAGAGCGGGGGCCATGTCGAAAGACAACGAGATAGCCGACACGTATCAAGTGTCCCCCGCTGCCGGCTATGCCGGCGACGTGGCACCCGCGACGGCCTGGAAAATTCTCGGCGAGCGCAAGGACGCGGCTCTCATCGACGTCCGCACGCGACCTGAATGGAACTACGTCGGCTTGCCCGATCTCGAAACGCTGGCCAAGAAGCCGGCACTGGTCGAGTGGCAGGTCTTCCCGAGCATGCAGGTCAATCCAGAATTCGTGACCGCCCTTTCGGGTGCGTTCACGGACAAGGAAGCGCCGTTGCTGTTCCTGTGCAGGAGTGGGGTCCGATCGGCCGCGGCGGCGAAAGCCATGACCGCGGCCGGCTACAGTACATGTCTCAACGTAGCGGACGGCTTCGAAGGGCCCCTGAATGCCGAGGCCAAGCGCGGCTCGGCAGGGGGATGGAAGGCAGCGGGACTTCCGTGGAGACAGACGTGAACCGAATCCAATCGCCAATTCCAGGCAATAACGACGCAGCGTACGATAAGAAAAGTGTGGCGGGGGCCGAAATGGATGAAATTGCGGGCCGCAAGGAGTTGGAGGCGCATTGGGTGCGCGTCTGCGATCGGCTTCGCAAGGAAATCGGCGACAAGGCATTCAAGACCTGGTTCGGCGAGGTCGAGCTGGGTGAACTGAAGGCCGGCAAGCTTCGTCTCTATGCCCCCACGCGATTCGTCCGTGACTGGGTCGGCCGTCACTATGGCGACCGTGTGCTCGCCTATTGGCAGGCGGTGGCGCCGGACGTGAAGAGCGTCGAGGTGAACCTCGTCCCGCCGCCGGCGCCGCGCCGGCCCAACGAGATCATCGCCGTGCCGCCGCTGCCCTCGTCGCAGAACTACCAGCCGCCGATGCCGCGCATGGGGCCGCCGATCGGCCGTGGCGGCGACGAGGCATTCCAGGGCCCGGAGGCGCGCTACACCTTCGCCAACTTCGTGGTCGGCAAGCCGAACGAATTCGCCTACGCCGCCGCCCGCAATATCGCCGAGCAGGACCGGCCGCTGCCGGAACGCAACCCGCTCTATATTTTCGGTGGCGTGGGGCTGGGCAAGACCCACCTGATGCATGCCGTCTGGCATGCCATCCGCGAGCGTGATCCCAAGACCCGCGTGCTCTACCTGACGGCCGAGAGCTTCGTGAACCGCTTCATCCAGGCGCTGCGCACCAAGAACACCGGCCAGTTCAAGGAGCTGTTCCGCAATGTCGACGTCCTCATGGTCGACGATGTGCAGTTCATCTGCGGCAAGGAAGCCAGCCAGGACGAGTTCTTCTTCACCTTCAATTCTCTGGTCGAGCAGAACAAGCAGATCGTGCTGTCGTCGGAGAAGCCGCCGAGCGAGCTGCAGGACATAGAGGAGCGCATGCGCTCCAGGCTGGGCAGCGGGCTGGTGGCCGACATCCACTCGTCGACCTATGAGCTCCGCCTCAGCATCCTGCAGACCAAGGCCGAGAACGCCCGCGTGCCGGTGCCGACCGCCGTGCTGGAGTTCCTAGCGCACAAGATCAGCACCAACATCCGCGAGCTCGAGGGCGCGCTCAACCGGGTCGTCGCGCACGGCCAGCTGATCGGCCGCGAGATCACCGTCGAAATGGCGCAGGACGTGCTGCACGACCTGCTGCGCCAGGCCGACCGCAAGGTCACCGTCGACGAGATCCAGCAGCGGGTGGCCGCTCACTACAACATCAAGCTGGCCGAGATGAGTTCGCCCCGCCGCGCCAGGTCGGTCGCCCGGCCGCGCCAGGTTGCCATGTATCTCGCCAAGCAGCTCACGACGCTCAGCCTGCCGCAGATCGGCAAGCGCTTCGGCAATCGCGACCACACCACGGTGATGCACGCCGTGCGCAAGATCGAGGAGCTCAAGATCTCCGATCTTTCGATTGCAGAAGACGTCGAATTGCTCAAGCGGCAGTTGCAGGGTTAGCTAATTCCCTGCCGGGACTGTGAAACGGGGCCTCGCAAGGCCCCGTTCTCATTGGCGAGGCAGCCTCTAAACGCCTCAAATTACGGGCGAAATCGCTTTCCGCTGGCAGCGCGCGTGGTATAGTCTCCGACCGTTCCGCCGGGGTGTTCCGCAGCCTGGGAAACGGGGTGTCTAAACCGCATTTTTGGCCCCTCGTTACAGCGACCAAACCATGAAACTGACGATCGAACGGGCAGCCCTCCTGAAGGCGCTGGCCCATGTGCAGAGTGTGGTCGAACGGCGGAACACGATCCCGATTCTGTCCAATGTCCTGATCACCGCCCAAAAAGGCCGGCTGAGCCTCGCGGCAACCGACATGGACCTCGCCATCACCGAGTCGGTCGAGGCGAACGCAAGCAAGAACGGCTCCACGACCGCGCCCGCCCACACGCTCTACGAGATCGTCCGCAAGCTGCCGGACGGCGCGCAGGTCGAATTGGAGACGGCGTCCGACGGCGGCAGCCTGGTGATCCGCGCCGGCCGCTCGCGCTTCACGCTGCAGTGCCTGCCACCGGCCGATTTCCCGACGATGGCCGAGGGCGACCTGCCGCACCGCTTCCAGCTACCGGCCACCGACCTCAAGGGCATCATCGACCGCACGCGGTTTGCCATCTCGAACGAGGAAACGCGCTACTACCTGAACGGCATCTACTTCCATGCCGCGACGTCGGGCAGCACCCAGGTGTTGCGCGGCGTGGCCACCGACGGCCACCGCCTGGCCCGCGTGGAAGTGCCACTGCCCAAGGGCGCCGGCGAGATCCCCGGCGTGATCGTGCCGCGCAAGACGGTGGGCGAGGTCCGCAAGCTCCTGGACGAAAGCGACGGCTCGGTCGACATCGAACTCTCCGATACCCGGATCCGGTTCGCCAGCGGCAACGTCACCCTGGTGTCCAAGCTGATCGACGGCACCTTCCCCGACTACGAACGCGTCATCCCGACCGGCAACGACAAGATCCTGAACGTGCCGTGCAAGGAATTCGCGCACGCCGTCGACCGCGTTTCGACCATTTCGACCGAGAAATCGCGCGCCATCAAGGTCGCGGTCGCCAAAGGCGTGCTCACGCTCTCGGCCACCAGCCCCGACGCCGGCAGCGCGACCGAGGAGATCGAGGTCGACTACAAGGCAGCGGCGCTGGAGATCGGGTTCAACTCGCGCTATCTGCTCGACATCACCGAACAGATCGTGGGCGCCGAGGCGCGCTTTCTGATGGCCGATGCCGGATCGCCCACCCTGGTGCGTGACGGTGCCGACGAGAGCGCGCTCTACGTGCTCATGCCGATGCGGGTATGACTGCGCAGCCTGGCAGCAACCGCACCCTTTCTCCCGACGCCGGTCCCGGTCCCGCGCCGGCCGACCGAATCGAGTCTTCCGCACGATCCATGCTGGCCGTCCGTCAGCTTCGCCTCACCGATTTTCGCAATTACCGCCAACTTCGCCTCGATTGCGGCCTCGAGCCGGTGGTGCTGGTAGGCGGTAACGGCGCCGGCAAGACCAACCTTCTGGAGGCGCTGTCGTTCCTGGCGCCAGGCCGCGGGCTGCGCCGGGCCCGCCTCGACGAAGTCGGCCACCGCACGCGCGGTGAGGACCCGGGCACCGCCGCCGGGCCGACGAGCTGGGCGGTCGCCGCCACGCTCGATACGCCGGAGGGTCGCCTCGCCATCGGCACCGGGCTGGAGCCGGGCCGCGGCGAAGGCAGCCCCTCGCGCCGGGTGGTGCGGATCGACGGCCGGCCGGCGGCCAGCCAGACCGCGCTTGGCCTGCATGTCGCCGCCGTCTGGCTGACGCCGCAGCTCGACCGCCTGTTTCTCGACGGGCCGGGAGAGCGCCGGCGCTTCCTCGACCGGCTGGTGACCGCACTGCATCCCCAGCATGCCGGTGACGTGGCGGCCTACGAGCACGCTCTCCGCCAGCGGGCCCGCGTCCTGGGCGAAGGCGGTCGCGATCCGCACTGGTTCACCGCCCTCGAAGACACCATGGCGCGCCATGGCGTGGCGCTCGCCGCCGCCCGGGCCGATACGGTCCACCGCCTCGACGCGGCCGCCCGGCTGGGCATCGGTCCCTTCCCGCGCGCCGCCCTTTCCATGGCGGGAGAGGTCGACGGCTGGCTCGACACCATGGCGGCGCTCGATGCCGAGGATCGCCTGCGCGCCGAACTTGCGGCAAATCGCTTGCGCGACGCCGAGGCCGGCACCACATCCTGCGGGCCGCACCGCAGCGACCTCGCGGTCCGGCATCTCGATCTCGACCTGCCGGCAGCCGAAGGCTCGACGGGTCAGCAGAAGGCCGTGCTGGTCTCGATCGCGCTGGCCCATGCCCGCTTGGTGGCGATGTCGCGCGGCCGGCCGCCGCTCCTGCTGCTCGACGAGATCGCGGCCCATCTCGATGCCGAGCGCCGCGCGGCGCTGTTCGACGAAGTCGTGGCACTGGGCGCCCAGAGCTGGATGACGGGCACCGATGCCGAGCTTTTTGCGCCGCTCCGCGGTCGCGCGCAGATCCTGTGCGTGGCCGACGGGTCGATCGCGGCCATCTGAACCCTTTCGGGAAGTCGGAGAAAATGAGCGATATCGAAGACGTAACGCCGGGTGCCGAAGAGTATGGCGCCGATTCGATCAAGGTGCTGCGCGGCCTGGAGGCCGTCCGCAAGCGCCCGGGCATGTATATCGGCGACACCGACGACGGCACCGGCCTGCACCACATGGTCTACGAGATCGTCGACAACGCGATCGACGAGGCGCTGGCGGGCTACTGCGACGGGGTCGAGGTGGTGCTCCACGGCGACGGCTCGGTCACGGTGCGCGACAACGGCCGCGGCGTGCCGGTCGACATCCACAAGGAAGAGGGCATTTCGGCCGCCAACGTCATCTTCACGCAGCTCCATGCCGGCGGAAAGTTCGACCAGAATTCCTACAAGGTCTCGGGCGGCCTGCACGGCGTCGGCGCCGCCGTCGTCAACGCGCTGTCGTCGCAGCTCGACCTGCACATCTGGCGCAACGGCAAGGAGCACTTCCTGCGCTTCCGCCACGGCGAGCCCGAGGACGACCTGAAAGTCATCGGCGACGCGCCACCGGGCAAGCACGGCACCGAGGTGACCTTCCTGCCCTCGACCGAGACCTTCACCAAGACCGAGTTCGATTTCGCCACCCTGGAGCACCGGCTGCGCGAGCTGGCCTTCCTGAACTCCGGCGTCAAAATCATGCTGACCGACGAGCGCGGCGCCGAGCCCAAGGTCTCCGAACTGTTCTACGAGGGCGGCGTAGAGGCCTTCGCCAAATACCTCGACCGCAACAAGCCCTCGCTGCATGCCCCGCCGGTGTCGAT
>Ga0082335_1002164_pt1 | contig 37773 bp, 33 predicted proteins | sample Subgrocontami58m_FD_72375 | JGI IMG/M metagenome (GOLD analysis project Ga0082335, IMG submission 72375) | Subsurface groundwater microbial communities from S. Glens Falls, New York, USA - GMW37 contaminated, 5.8 m (SPADES assembly) (version 2) ...
ACCGGAACAGCAGGAAAAACAAAAAAGCCGTACTCGATCAAGTGTCTGTCATTGTGACGGGAATTTGGGTGGCACCGCGGGCATCGCGCTCGTCCCTTTTGGGATGGGCGTTTTTTTATTGATACAGTGATACGCTGGCCCGCAGGTCTTCTGGAAAACGCAATTGATTCACTTCAAACTTCTATGCAACGAGGTAACGAACCATGTTCAAATCAGTATCCCCAAAACTCAACGCGCCTTTGATGGAAGAGAACATTCTCAAGATCTGGCAGAAACGGGAGATCTTCAAGAAAACAATCGAGCAACGCAAGGGCAATCCTGAATATGTATTTTATGAAGGACCTCCCACAGCAAATGGACGCCCGGGCGTCCATCACGTGTTGGCGCGCGCATTCAAGGATATGTTTCCACGCTATAAGATCATGCGTGGATTTCATGTGTCACGCCGCGGCGGCTGGGATACGCACGGCCTGCCTGTCGAAATTGAAGTGGAGAAACAACTTGGCTTCAATAATAAACAACAGATCGAAGAATACGGCATAGATAAATTCAATGAGCTCTGCCGGAAATCCGTCTTCACCTATATTCAGGATTGGGAAAGACTCACTGACCGGATCGCCTTTTGGGTTGACCTTGAAGATGCCTATGTGACCTACACCAACGAATACATCGAATCAGTTTGGTGGATCCTGAAAAATTTTTGGGAAAAAGATCTGCTTTTCAAGGGATATAAGGTTGTGCCGTATTGCCCGCGATGCGGCACGCCTCTTTCTGACCATGAAGTTGCTCTCGGTTATGACGACGCGACCGACCCTTCTGTTTTTGTGCGCATGCCGCTGGCGGATAAGCCAGACACCTCTCTGCTGGTTTGGACGACAACTCCATGGACGCTGCCTGCCAATGTGGCAGTCGCCGCGCATCCTGAAGTGGATTACGTGACGGTTGAACGCGATAACAACGGTACAAAAGAAAAACTCATCCTTGCGAAGAATTTAGTCGAAAAGATATTCAAAGATGAAATAGTAAAAGTGGTGGATACCTTCAAAGGCAGGAAGTTGAAAGGTGTGAAATATAAGCCGCTCTTCACTTACGTCCCAGTGGATAAACCCGCTTATTTTATTGTCCTTGGCGATTTTGTTACGACAGAAGACGGCTCCGGCCTTGTGCATCAGGCTCCCGCATTTGGCGCGGAAGATATGGAAATGGCGAAGCAGCATGATTTGCCGATCCTGCTGACTGTCCTGCCTGACGGTACTTTCATTCCCGAGATCACCCCGTGGCGGGGTGTCTTCGTCAAAGATGCCGACCCGCAAATCATCACGGATTTGGAGGCGCGCGGCCTTTTATTCCGCTCGGGAACACTAACACATACTTATCCGTTTTGCTGGCGCTGCCATACTCCGTTGTTATATTACGCGCGCGATTCCTGGTATATCCGTACCAGTGCACATCGAGACCGCCTTGTGGAATTGAACAATACGATCAATTGGGTTCCTGAACATGTCAAAAGCGGACGCTTTGGAAATTGGCTGGAAAACAATATTGACTGGTCATTGACCCGCGAGCGTTATTGGGGCACACCGCTTCCCGTTTGGGAATGTGACAATCAAGAATGCAAGCACCGCGAATGCGTCGGCTCGGTCGCGGAATTGTCTGAGAAAGCAGGCCGGGACTTAACCGACCCTTCGATGAACTCAGGGCGAGACTTAGACCTGCATCGCCCGCATGTGGACACCGTCCATTGGAAATGCGTGGAATGCGGGGGCAAGATGACTCGTATCAAAGACCTGATTGACGTCTGGTTTGACTCTGGTTCCATGCCTTATGCGCAATGGCATTATCCGTTCGAGAATCAGGAAAAGTTCGAACAACAATTCCCGGCGGATTACATTTGCGAAGCGGTGGACCAAACTCGCGGATGGTTTTATTCGCTACATGCCATCAGCACTTTGCTAAATGATGCAGTCTCGTTCAAGAACGTGATCTGTCTTGGTCACATTCAGGATGCCGAAGGACGCAAGATGTCCAAGTCGCTTGGCAATATCGTTCAACCATGGGATGTGCTGAACCTGCATGGTGCGGATGCGCTGCGCTGGTATCTCTACACTGCCTCGCCTCCAGGTCAGGAACGCCGCTTCTCTTCCGACCTGGTTGGGGATGTAATCCGCAGTTTTACGCTTACACTGTGGAATGTATATTCGTTCTTTGTAACCTACGCCAACCTGGACAAGCCGCAAGGATTGACCGTTACCGCGACGACCAATGATCTCGACCGCTGGCTGCTCTCTGAATTGAATGTGCTTGTCCGTGATGTGACCAAAGCGTACGAAGAATATGATGTTTTGAATGCAACACGTCCCATAGAGAAGTTCGTTGAAACCCTTTCCACCTGGTATGTGCGCCGCTCCCGCCGCCGCTTTTGGAAGAATGATTCAGGTGCAGACAAGCAAGCCGCGTATTCCGCGCTGTACACTGCGTTGGTAACCGTTTCCAAGTTGCTCGCGCCTGCCATGCCCTTCCTTGCAGAAGAGTTGTATCAAAATCTAGTCCGGTCGGTTGATGAAACCGCGACAGAATCTGTTCATCTCGCGGATTGGCCAAAAGTAATGGATGAGTTTATTGACGAATCTGTCAATCGTGATATGGAACTTATTATGCGTCTTGTTTCGCTGGGACATTCTGCACGCCAAAAAGCGAATCGCAAAGTGCGCCAGCCTCTCGCAGAAGCCGCCTTCTCGGTGGGCAACCCTGTCGAACGCAAAGCCTTGATGAATAATATGGATGTCATCGCGGACGAGTTGAATGTCAAGCGCGTTCGCTTGTTGGATTCTTCCACTGAGGCGCTTACTCACTCGATCAAACCCCTGCCCAAACAATTGGGTCAGAAATATGGCAATAAATATCCTGCCATCCAAAAGGCGATCCTCGCCATGAATGCGGAGGAAGTTGCGAGCATCCTGCAATCTGGCAGTCCCGTGAAAGTGGGGGTGGATGGTGAGACATACGATATCCTCTCCGATGAAGTGGAAGTGAAAGCCATGGCCAGGGAAGGATTTGCGGTTGCGGAGCAGGGCGCCTATGTTGCCGCCCTCGTGACGGACTTGACACCTGAACTTGTGGCTGAGGGCCTGGCGCGTGAATTTGTGCGCCGCGTGCAGGACCTGCGCAAGAGCGCCGAGTTGGATGTCGCCGACCGTGTGGAACTCTTCGTCGAGGCCTCGGCAGGCTTGAGGTCGGCGGTGGAGGCGCACGAGGCTTATATCAAAACGGAAACGCTCACAACAAAATTAACCTTTGCCAGCCCACCGCAGAACGCATCTATTATTGATGATGAGTTTGAAGGAGAGAAGGTTAAGGTCGGGTTGGTGAAGGTGAGCCAGTGATCAGTAATCAGTAATCAAGAGAACAGACTTCGGAAGTTGAAAAAACTCCGAAGTCTGTTCTCATTTATAATTTTAACGTACCGATTTCCTTGCCACCGTGTTTCCATGTCTACATGTCTACATGTCTACGTGCTCACATTTCCCATTATCAAAGGAATAACCCATGACGATTTCTACAATAGTCCATAAATCAAATCCCTTGCGCGTGATCGCCGCATGGGGCGTTCATCTCTTCACCGCCACGGGCGCGGTGTGGGGGCTGCTTTCCATCCTTGCCGTCTTCGAGGGCGATTACAAAATGATGATCGTGTGGATCATCGTCGCCATCCTGGTGGACAGTTTCGATGGCATGCTGGCGCGCTGGGCGGACGTGAAAAAATACGCCAGCGGCATTGACGGCGCACTGCTCGATAACATTCTCGATTATCTCAACTACGTGCTGGTGCCAGCCTTTTTTCTCATTCAATCGGATATCCTGCCCGCCCCCGTGCGATTGCTTGCCGCGTATTCCATCCTCCTGACCTCCGCCTATCAATTCACCCAAACCGACGCCAAGACGGCTGATAATTATTTCAAAGGCTTCCCGTCCTATTGGAACGTCCTCGTGCTCTACATGCTGTTGATGGGTCTGCCGCAATGGATGAATTTCGGTTTGCTGATGGCGTGCAACGTGCTGGTGTTCGTCCCGATCAAATATATCTATCCCAGCCGCAACCGGGTCCTGCGTCACCTCACGCTCGCGCTCACTTATCTCTACGCCGCCATCGGCGCGTGGGGCTTGCTTCAATATCCGGACCAGCCGGGGTGGGTGGTGTGGGTTTCACTGGTTTACGTCGCTTATTACATTGTGTTGAGCATCATCCCTAAAAGTTCAAATGCAAATTGAAATTGTTACAAAAGCTAAAAAAGCGCTCAAGCCGCAGTCCCCGGCGGCGAGGACGCCGTCTGAGCAGGAAGGCTAAATGCAAATTGAGATTATTACAAAAGCGGATGATGAACTTTACGAGGCTTTTCAACACCTCATCCCTCAACTGACCGATAACAATCCGCCTCCTTCCCTGGACAATTTAGCTGCTCTCCTCCAAGATACAGCTTCCACGCTGATAGTGGCTCGCCATGATAATGGCAGAATCGTGGGCGCGTTGACTCTCGCAGTGTACCGTGTACCGACGGGAATCCGCTCGGTCATCGAGGATGTGATCGTGGATGTTACTGTGCGTGGAGAGGGAATTGGCGAAGCCTTGATGCGGCGGGCCATCGAACTGGCTCGTGAAAAAGGCGCAAACAATATTTCGCTCACATCCAATCCCATGCGCAAAGCGGCGAATAAACTTTATCTGAGGGTGGGGTTTACAAAAAGGGAAACGAATGCGTATCAAATAAAATTGTAATACTTTCCTGCAAATGACGACTAAAATATGAATTACGTTTATGTGGTCTCTTGATATTTTATATACTGGTGTTTTGCCTTGCTCATGTCGCTGTATTCGCCGCGATATTCTTCGGGGAGTAATTTTGCAAGTTCGTACATCATCTCGTCCACAATTTGCTGACGGATTTCACCATTGACTTTGACTCCTTCAACATTGATCCTGAATGGATCACCGACGCGGATGTGAAAATCAGTGCGCTTGAAGCGCTTTAGGTTTTTGAGATAAACCTCGCCGCCCCAGTGAGCAATAGCGATGATCGGCGCGCCCGAATGCAAGGCGATCAGGACTGTACCTGGCAGGGCGCGTTTGAGTGTCCCGGTTTTGTTACGCGTTCCTTCGGGGGCCAGCCCGAAGATCTTTCCATCTTCCAGGGCTTTCAGGGCATGTTTGAGCGCCCTCATATCCGCTTCACCGCGGCGGACAGGGATTGCGCCCCAGACGCCGAAGACCCAGCGTAGAAACCAGTTATCCCATGATTCCACCTTTGCCCAGCCCGTCAGCGGACGAGGTTGCAGGTGCGCGAATAGCATCGGCACTTCGATCTGTCCTGTGTGGTTTGCAATTGCAATCAATGGACCTTGCATCGGGATTTTGTGCAAGTCTGGCGCGTCCAGTCGGCAGGTGATGCGGGTGTAGACACGGATGATGAAGTTCATTAACCAGTGGATCGGATGCATAGGTTCAGGCGCAGACAATTTCCAATTCTTTCGGAAGCAGTTCGAGGGCCAAGTGTGAGCCGTCAAGACAAATGAACTCTCCGTCGGCGTGGGCGGGGAAGGTCCTATCCAGTGATTTGATCGAAACGGTTTTGGCGCGTTTCATTTGGATTTCAGGAAGCGCGGCTTGTGTCCCTTTGATGAAGTACGGGATCATTTGCAGAATGCGTCCTTTGGAGGCGGTTTCAGCAATGCACAGGTCGAAGAGTCCATCATCGGGCAGGCTTTCTGGGGCCATCTGAAAACCACCGCCCATGCGCCTGCCGTTCATGACTGAGATCATCAAGGAAACCTGATGAATGGTTTCCTTGCCATCCAAAATAATTTCAACCTGTGCGGGATTGTAATAAAGGAAAACTGTTTTGATGACGCCGATCAGATAGGCCAGCAAACCGCGAGTCCAGCGGACTTTGACGGCCTCGTTGCCAACCGCCGCATCAAAGCCGACGCCGATGCCATTTCCGAAATATCTGCCTTCCGGATAGTCACCGCCCTTGACAAGACCAATGTCAATATTTTTACGTTTGTTTTCCTGCAAGGTTTTCAAGCCGTCGTTCAAATTTGTGGGGATGCCCGTGCCGCCCGCAAAATCGTTACCTGTGCCGATTCCCAAAACCGCGAAGGCAGATTTATTGTGGCCGTCTTTTCGTGCGCGCATGATGCCGTTGATGGCTTCATTCACTGTGCCGTCTCCGCTGGCGCACACGATCACATCATAGCCATCGCGTGCGGCGCCTGCGGCTAAATCTGCCGCGTGCCACATGCGTTCGGTTTCCACAAGCGTAAAATCCAGCCCGTATTCGTTCAGGCTGGATTTGATATGTTGGATTGATTTTCCACCAAGCCCGTGGCCTGAGGTGGGATTGACGATGATAAAGTATTTCACTGGGTACTCCCGTTTTTGAAATTGGGGCGAGTGTAACATAAACCCAATACAAGTGTGTTGGTTCTAAGATGTGGATTTCAAATAGTCCTGCGGGGTATCCAGGTCTTCGATCACACTGGGAGTATTCATGTTTACATAATGTATTGCGCGGGCATTTTTTTTCAAAAAATCGCGCGATGTTTTTGGCGCTTTTAGGGTTAACAGGTCATCCCAAAGGGATCGCGCCACTAGCCAGGGATGTCCGCGTTGGTTTTGATAACTTGGGACTACGATCCTGGATTTGCTTTCAAGGAAGGCATTGCAGATGCTGCGCACGCTTCTTTCCTCGACCTGGGGCTGGTCGCCAAGACAAATCAGAGCGGCGCTGGCCTCGCGCATTTTCACAGACAATCCCAACTGGATCGAACTCAACATTTCCCCATTTTGATAATTTTCATTGAAAGCCGTCTGAACCGTTTTCCCGATCAGCATCTCAACCTGCTGACGCGCGCCGCCAGTGACAACCAGAATATCTTTAATGCCAGCAGATTGGATTGTTGAAATGACCGTCTGTAAGACCGTGCTTTTACCATAGGGCATGAGCATTTTCGGTTCACCCATGCGCTTCGATTCACCTGCGGCCAAAATGATGGCTGTGATCATGTTTTATCTCTTAAGTTTTTCATTTTCTACCAATCTTTGATAGTCTTCGGGATTATCAACATCCAATAACAGGATGTCGTCGTGCCAGGTGATGTATTCTACTTTGTATTTCGAGAAAATGGCACGCCCGCCGATATCCCCTGTCAATTGCAGGAGATCGGGGAAGGTGACCTGGTCAAACAGCACCGGGTTGGCACGGCGTTCTTCGAGGACAAGCGGCGCAATGATGGGATGAAGTCCGCGCGTGTGTGACTCAGTTAATGCGCGGATCACTTCGGAGGGAATCTGGGGCTGGTCGGCGAGCAGGAAGATGGCGGCTCCTGCCTGACCTTCACCAGAACCGACGCTCGTGTCGTCGGATTCTCCCTTACGGGATGTTTCTAAGTAGTTGATGCCTGCTTTTATGGAAGTACTTTGACCTTGTTGATATGCGGGGTTGTGGACGATATCAACGGGCAGGTCTTTTAAACAAGATTCAACCTCAGGGGCGCAAAAGCCTGTGACGACGACCACCGGCCAAAGTCCGGAATGAAGCGCGGTTTCGGCAATATGTCGCACAAAGGGTTTGCCTTTCCAATCCAGCAATTGTTTTGCGGAACCGAAGCGAGTCGCTTCGCCTGCGGCGAGAATAATAGCGGCGGTGTGCTCGAAGGTGTGAAAAATATTTTGCTCGAATGACCCAACCACGACAGAATGGAAGTGATCCAACAACTGACGCGTCATGCCGCCGGCGATGGAACGTAGTTCGGGCGTATCGGTTTGGTTAAGGAGGACGATCCGCCGTGCAAGGGGTGGAATGTTTTTTAACCCTCCCTGTGGATGCGTGAGCATGGAAATAACAGCCTGCGGAGTGATGGTTTCGCCAATCTGCAAGCCGCTGAATTGCGAGAAAATATTGGCGCGGTGGACGTTCTCATCGGTGAGTGGTTTGCCGATGGCGGACATCCCCGCAACAACGATAACCGTTTCTGTAACCTCGGGGATGGCCGGCTCGTGGGAGGCAGGCGCCTTGAGGGATTTTTGGCGGGAGCCATCTGCTTCGATCAGGAGTGGGAGGTTATGTTCTTTTGAATAAGAACGCAGATAATTGATAATGGATTCACTGACGGGTTTCGTGCGGTCGCGATCCAATTCACCTGTGATAAGTGTAATGCCCTCGCGCTGGATATTTTCAAGATCGTTCAGATCATTGACGATGATGTGATGGTCTGCAAGTGGAATTTGCCAGACGCCGAGGTGAGTGGTGGCGGTGACGATTAATGATCTGCGATCTGCGATTAGCGATTTTGGTGGTCGGGAAGCCCGGGTGTTTTTCGAGGGCGTATCGCGAAGTCCCCGAAGGGGGAGGCCGCGATTTACAACGTCTTGCTCGTTGGGAATTAATAATTGAAGTTGACGGGCGAGTTTAAACAGAGTAGTGGACTTCCCCCCGGCGCCGACCAGGCTTATGATCTGGTTTGACGCGGTGGGGGAATCGAGCCGAAGCGCATGAGCGATGTTCATGTTTGTATTGTAAATCAAATAAATCTGGATTTTGAAATGGAATTTTTCTTATTGAGTACAAGTCCTCGAATTCACACTCAACTCGCGCCCCTGACCACGCAATCATCCAAGTATGACCCCGGATCACGATAAAACCTGACAGCCAATCCCCCTAATTACACTTGCAGACTTAATGTCCAATCCAAAATTTACCTTGCGGAAATGGGACATCCTCCCAAAGATCTGACAGGTTTTCACGAATCCACCCTCAACTCGCGCCCTTGACCGCGCAATCATCCTGATGGACTCGCGCCACGATAAAACCCGTCAGGTCCGGACTGTTGAACACGTGTCTGGACGAGAAGGAACGCAATAGAGTCTAAGTTGTTACCCTCCATACCATCAATTGAGAAAGGCAGGATAGAGAGTGAGAGAGCTTAGATATCGAAGTAACCAGTATTACTTAATGCGATAGCCAGCAACTTCTGGTAATTTATCTAATCTTGCATTTTTCCCCAATTTGTCCTCTTGTATTTGAATGAATCGCCCTAGGTCTGTTTCATCTGATGTTTCATAAAGGCGATAGAGAGCTTGGGTTCGTTCAATATCAGGCACTAAATCAGTTGCTGCTACTTGCAACTCATCCATTAGTGTGACAGATTGTTGAAAAAGATCTTTTAAAAATTTTTGCTCGATTTCTGCTTCGTACAACTGTTGCCTTAAGGACTCTATTGAGTCAATTCTGTCTTCTTGCGAATCACCATATTTACCAACTTCTGATGCCTTGTTATCTAATTGGGCTTTTTTTTTGCGAGTAAATATGTTCGAGCTAATGCTGAAACAAAAAGAAATATAGAAAGCAGAAGCGAAGAATAGGTAAGCCAATTAGGCGATACATTACCTAAAGTTGCTCGCAAAAGCGCAAATGCTGGCAGCGCAACAGAAATCAATATGAGAATTAATACTAGTCTTTCCGGTTTCATGGTAATACCCTCCATAATTCAAATTAGAAGTATGATAATAAATACATTGCCGAGAAATATCAGAGCAATCGTGATTCCAGTACCGAGTACTTGAATGCTTAGGGAACTGAGGATGTTTTCAGATTTCCATACATGAGACAAGAGTGATGTGCAAGACCAGAATACCGAAGCCGTAACAACAAATAGTGTTATCACGATTAAGAACAACACGATCTTTATAAAAGCGCGATTTAGATCATCATTGTTGAACAGATTGCCGCTTAGAGAATTGATTATGTAAAATGCGTCTAAAAGGCCAATTGTTACCGTAAATAGACCTGTAAGAGTCTGAAGCATCGTTAGGCTGCCACTAAATATATCAACAGCTTCTTTATTGTTGGCTTTGGATATTCCGCTTGATTTGCCTGTCATCGTGCTTTACCCCCACGGCTACTTTTTTTGCTTGCTTTCTGCTTGGCAGCCTTCCCGTTTTTTTCTTTTAATTGATGGTAAATCTTATTACTTTGTGACACTCGTTCAATCGCCTCCAGCAATTCTTTTAGTGAGAATGGTTTTGTAAAAATCTGGTGGGCAAACCCATTCGCTGCCCTTCGAATTTCTGGATCAGTAACGACAGTGATAATAATAGTAGGAATACCCTCCTTTGCTTCCGCCTTAATCGCTTCGTATAGAATTAATCCTCCGCGTCTGCTGTCCCCGCCCTTTGGGAATAGTGTATTTTCTCCAACATTGCGTAATGGAACCATTAGATCCAAGATCATTACATCGAATTTGAATTTATATTTATGAAGCACCAGAAGAGCTTCGGTTGCACTGGTTGCCCAATGTACCTCGTATTCACGGGCCTCTAAAGCGGATTGGATTGGTATCCAAAGGAGACGTTGGTCTTCGACAATTAATATTTTACCTTTGCTCATATTAGTCTCCATTAGCCAGCTTATTTTCAGCGCTTATTGAGGTGCAGGGGAAAACTTAGAACAAAAGTGGTTTTAGATCGATCCTTCGGATTTGCTTGGCAATGAACACTCACACTTCCATCGTGTAGCTTCATAACTTCACTGACAATGAATAGTCCTAATCCGGTTCCTCCAGGATCAATTTCTCTTGCAAGGTTAGTTCTCCCACCCTTTGTAAATATTATGTTTTGCTCCTCAACTTGTATGGGGATGCCAATGTTCTCAACCGTGATACTCATCGCGTGTTTATCTACATATGCACGAATTGCGATTGTTGATTTAGGAAATGAATATTTTATTGCGTTGTGAATTAAATTCATTATTGCTTGCCTTATGTGGAGCTCGCTTAGTTTTACTTGAGCCGAATTATCAACATACTCGCAAAGTTCCGTATCAACAGTAACATACTTTCCTTGTTGTTCTTGTGCAAATGGTTGCATATCTATTGCGCAACTAATTAGTATAGGCGTAATTTTGCAGGCTTTAAATTGAACGTCTGGGCTATCCTGAAAAATATCATCTTCCCGACGCGACGCCCAGGCAACCGTGTATACAAAACCTGCCCAAGACCTCGCAATTGAAGGAATCCATCTCGAATATTGTTGCTTCTTCTCAAACCCAATTTGCTCATCCAATAAAGATTCGCAGTATAACACAAGACTGCCAAGCGGCTGGAGTAATTGATGTGTTATTACATGAATATACTCAGTCTTCTCGTGAACCAGTCTGTCTTTCTGTAGAGCAATCAATTGTTGTTCTTGAAGTCGTATGCTAGTGCTATAGGCAGTTGAAATTCGTCCAACCACGATAGATAGTAACTTCAAGTCTTCTTCTATTGATAGCAAATGGCGCTCATCGCCTAGATCATCAATTACAAAAAGAATTCTAGATTGAATGTCAGGATGTAACAACAGAGGCACAGTCATTATTAGGCGCGTTCTCCCTAGCCCCTGTGACTTAATAACCTTCTCAAATTCAGAATTTCCTAGATCGCTAATTGTTACTTTAATTATCTTTGGTCTGGCATTTGTTAGTACTGTTATCATTTGCGGAGTAATTTCAACTATTTGATCAACAAGGCTGAAATAATTTATAGACGCAGCTTTGATAGGTGAATTACTCTGTGGCTGAACATACATTCCTCCAATCGCACCGATTACAGGACAAAGTTGATCTACGACATTGTTGACTTGTTCCCAAAATGTTGAGATGTCTTGAGATGGTGTTAATTGGTCGAGAATAGAATCTATCTTTTGCGCATGATCATCTCGTACTCCAAGTTGCCGATCCAACAGGATGCGTTCAACTCGGTGCTCTATTGATTGTGCTATAAGTTTACTTGCTTCAAGTGGAGGTTTATGGCCTAGCTCTGAGTCAACAATCACGTTTACGTTCCCAATTCGGGTACGAATTCGCTCTAAATAAATCGGAGCATTCTTCTCAATAGCCAGCCCTCTTAATGTTGCATTACCATTCAATGTATAAAATTGGGCGATAACTTTGTCGCTGCGATCTCGAATCTCGCACGAAAACCAGTTGTCTCCGCACAAGCCACGAAGAATAATGCGGAACAATTCCTCATTAATATTAATTACTATGGAATTAAGAGGCTCCCACTTGGTCATATAGTATCCTAAACTTGAGTAGCCATACTAGAATATCCCAAATTTGTGATGGAATTATAGCATGTTTATCCCAACTCTTTATCACTTTGGGTATAATTCCTCAACTTTAGTAAATGGAGCGTTCATGGGCAAAAAACTAACAGGCAACCAGATCCGCCAGGATTTTATAGACTTCTTCGTCGAGCACGGACACACCGTTGTGCCATCCATGTCACTTGTGCCGGGTGGGGATGCTACTTTGCTGTTCACCAACTCGGGCATGGTGCAGTTCAAGGATGTGTTCATTGGCACGGATAAGAAGCCGTACAAGCGCGCCGTGGATTCGCAGAAGTGTATGCGCGTGGCAGGCAAGCACAATGATCTCGAAGACGTGGGGCGCGACGATACGCATCACACGTTTTTTGAAATGCTCGGCAACTGGTCATTTGGTGATTACTATAAGAAAGATGCGATTGCATGGTCGTGGCAGTTGCTGACCGATGTGTGGGGCTTGCCCAAAGATAGACTTTATGCCACTTGTTTTGAAGACGATATAGGCGATATTCCGCGAGACGACGAAGCTGCCGATATTTGGAAGGCGCAGCCTGGCTTCAACCCTGAGCATGTTCTCTTCTTCGGACGCAAGGAAAACCTCTGGCAAATGGCAGAGTTCGGTCCGTGCGGGCCGTGTTCAGAGATCCACCTCGACCTCGGCGAAGAGCGCGACAACCTGCGCGGCATCGACCACGTCTGCGGCGTGAACGGCGAATGTACGCGCTTCCTCGAACTGTGGAACAACGTTTTCATTCAATACAATCTTTTCGAAGATGGCCGCCTCGAGCCGCTGCCGGCCAAGCACGTAGATACGGGCATGGGCTTCGAGCGCATCGTCTCTGTGTTACAAGGCGTCGACTCCAACTATAAGACCGATCTCTTCACTGGCTCGCTCGATGTGCTGCGTTCGCTCACGGGTCACACCGAAAAAGAAATGCTCGCCGATTTCACGCCCTACCGCGTCATCTGCGATCACGCCCGCTCCGCCGCCTTCCTCATCGCCGATGGCGTCGTCCCTGGCAACGGTGGTCGCAACTACGTTACGCGCATGATCATCCGCCGCGCCGCCCGCTTCGGAACGAAGATTGGTTTGAATGAACCTTTCCTCGCCAAAGTTGCCGAAGCTGTGATTAAAGAATACGGCGATTTTTATCCCGAACTCGAAAAGAACAAGGTGACCATTTTAGATAACCTGACTCGAGAGGAAATCCGCTTCGCTCGTACCGTTGAAGCTGGCACTGCCCATTTGCAGAATCAGCTCGACGAGATTCGCTCCCAATCTCCAGTTACCAATAACCAATTACCAGTTCTTGACGGACACAAAGCCTTCGACCTCTACGCCACCTACGGCTTACCCTTCGAAATCTCCCGCGATATCGCCCGCGAACAGGGACTCGATATTGATGAAGCAGGTTTCAACGCCGCGAAGGAAGAACACAGCAAAGCCTCGGGCGGCGGCAAGGCCATGGGCAAACTCGGCGGCGGGGATGCGGAATTCTTTGCAGGCATCTTCAAGGAATTACACAAAAACAAAAAACTCGGCGAGCACGGCGTTGAATATGATCCATACACCAGTCTAAAAGTTTCAGGCGAAGTTCTCGCGTTGATCGTCAACGGTGAGACGGTTCAATCCGCTTCTTTGGATGATACTGTCGAAGTCATCCTCCCGAAGACTGGTTTCTACATCGAGTCTGGCGGCCAGGTGAATGATGAAGGTTACATTCGCTCTCTCCCCCTATTTTCGGAGAAAATGAGGCGAGCCGGAGGGGGGCAGGGGGGCTGGGAAATTGAAGTAACTGATATTCGCAAGCCGTCTGCGGGTGTCATTGTCCATATTGGCACGGTCATTTCCGGTCAGCCCAAAGTGGGTGACCATGCCCTCGCCGAAGTGGATATGACCCGCCGTCACGACATCATGCGCAATCACACGGCCACGCATCTGCTCCATGCCGCGTTGCATCAGGTGCTTGGTCACCATGCAAGGCAGGCGGGTTCACTCGTCGCGCCGACACATCTGCGATTCGACTTCACCCATCCCGATGCGATGACACCCGAACAGATCGAACGTGTTGAGCACATCGTCAACGATGCAGTCGCCGCAGATATGGAAGTCACGCCAAAACTCCGCGCCCGTGAAGATGCGGTTGCCGAAGGTGCAATGGCCTTGTTCGGTGAGAAATACGGTGAGACTGTTCGCACGATTACCATTCTGGAATCCGATGGCACTGATTCCGACGAGTCGGTCGTCCACCCAACTGCAACTGTCGAGCATCAGCACAAATACTCCTACGAGCTATGCGGCGGTACACATCTTGACCGCACATCCGATATCGGCGCGTTCCTGATCGTCAGTGAGGGTTCTGCCGCGGCGGGGATTCGCCGCATTGAAGCAGTAACAGGCCGCGGCGCGTATGACTTGATCAACAAACGCTTCAAGACCCTCAAGCAAACTGCGGGCGCATTGAAGTCTTCCGTTGAAGAAGTCCCCGCTAAAGTTGAATCTTTGCAAGACGAAGTTTCCGACCTCAAGAAGGAACTTGCCAACCTCCGCGCACAGTCTGCGCTTTCAACCTTCAACCTGCAACTTTCCAACCTTCAACTCGTGAAAGATGTAAATGTTCTTGCAGTTGAAATCCCGGATTCAAACGTGGATACTCTGCGAATGTTGGCGGACAAGTTCCGCGAGAAATATCCCAAAGCGGGGGCGGCCGTCCTTGTAACAGGATCAACCGTCATCGCAGTAGTGACCGAGGATCTCGTCAAGAAAGGCTTGAAAGCGGACGATCTCATCACGTCCATTGGCGGCAGAGGCGGCGGACGTCCGAATCTCGCGCAAGGCAATTTGCCTAATGGCAATGTCAGCGATGCGTTGAGTAAAGTTGCAAAAGCAGTGGAAGAGAAGTTGAAGTAACTTGTAGGGGTGGGCCTTCGCGAAGCAGTCCGCCCCTTTTTATTTGGGAATTTTTATTATCACCCCACCAAAGCCATCCAAACGGATGGCTTTATTTTTTATTTCATCTTTCGGAGATAACTTGAAAATATAGTCAGAAGACCCCATGTGAAATGCTTTTTCCCACTCATCAAAATTCAACAGAATGACGATCTTTTCGTGTTCAAGCCTTCGTGAATACCCAAGCACGCCATTGGGTAAGCCATTAATTAATTCGAGCGATCCTTCTTGTAGAGGGATTTCTTCTCTCCGGATTTTCAATAAAGCCCGAATGACCTTCAATAGCGAATCTTCTTCCTTATTTTCCTTTTCCACATTGATTTCATTGTAATTCCAATGTACGGGCAGCCACGTCTTTTCAGCAGACGAAAAGCCTGCATTCTTCGTCCCGTCCCATTGCATCGGTGTACGGACTTCGTCGCGGCTGATCGTCAAACCGAGCATGTCAAAAACAAAGCGCGGCACGTATCTAAATTTATGCGGAATTGGGTCCAGCGCGGTGTTAAAGGGCATGGGCAGGTCTGTCATACCGATCTCTTCGCCGTAGTATATACACGGTACGCCGCGCACGGTCAGCTGGAGCAAGTGAAGCAGTTTAGCCTTGCGGATGTCATTGCCGAGCCTGTGAATGCTTCTGTGCCTGTCGTGATTGCTGAAGACGTAAACAGGCATGAACGGATCGGAGAAATGCGTTTCGATGTCTTGGATCAACTTGCGGAAATAATCTGCTGTGAATTTGAAACTGAGCATTTCAAAGTCGAAGACCAATCCCAGTCCGTTATTGATTTCATCGCCCAAAAACCTGCGGATAACGGATTTGTTTCCACTCACTTCGCCAAGTAGAACTTTTTCGCCAAACTCATTGCACACGCTTCGCAATTCCTTTGCGAACTCAAAACTTTCCGGCTGATTCAATGTGTACTTTACTTCCTGAAAGAAGCCTAAGGGATCATCTTCGGTTGGCAGGAGTTTGAACGAAAAGGGATTGTCTCGAAATTCGACATCCTTGTAAATGGCGTTGAAAATATCCAGTCGAAAGCCGTCCACGCCTTTGTCCAGCCAAAAGCGGACGACATCGAACATGGTTTCTTTCACTTCCAGGTTGCGATAATTCAAGTCAGGTTGAAAGGGGAGGAAGCTTGACCAGTAATATTGTCCGCGTTCTTTTGCGTAATGCCAGCCGCTTCCGCCTGTCATACTCTTCCAGTTGTTTGGTTTGTCCCGCCAGATATACCAGCCCGCTTTTGGGTTATTCCGCGAGGAGCGCGATTCCTTGAACCATGGATGTTCAGCTGATGTGTGGTTCATCACTATGTCGAAGATGATCTTCATTCCCTTTTTGTGGACACCAGCGATCAATTGCAAAGCATCATCCATTTTGCCGTATTCGGGAGCGATGTCAGTGAAGTTTGAAATGTCATAACCGAAATCAGCCTGCGGCGAGGAAAAGAACGGGGAAATCCAAAGCGTCTCGAATCCCAAGTCTTGTATGTAATCCAATTTTTGAAGGATGCCTCTTAAGTCGCCGATCCCATTACTGCTGCTATCGTAAAATGAGCGCGGGTAGATTTGATATATGCTTGTCTTGTGATACCAGGGCATGGTCATGGTTTGATTGTATCATTTTGACGCCTCCCCAATATATTGTTATGATTATGGCTCGTAGATACAAACCCGATTCCGACGCGCCAGATACAACGTTGTAGCCCACTTCAAGCAGATACTTTTTGACCATTGGCTTTTCCGGCATTCTTTTCAGCGTTTGGGAGATTATATTTTTATGCAACGGGCAGTATAATCACCCAACTTATGACAAAGCAAAAAGTTGTTGTCGCCATGTCAGGAGGCGTGGATTCTTCTGTAGCTGCGGTTCTGCTTAAACAGCAAGGTTATGATGTTACCGGTATGATGCTGCGCTTGTGGTCTGAACCCGGCAAGGAAGAATCAAACCGCTGCTGTACACCGGATGCAATGGCGCAGGCTCGGCGCGTGGCGGGGATACTCGATATTCCGTTTTACGTGATTGATGCAAAGGAAGTTTTTAAAGAAACGGTTGTACAATATTTTCTGGATGGGTATGCTCGTGGAGAAACGCCGAATCCGTGCTTGATCTGCAATCGTCAGATCCGCTGGACCTTTCTTTTGAATCACGCGCTTGCGTTAGGGGCGGAGTTTATGGCAACAGGGCATTATGTCAGGCGACGGACGACGGACGATGGAAGACATGAACTTTTACGTGCGGTGGATCACTTGAAAGACCAATCGTATGTTTTACATGTCTTGAAACAGGATCAGCTTGCTCATGCGCTTTTTCCTGTAGGTGAGTTTTCCAAGCCCGAAATAAGACGCATCGCCGCGGACTTTGGACTGCCGACTGCTTCGAGGGCAGATTCTCAGGATTTGTGTTTTCTCGCCGGCGATGATTATCGTAATTTCCTCTTGCGCAATGCACCTGAAATGTTGGGGCCTGGCGAAATTGTGACGACCGATGGCAAGTCAATTGGTCAGCACAGTGGGCTTGCGAACTACACTATCGGTCAGCGTAAGGGATTAAATGTTGCTTCGGTTGTGCCGCTTTATGTAATTACGAAACAGGCAATTGGCAATACGCTTGTCGTTGGCACACTGGAAGAACTCGGCTTTACAGAATTAACCGCGCGCGATGTCAACTGGATTTCAGGCAAAGCACCGCGTGAACCATTCCGTGCTCGGGTAAAGATTCGTTATACCGCGAAAGAGGTCGAGGCGCTGGTCAGCCCAATGGAAGGGGAGCGGGCTAGTCCTGAGCAAGGTCGAAGGGCTTCGGTTAAGTTTGATGCGCCTGTTCGGGATGTGACGGCAGGTCAGGCGGCAGTGTTCTATCAAGGTGAGGTGATGCTTGGCGGCGGAATCATCACTTAAAAGATTTGCGCGTAGCCAAGTTAATATATTGATTGATTATGATTACTGAAGTTTGCATTCCATAAAACAAGGAGAATTACCCTAATGAACCATCGTATTGAATCTTTGATGTCGGCTCGTTTATTTATTGTGCCGCAGTTTGCTGATGAACGGATATATTTCCTGAGCAACCTCTCCGGGCATTTGAGTTTGTATGTCATGTTTTATGGCGGCAGTGTGCCCGAGCCGCTTCTGCCGCCGCACATTGCTTTGCAGAATCCGCATCTGATCGAAGGACATTCATTTTTTGCCTTCCCGGAGATCGATAAAATCCTTGTGATGATCGACCGTGATGGCGATGAAAATTATCAGCCCATGCTGATTCCGCTGGAGGGCGGTTTTCCCGAACCAGCCTTTAATAATTTCTTTTCCAAATATCGTGTTCACCTTGGAGAATGTGATCGTGAGAAAGCCATTGTTTATCTGCTGGCTGAGCGACGGGATAAGCCGTTGCAGGAAACCTATCGCGCGGATTTGAAGACGGGCAAGTTGACGAAGATCGCAGAAAGCGCCTGGGGATTTGGGGTGACCGGATACAGCCGCGACCACAGCCGGCTTTTGCTCGGCACTGGTTATTCAATGGGTGACGGGGTGCTCTACTTGTGGTCGAAAGGCAAGTTAAAACTTCTTTATGGGAAACCTTTGGAAGAGCGCAAAAAGGATGAGCAGGTTCCATTGAATGGTCTCAGTGGGGCTGTGTTTTCGCCGAGCGAACAGGGCGCGATCGTATTCAGTGCGGTTTTTGATGATACGTTTAGCCTCGGGTATATGGATTTGAAAAAAAACGGTAAGTTGGCACCTATCAAGCTCAAAGGTGTGGCGCATACCGGCGTTGGAGAAATGGTGGGGATTAGCCATCTAAAAGACAACCGTTATCTCGTGCAATTCAATATTGACGGATGTTCATGGGCCTACGAGGGAATCTTCAACGAACAAAAACTTGTTATGAATCTCAAGTTTGTTCTGGTGGGACCCGAACCTTTTGATAATGGCATGTTGGAGCATCTGGATTACGATAACCTCGAGGATGTGTTTACTTTATCATTCTCCACAGCCACTTCGCCGACCCAGATTTATACTATTGAAGGAGACAAGCGAAACGACCTTGCCCTGCATACCAATGAGAAGATCCTTGGCATTGACGATGCTTATCTTTCGAAGGGCGAGGATGCATCCTACATATCACATGACGGTTTGCGGGTTTCAGCGCGTCTTTATCTGCCCTCCAAATTCCTTGGTTTCAAAGGCAAGCGCCCTTTGGTTTACTATATTCACGGGGGTCCGCAGGGACAGGAGCGCCCGGACTTTGCCTGGTTCTCCATGCCATTGATTCAGTTCCTGACATTACGCGGACTTGCGGTCTTCGTGCCAAATGTGCGCGGCTCCACAGGTTATGGACTTTCCTATACCAAGCATGTTGACCGAGATTGGGGCGGGCAGGATAGACTGGACCACGTCCATGCGATGACGAAGGTTTTGCCTAAAGACAAACGAGTGGATGTCTCGCGCGCGGCGGTGGTTGGGCGTTCCTACGGCGGATACATGACTTTGATGCAGGCCGGTCTTCATCCGAACTTATGGAAGGCTTCGTGTGACATGTTCGGGCCTTACGACTTGCTGACCTTCTCCGAGCGCATTCCCGAAACATGGAAGCCATATTTCAAGATCTCAATTGGCGACCCGGCGAAACCCAAAGACAAAGCCTTCCTGATCGAGCGTTCGCCTAAAACCCACCTCGCAAACATGAAAGCCCCGATGTTGGTGATTCAAGGACGGAATGATCCGCGCGTGGTTGCGGCGGAATCGGAAGACCTGGTCAAACAATTGCGGGCGAAAGGCAAACATCTGGAGTTGTTGATCTTTGAAGATGAAGGCCACGATGTGTTAAAGTATGAAAACCGCGTGGCCTGTTATAACGCCATCACCGATTTCTTCACGAAGTTTCTCAAACCTTAATCCATGACATTGCCTGCCTTGCTCCTGGCCTTGTTAATTACATTGCTTTGCGGCGCGCTGTTCCATATGTTGCGCGGAGGAAGCGGATGGCGTCTGCTTTTGTACCTTGGGTTAAGTACACTGGGTTTCGCCTTGGGGCAGTTGCTCAGCATGTGGCTAGGCTGGAGTTTATTTATGTTCGGCGCGCTGGATATTGGCATGGGTGTGATCGGCAGTGTGGCGATCTTGATGCTTGGGGAGTGGTTGAGTCGCATCGAAGTACAAAAAGGAAGCGGTGTATAATCTGCGCCCGTTGGAAAGAAAAGTGACAGTCACCTTTGCGTAGCACCCTGTGGGTAAAGCTGACTGTCACTTACTAAATATTGAAAGAGGAAAATAAAAAAAATGGAGTTAGTAACTTTTCTGATTGACCTGTTCCTGCATCTGGATGAATATTTGGATACGATAATTACCCAGTACGGTGCGTGGACCTATGGTATTTTGTTCGCCGTAATTTTCGTGGAGACTGGCTTGGTCATTATGCCGTTCCTGCCTGGCGATTCGCTGTTGTTCGCGGCAGGCACGTTTGCGGCGCTCGGCTCGTTGAACATCTGGACCCTGCTTGGTTTGTTGATGATAGCCGCAGTTCTCGGCGACACTGTAAATTATTCCATCGGTCATTATTTGGGCGAACGTGCCTATAATATCAAGTGGATTAAGAAGGAATATTTGGACAAGACACATGTCTTTTTTGAAAAGCATGGCGGCATTGCCATCTTCCTTGCGCGCTTTGTTCCCATTGTGCGCACCTTCGCCCCGTTCGTGGCGGGCATTGGCAAAATGTCCTACGGTTATTTCATCACCTATAATTTTGTGGGTGGCATTACCTGGGTGGCGCTCTTTACCACAGCGGGATACTTCTTCGGAAATATTCCATTTGTGCGCCACAATTTTGAATATGTGATCATCGTGATTATTTTGATCTCGGTCCTGCCCATGGTTTACGAATGGTGGAAGGCTCGCAACGAAGCAAAGGCAGAAAAGAGGCTGGCGTGATCGCATCGTCAAACAGTAAATTTTTTGGGTCGGGTTGGCAACCCGACCCATTTTGTTGTTTTTATTTTTGTCATCGTCGTTATTGCCCTTGTGCGGGAGCCTGCCTCATTCGATACGTGCGATTTGTGATTTTCCGAATGGGAACAAGGTTGACCACTTCATCCTTTTTTGTCTTCTGGATTTTTTCATCACCCGCGCATTTCTCTCATCGATTCCTTCCCGACGCTTCGGCAAGCTCAGCGCGACGCCCCGAGGCTGGGGGACTCTTTCAATCGTCCTGATCCTTGCCCTGTTCATTGGACTCGAAGAGTTTTCGCAGAAGTTTTTCGCAAACCGCACATTTGATTTGATTGACCTGTTTGCAAGTTACGCGGGTCTGTTTGTTGGGGGATGGGTGGCGAATAAAACAAAGAGACCCTAAAAGTTTTTATGCCTTCAGGGTCTCTTTCTGGCGTTTCAACCTTCGACCTTCAACTTTCAACCTGCAACCGTCTTTACGGTGCTAACTGCAAATGCCCTTCGCTATCTTTTATCACCGACTCTTGCTCCCACCACATGGGGTAGTATTTTATGTTTGCCCAGAGCGGGGACATGTCATCATAATGCTTGTGAAAAGCGTGGCCTGACTGCCCGGTGGTGTGGACGGTGAAGGAGTTGTTCAGGTTGCTCAAATCCACAATTTGGCGCATGGAGGGGACGTTGGTCACTTCGTAGCCTAAGTTTGGATTCCAGTTTGTCGCATTGACAATGGATTTACCGCCGCTGGTTGCGAAAGGTCCGCGGTTGAAAAGGTCTTCGATAAGGAAGACGCCTGATTTTCCCAACGTGCCATTTTCGAAGGTGGCTGTATGCAGGGCGCCCCATGTCCATTTGGATGGGTCGTCGCCGAGTTTATCTTCCAGTTCAGCGATGGCTTTTTCGTAGGAGCGGGCGAAGATGTCGTCACGAGTTTCAACGGTATCGGTTGTGGTTTTATCGTCCCACCAGAAACTGTTCGGTTCGTCCACGATCTTGCGTGTGACTTCAAACCAGGGTGCGCCTCCATTGGGCCAGTATCTTTCGGGGAGATCATCGTTGAATGCCTCGATGAGGAGATTCTTCCAGAAGACTTCGTAGATGGCGGCGGGCGTGGAATCGGCTGAGGCTTGGTAGTCCCAGTTCTTTAGCGTGGCAAGTCCATCGGTCAGATTCGAAGCGGCGAACCTCATCCCCAAGAGATGAGGCAGAACGTATTCCGCACCGCCATCGTAATTATCGCCCTGCATCTTTTGTATGTAAGCGATGTCAATTTTGGCGGGGGCGTTTTCGATCATGTCTACGATGCGATTGGCGCGATAACCGAGATCGTAATCGTTGGAAATGAGATAGGGATAGCCGCGCGGCTCGACTTGATTGTTGGCGGCGGCGATGTAGCCCTCGGCGGGATTGTAGGTGTAGGGCAGTTCATCGAATGGAATGTAGCCCGTCCATTCGTAATCGTCCGTCCAGCCGGGGACGGGCAATGTGCCATCGCCGTTATTGCGAATGGGAATATCACCGGGCGCTTGATAGCCGATGTTGCCTTCGATATCGGCGTAGACCAGATTTTGTGAGGGAACCTTTGCAGTGCGCGCGGCTTCACGGAATTGCTCGAAGTTTTCGGCGGTGTTCATCATCCACGGCGCGACGAATGAACTGGATACGGTGAACGCCGTCCATTTGAGGGCGATGGCGTATTGCGCGGGAAGTTCGATGCCGACGTTATCTTTGAAGGGGATGAATTTTTCATCGTCAGGGTCGCCTTCGTTTTTGAGGACGCCGAAGACTTCGGAGATGACGGGTCCGTGGCGCGAGATGCGGACATCCATTTCGATGGGATCGCCGCCTGCGACTTTGATGGTTTCCTTGCGGATCTCAAAATCAACCCATTCGCCATTGACTTCATATTGGTTGGGATTTTCAGGATTGATCTTTTCGATGTACAAATCCATCACGTCGGGACCGAGATTGGTGAAGCCCCAGGCTATCTTGTCGTTGTGACCGATGATGACAGCGGGGACGCCAGCCATCGAGAAGCCTGCAACATCATACGGGCAGTCTGCGGTTTTGGGTTTGCAATGCAAGCCGATCTGATACCAGATCGAGGGCATTTGAATCGCAAGGTGCGGATCGTTCGCAAGCAGCGGCATACCTGTTGCGGTGAGTGCGCCTGAAATGACCCACGAATTCGATCCGACGCCGCTATCAAAAGGTCCCATCAGTTCATCAAGCAAAGTGACGTTGCGATATAACACATCCAGGGTTTCATTGGGAATTTCAGCGGCGAGGGCGGTTGGGGTTGTGAGAGCAGAACTTCCCTCGCCGATTTTGTTGACAATCACAGGATGGTCTTCGGGGTAGGACGGGAAGAGTTCGTCCACTTGTTCAGGTGTGAGAGTCTTGAGCAGGATGGCGCGTTTGATTTCCTCATCCATGTTGCCGCGCAGATCATAGGCGAGCATCTTGCCCCAGGTGAGGGTGTTGGAGGGAGACCACGGTTCGATCTTGTAATCGGGGTTGAGTAAACCGAGGACTTCATATTCAAGACTCAGCGCTTCCTTACCGTGGTCTTTGAGGTAAGCGTTGACGCCCTCGGTATACGAATCCACCATGGCTTTGAATTCTGGTTCGAGCGCTTTATATTCCTGCTTGGCAATTTCTGTCCAGCCGAGGGTGCGGAGGAACATGTCAGTGTCCACCTGCGAAGCAAACATTTCCGAAACGCGCCCCGCGCCGATATGCCGCCAAGTGTCCATTTGCCAGAAACGGTCCTGCGCGTGGACGTACCCCTGCGCAAAAAACAGATCATGTGATGTGCTGGCGTAAATGTGTGGAATGCCCATGCCGTCGCGATACACGTCCACTTTTGCGTTGAGACCGTCCACTTTAATTTCTCCGTCAATTTGCGGAAAGGATTTTTCCGCGATGGAGTCTGGCAGATAACTCTTGAAATAGAACAATCCCCCCGCGCCCGCAATGAGAGCGAGAATAACGACCCCGATCAAAAACCTACCAACGACCTTGCCAGCTTTTTTCATTGCTCCTCCAAAGAAATTAATTTATAGCGCAGTAGCGCAAGATGAGGTACTGCGCTTCTTTCTTCTTTCTTTTCTACTTTACTACGCCTGTCAAACGTGGATACCAATACCATAAAATATCTGCGGCTGGTTTGCTGTGAATGGAGGTGGATTTGTCCTGCAATGCCGCCGGTATGTAATAGCCGCGGCTGATAAAACCCGAGATCCAGGAGCGGGCATTGAGGGCAGTGAGCAGGGCTTCGTAAATATCCGCCTGAGTTTGCAGATCCAAACTGATGGAACTGATATCTGCATTGGGCCTGGATAAGGCTGACAGGTCAATGCAACCGCCCGCTCCATTTGCAATACACCCGCTGGCTGCACCTGAGGCAGAGGGATAAGCAATAGCAAGAATGAGAGGTTTATTCAACAAGGATGCAAGCGGCGCAACTTCATTATCCAGCAATCTTCCAGCCTCGTTGGCAAAGTCCAATTTTGTAGCGCTTTGACTTGTCGAAAGCGGTGCAGACCACAACAGGTAAATCCCGTCCACATCCTGAAGCAAGTTCAGCGGCGTTTTTATACTGGATGGGGTATATGGCATGGCCCAGAATACCTGTCCCTTGAAATGTGAGCGCACATCTGCGATGATGGCTTTCCATTGAGTCTCGACATCTGCCGGCGTGTTGGATGGGTTGCCGTCCGGTAAAGTTCCACTGGGTAGTGCGGGTGTAACCCAGTCGCCGCCAAGAATAAGAATCTGTGAGCCCGTTTGGGAGGCGAGGTCTGCATAATTGACAGCAAATGCCCGGTAGCGTGTAAACCATGTCTGCCACCACTCCGCATCTCGCGGCGCAGCCAGCCAAAAATTTGTATTGGGCGCGGTGGAAGCATCCGCTGAGGCTGGGAAGTTGGGCGTCGGGAAGAGCGCGACATTTAGTCCCAATGCGCGCGCTTGTGAGATCATAATTGCAGAGTCGATCCACAATGGGTCTTGTCCCGGCACAGTTGTGAAGCGCAGGGGTGAGATGTTTGTATATGTCCAACTTGGGGTGAGAACGGCGAGATTGGCGCCTAGTGCTTGTGTATTTGCGAAGGCCTGAGGGGTGTAATAAGACCAATTTGGACGATAAGTGGGTTGATATTCAACGCCTGCCACAAAACTATTCGCACGCGGCGTGATATTGGCTCCCACCAGGGTCGTCGGCTCCGGGTTTTCGTACCATTTCCACGTGGTAACAGTGTCTAGTATGTCCTGACCCAGGATACTGGTAAGAGCCTGCCGCCCGCTTGGAGCTGAGCCGATTGTCTGCGCATCGTCCGCGCTTCCACATTGTCCGTTACGGCAGTAGCGGTACGAAAACGAGCCGAGCACGTTTAAGGGGCCATATAGTTTATATGCCCAGCGCTGATTACCGAGCGGCCACATGGGAATCGGCTCCATCCAGCCGAAAATATTAAATTGAATATAAATAATGTCGCCCGGCGGAGTGACGGATGGAACAGTGAGTTCAAAAAGGATCGGCGCGGAATCGCCAGCAGACCAGGCGGTTACTGTATCTTCAAGGGTTATCTCCTGCGTTGGGACAATAAACTCTCGCAGGTTCCATTGGCCGTCCAATTTGTGCTCAGCGTTCCAGAAGCCATCGCCTAATGTGTATTTATATTGAATATGCGCGCCGGCAGGTAAACCCATTGTGATTTCATATCGCCCATCTGGTTGTAGATTCATAACGGGCATTCGATCTGTGTTGGTACTCACTCCGCCAGGCAGGTCTGCAAAAGTGCTGCCAAGTTGCAAAATATTTCCTGCAATTCGCACCGGCACGCCGGGCACAGTCGATTCGGGGATCGTAACCACGAACCTGACATTGACAAGTTGTGCGGGCTTTACGCGCAGGTCTACGATTGTGGTCCTGCCGTCTGCCACAGTTGCGCCCTGTTGAAATGGTTGATACATCCCATCGAGACTGTATGCGATCAGTTGCTGGGTGCCAACGGGCAGGCCGCTCAATTCGAAGCGTCCCAAAGAATCGGTCAAATAATGAACGCCGCCGGCACTCACCAACAGGTTTGGCAGAGGCGAGCCGGTATCGGAGTTGAATACCTGCCCCAGGATCGTACCCGTCGGGCGCGCGTAGGATCTGTCCCCCCAATCTGCAATGATATCCTGCACTTCAGCAGGTGCAGTTGCAAAATGCAAACGATAGCGGATGACTGTGTCGAGACTGGTATCTTCGATGACCTGCGAGGCCCCGCGGCGGACGTACCGATATTTGACAATCGAGTTGTAAGGCACAGGCAGGACCGCTGTATAGACGAGCGAGTCGCGCGCGCTCATCGGGTATTGCAGGGCATTCAAAGAAAGCCCGGTCACTTCATCCATCACCGCAATTGCGAGTGTCTCGTTTGGCTGAAGGGGTTCGGGCAGAGTAACAATGAAAGTTGTTTGCGCCACAGGCTGAGGCGTTGGGGAAGGTGTCGTAATACCCGGGATCGGTGTTGGGTTGGCAGGGTTGATTGGATTTTCAAATAATGAAAACGTACAGGCCTGCCCGACCAGAGCAAGCACGGTTGCCGCGATGATATAGCGGCGGGATAATAAAGTTAACCTGTTCATTCTCTCTCCTCGGATTAATCCACTGCTTCGCGCGGAACCTTACACTGCTGACTCACCATCGGCATTTGCCTCGCCCGCGGCATTTTTCTGCCTTCGCCCGGCGTAAGCGATATAGCTCAGCCCAATGCTGACAAAGTATAACAAAATCATGGGAAGCATCACCAACCCCATGTTGACCGGGTCAATGGTGGGGGTGATGGCCGCGGCGAGAATGGCAATGATGACGATTGCCAGCCTCCATTGTTGCATGAGGATGGCGGGTTTCACCACCCCCATGGACGATAAGACATAGATGACCAGTGGAAATTCAAAGAATATGCCGATCCAAAACATCAAGCCTGTGACAAATGAAAAATATTCCTTCGCTGCCCAGAATTGGGTGATCTTTGTAAAACTCCCCAGAAACGGAAGCGCGGCAGGTATCAGGATGAAGTACGTAAAGGACATGCCTGTAAAAAAAAGCATGGCCGCAAACGGGATGCCCACCAGTCCCATCTTTTTTTCACGCGGCTTCAAACCGGGTGCTGCAAAAAGCCAAATTTCAAATGCGATGTAAGGAAAGGCGGCCGCGATACCAGCATACATTGCCACGCGCATAAATACGCCGATCTCTTCTGTTACTTGAATGGCTTGGAGCTTTTCCAAGCCCTGCACTGGGATGGCGAGAAATTCCATCAGATCCTGCGTAATCCAGATTGAAGTAATAACTGTGATCGCCAGGGCAATCACAGCGCGCAGGATGTGCATGCGCAACGCTTCAATTTGATCCCACAACATCTGGCGCGTATCTTTGTTTGTGGTCAGCTCAACAAATAAATCTGTGAGAGGCCGTTCGTCGGGTTCGGTATTCAGAAATTTGTGAAATTGGCGAATTTTCCGAAATGGGAACGCAAGAATACCAAAGGCAAGGCGGAATGGAAATGTAACGATCCGCCAGATTCCCCAAAAAAAATTACGCATCTTTTCCCTGGTCTCTTTCGTTTGTAGTTGTTTCCGGGGTGGGTGGCGCGATCTTATTTTTTGGGGGGGTCTCAGGAATCGGCTGGGAGCCAAGTGGAGCAATTGGTTTGTTGGGACTGCTGACAGAACCATCCGGACGGTTCGACTCGCTTTGCGGCTCACGATGTCGAACGGGGAATGTGGGAGCGTTCTTAATTTTATCCCCAATTTGATTGAATTCTTCATTTGCATCCCGCATCAGGCGGTTGGGCAATGTGCGCAATTCGCGTGAAGTTTGTTGAAATACCTTCCAGCCGTCTGATGTAATAATATCGCGCAGGAATTTGCCAATGGTCTTGCCCGCTTTTTGCATATCTTTGGGGCCAAGTACGATCAACGCAATGATAACGATGAAAACAAGTTCAGACATGCCAATACCAAGGATTTCCATGGGTTATCCAGCTAATTTTGTTTCGTGAGCAATTCTGTTCTTGATAATTTGATGTATTTCGTGTTCGTGATCCACAAGGGTGCCAAGTACACCATTGATAAAACGCGGAGCAGAATCTGAGCCATAAAGTTTTGCAAGTTCCACGGCTTCGTTGATGGCAACCTTGACTGGAGTTTCGCGGGAAACGGCAAACTCCCAAAAGGCAATTCGCAGGATATTACGGTCAATGGCGGCAATCTGGTCGAGCGGCCAATCGGGAGCATATTTTGCAATCAATTGATCGAGATCCTTCGCGAGGGGAAGTACGCCAAAGACGATCTGCCTGGCAAACTCAGCCAGATCATTTGTTAACGGAACTTCTTCCAGCCGTGTTTTCAATACATCGCCTGGAAGATGATTTGCCGCAATGTCCATTTCGTAAAGTACTTGCAGAGCAATCGAGCGCGCTCTGGTGCGGGGTTTCATCGGGTCAAGCCTCGCTGTCCTCGTAGTCCATGTCTTCAATGTGAATGTTAACATGTCCAACATCCATACCGACAGTGTCCTGAAGGGCGCGTGTCACATTCTGCTGGACATTACGGCTTACTTCACGGATGTTGACATCCGCCTCGAGGATGAGATGCAAATCCACGTAGGCAGTATTGTTCTCCGTTTCAATGCGAACCCCATCGCCGGCTCCTCGTTTGAAAAAGCGATTCACTCCCCCTGAAACGGGCGCGAGTCGGCTGACGCCGCGTACCCCCAGCGCAGAGAGTCTCGCAATCGTGGTTAATACTTCGGGTGAGATGGTTGTTTTGTCTTGTAAGTTTTCTGTCATTTTTGCTCCTATTTGGAAAAAAAAAGAGATTTGATAATTTGAGAGTGGTTTCCAATCTCCATTCTCTATTCTCCACTCTTTAATAATTACATCATAGCCATGCCGCCGTCCACACCAAGCACTTGACCGGTGATATAGGCGGCTTCATCAGAGGCAAGAAATGCTGCCGCATACGCAATCTCTTCTGGTTTGCCTTTGCGGGCCAGCGGAACCATTTTGAGCGCGGCGTCGAGAATTTCGGGTGTCATGCCATCCAGGATTTCAGTGTCTACAAATCCCGGCGCAATGGCATTGACGGTGATGTTGCGCGCGGCAACCTCTCGCGCGAGCGCCTTGGTGAAAGCGATCTGCCCGCCTTTGGACGCGGAGTAGTTCGTTTGCCCGGCATTGCCCATTTGACCGGCAACCGAAGCTATGTTGATGATCCGGCCCACGCGCTTACGCATCATATGTTTAACAGCCGTTTTCGAGCAATTGAATGTGCTTTTCAGGTTGGTGCTGATGACCGTATCCCAATCTGCTTCGGGCATCATCATAATTAATTGGTCGCGGGTAATACCTGCATTGTTGACAAGGATGCTCAGGTCGCCAAATGTTTCCATGACAAATTTGACCAAGGCTTCAGCTTGCTTGAAATCAGAAACATCCGCTTGGTGCGCGGCGGCTTTTCCACCAGTGGCTTGTATTTGTTTCACCACCTCTTCCGCAGATTCAGCCGACTTGTTGTAATTGACCACCACCGCCGCGCCTCGTGCCGCAAATACCAGGGCGATTGCGCGCCCAATTCCACGCGAACCGCCTGTGACAAGTGCTACTTTGTTCTCTAAAGATAAGGTCATGAACTAAATTCCTTTTGTTTCGGAGGTGCGGGTCTCGATACGAACGAGAAAAACGCTCGCTCTACTAGACCACCAAGCCGTGTAACGATATTATGTTTAATTGGAATTATACACTCTGTTCTGTAGTATTCGATATTGCAGGCTTTACTGCTTGTCGCATAAATTTCTAATTTTTCAAGCGCTAAAATACGGGCAAAAATTAAGATTTTGATTTGGCGAATTGCGCAATACCCTGTAACCCAAAAGCTAGTGCGATGCCGCCGCCCAAGGAAAGCACTGCCGCCCATAGGAAAGCATCCTGCCAAAAGCGGATGGGGAAGAGACGGATGAGGGTATCAGAAAAATAAAAGAGCCAGGAATCCCCTACGAAGAAAATTTGATGAAAGGAGGTGAAGAATTGCCAGAAGATATCGGGGTTAAGTAGAATGCCCGTGCCAGCGATCACTGCCAGGGAAACAGCCAGGCTGATCATCAAAATACCTCCTCGGCGCAGAGCATTGACGTAGGCGGGAATCCATCTGCCGCGCGAGGCGAGTATGGCTAGAAGTGCAAGAATGGCGAGGGAAATATACCAAACTCGTAATGCGCCGCGAACCACATCTTTTACATCCGCCATATGATTGAGTTCACGCTCGTTGTAAAGTGGACTACCATCTTCGAATTTCAGATCGCTGAGGTAGGTAATATCAGAATCATTGACTAGATATTGCACAGCGAAGGGCGCCCAATATAAACGATCCTGCTGAGTGAAGCCATATTCATCAACTGGAAAGTACGGCATCCTGTATTCGATATTGAAGAAGATAGGCGTGAGCAAAATCCGCAAGGCTGTGCCGATGAGGGCGAGGGGAACGAGGAGGGAGGTGAGATAGGAAAGGATAGCAGGAAGGATTAGTTTCATGATTTTCATTTATAGAACTTCGTCCTGGGCGGAGTGAGGACAGTTCTCCCGAAGGGGTCCGAACGCAGTCGAAGGACACGGCATTCAAGATAGTTTGTATTCATATCATACTGTCCTTTGACTGCGCCGCACTAAAAGCAAGTGCGTGCGGCTCCGCTCAGGACGCAGGTTGATGGTTACTGCAAAAATTCCAGGCCGCCCTTTAGCACAAAATTTATGACCATTCCGTTGACGATCCACTCGATGGGGGCGAGGTCATCTGTGAAGACGGTCGTGGTTTCATAGCCCTCTTTGAGATTTGCAAAAGTGGACGCCATTGTTGTGACCAGCAAAGGGTTGAGGCTCGTATCCTGCGCCAGCCTGGCCAGGTTTGCGGCGAAGTTTGCCGGCGTGGTTGGCTGTTTGGTGGCGAAGATCATCGTATTCAATGTGCCGGGGATGTCCATGATATGCACGGAGGGGAATAAGACTGCCAGCGTGGTGGCAAGTCCATCTATCAGGCGGCGGTCGCCGGGGACTGAGCCAACGTTGAGGGTCAGCACTCCTGCCTCGGTTAAGTGCGAAGCGCTGATCTCGAAGAACTCGAGCGTGGTCATGTGCGGGGGAATATATGGCGGACGGTACGCGTCAATGGCGATGATGTCAAATTGATTTTGACTGCGGTCAAGGTTGAGTCTGCCGTCGCCGATGTGAACCATTAAATTAGGCATATTCATGTCAAAATATTTCCTGCCCACTTCCACAATTTTTTCATCGAGTTCATAACCGTCAATAATAAGGTCTTCGCCATAAACGGCTGTGGCTTGACGCGCGGCTGTGCCTGCGGCGAGACCGATGATCGCCATGCGCTTAATGTCGTCGGGCGAGCGGTTTTCATAAAAATACGGGCCGACCAAAAACTGTTCCCACGGACCGTTGTAATAAATCGTGTCGGGATGATAAATGGAGTGAACGCCCTGCCCGTCATTCAAACGCAAGAGCGTGAAGCCGTTGATCTCCTGCACTTGAATGTAATTGTACGCAGACTCAGTTTCGTACACCTGCCCGGTATTATTCTTGAGGGACTGACTCGCAGACAGGATGGCAATCAAGGCAAGCACAACAGGCATCCACATCAACTTGAACATCTCATTTCTGCTTGCAAATTTGCCCAGCCCTGCCAGCGCGACGAATAGTAAAAATAACCCGAACACTAAGAATGTTTTGGTGGTACCAATGGTTGGGATGGTGATCAATGTCGGCAGGAAAGTCCCAATAAATGAGCCGAGCGTTGAGATGGCATAGATCTGTCCCGAGACCTGGCCCGCTTTTGAAGTATCGTCCACCGAGAGGCGGATGGCGAAAGGCGAGATCGCACCCAACAATGTGATCGGGACACTGAACAGAATTAAAACAGCAAGGAATGAGCCGGCCATGATGCCGACACTTAAGGCTTCAAACGCGGTCGCAGCAGACCTGAGAACTGGTCCAGCGATATAGGGCACGAGCCCAATTGTGAATGCGGCCCAGGCAAGGATGCGATACATTGCGCCAGGCGTCGGGTTTTTATCCGCCCATTTGCCGCCGAGGAAATATCCCAACGCGAGATAGATTAGGATCAGCCCGATAATACTGGCCCAGACGAGGTTGCTTGTGCCGAAGACATTACCGATCAAGCGCCCAGCGGTGAGTTCAGCGGCGAGGGTGGTCATGCCAGAGACGAAGACTGTGAAGAGGAGGTAACGTTTCATTATTTTTCCATGGAGCAGGATGGGCGGATTATACACGGAAGGGATTATTGAATAGGGAACAGGAAATAGGGAATAGGTAAAAAGTGAGTTAGTAAATAGAAGCAATGTTTCGCTAAAATAAAAAACTCTCCGCGCCAGCGGGGGCTTGCGCTGTGGGAGAGGATGGTTCTGCCTTGAGCCTTAACAAGTCTACCTTGCGAGTTGGTACGCCTGGCATAATCAGGTGACAGTCATCTTTAAAGATGACTGTCACCTTTGAACTTACCAGAAAACGCCCCTCCCTGCGGTCGCAGCACGGACGGCAACAGCGTCCGCCTACGGCGCGACTCCTCCCCAGCAGCGGACTGTAACTCCCGCAGCGACGCCAGCCGCGCTTGTCGCAGATCCCGCGCTAGCGAGAAGCTATCGAGATACGCCACGATGCACCGCTTTTTGTTAGTTTTCATTGGTATATCAGGAAGTTTCATTGCAAGCCAATTTACAAACACTTTGTCTTTAATCAAAAACTGCCTCTTTTATAGAAGAGGCAGTTACAAGATTTTTGTTTAACTCGTTTGGGCTAATAATACATAATCGTCTTGATAGTTTTCATTTTGCTTTTGAAATTTTTTACCTTGGGCAACAAATGTAAAAACACCTTGATTAGAGGTACCAAGAGTCGAGTTCACTTTTGTTGGTTCAGGAACAGGTAATCCATCTTCGAGAAGGCTCTCAACAAAATCCACCATCGCTGATTGTAGATCGGCAATGGCTTCGTCACGAGTTGCGCCTTGCCCGAAACATCCATCCATTTCAAGAACGCGGGAAAAATAAATCGGCTGGTCGTCTGTTGTTTCTTCAACGGAAGTCATAATTAAATAGGGACGCTTTGCCAATTCTTCGGCTTTTGAGCGTGTGTCCATGGCTAGCCTTCGCTTTCTTTTTTGAGTTCCAATAATCTGTCAATTAATTTTACCGCAAATTCCACGTATCCCTTGGCTAATTCACGATGGCGGGGGAGAGTCGCCCGTAATTGCGGAAAACCAGCGTGTTTGACAATATCGTGACTCCCGCCATGCGAAATGACAAAACCAAATCCTTGATACAGCTTATCAAGGTCAGCCCGTTTCCAATTTGATTTGGAGTTCCTCATTTGCTCCAAAAGTTTTTCAGCTTTGGAAGGCATAAAGGCTACTCCGCGGCAAGTCTGGGCGCTTCCAATTGATTTACATACAGGCTTAATTCACCTTTATGGTCTTTATCAACAAGGATAACGAACTGATAGGCACCAGGTTTGGGGAAAACCACATCCTTCAATTCGAGAATGATGTTCACTTCTGGTTTTCTTCCGCGTTCGCCCTTTGGCACTTGAAATTGTCCCGAAATATCCATAATTTGGCTACCGTCATCATCCAGAAGTTTAACTGTGAAATTTCGATTTTGACCGTACTCGCCAAGTTCGGCGCCTAATTTTGCAACAAGGTGCATGGAAGAATGGCGGGCTGGAAAATTATTGGCGTAAATATCATTGAATATGCCCATCACGTTGAGTTTTCCTTCCCGCGTGATGTTTGCGTAATCTGCGACGAGAAATAATAACGGTCTCATGTTTTCTCCTTTTGGTCATTATAAACGAGAGTTCGGGAGGAGCAGATCACAACTCTCCCTTGAACGCCCTATCCAGCCCTTCGACAGGCTCAGGACAGGCACGGACGGTATCCCACTCGCTGCGCTCGGGGACGGTAGCAACGCGTCCAATTCTTATTGTGTCCGGGACTGCAACTCCCGCAGCGGCGCCAGCCGCGCTTGTCCATCATCGGACCTGACAGGTTTTATCGTCTCGCGAGTCAATCGCAACTTATGCGTGGACAATGACATGAGTCGGGACAGGTGTCGCGGAAACCTGTCGGGTCTTTTAGTCCTCATCATTAAAATTCTCCAAAGGCTGAATTTCCTCATGAATTCTGATAAAGTCTTGTTGGTTTCCAAATAATTTAATCAACCCCATCTCTTTGCAGGCGGGTTGGGACGTTGGCGATGAGTTGGTGATATGACGAGTAATTCCAATCGCGGAAGTCGTTCACAAATTTATGCTTTTGCGGGTTCTGGTGGATATATACAACAAGACGCATGAGATAGGATTCGCTGTCGACAGGGATTCTTTTGAAGGGGCGTTCAAACAATGCGCCTGTTCTTTGTACAGCGATATTGACGCCGCGCGAATAGGCGTTGAAGAAGTTGGAGAAATACTGGCTGGGTTCTTTGAGTTTGAGACCCCCCAGGTCTTCTCGGTTCTTTATGCACCCCGCAACATGAAAGTGATTTCGCAAAAGACAATATGCCCACGTGTCTGCAATTGGACTAATATACTCCCACCACAATTCCATAAAATAGGCATAGTTTCGTTCCTGAATAAAGATGTTTTCGCTGTTGTTGCCACGATTGTAGATGTGATAAAAAGTTCCGTAAGTGATGGGTGGGATATCGGCGGGCATCGTTAGTCTCCAGACCTGACAGGTTTCATCGTGGCGCGAGTCAATCGCAACCCACGCGTGGACAATGACGCGAGTCGGGACAGGTGTCGCGGAAACCTGTCAGGTCTTTTCACAACTCTCCCTTGAACGCCCGATCCAGCACGGACGGTATCCCACTCGCTGCGCTCGGGGACGATGACAACGCGTCTCGCGAAGCACCCCCGAAGCAGAGCGAAGGGGGCAATTCCTCTCCCGTCTGGGACTGTAACTCCCGCAGCGATGCCGATTGCATGTCGTTGCGAGCGCACGTTGCGAAGCAATCTCCTCTTGAAACAGGGGATTGCTTCGTCGCAAAAGACGCTCCTCGCAACGACATAATTATCATAACTCTCCCTTAAACGCCCTATCCAGCACGGACGGTAACAACGCATCCAACTCCTCCCCCGTCTGGGACTGCAACTCCCGTAGCGACGCCAGCCGCGCTTGCCGAAGGTCTCGCGTTAGCGAGAAGCTATCGCGATACGCCACGATGCGCCGCTGTTCAGCGGCGAGGGTGGTCATACCGGAGACGAAGACTGTGAAGAGGAGGTAACGTTTCATTGTTATTCCTATGAAAGAGATGGGCGGATTATACACGGAAGGGATTAGTGAATAGGAAATGTAAAAAGGAGCAATGTTTCGCTAAAATAAAAAACTCCCCGCGCCAGCGGATTAGGCCCGCCTGGTGGAAGGAGAGGTATTGCAGGCATTGATGTATCGTTTAGTGAAAAAAACACGAAGTCCATACTTCGTATAGTGTCGAAGAATTGCCGCAGGATTTTGTGCAGAACGAGATGAAAGGCGTGATTGGCTTTGCTGTGGATGTGACGCGAGTTGATGCTAGTTATAAGCTCAGCCAGAATCGAAATAAAAGGTCTTGTCCGCCCTCCTTACGCATGATACAATATCGTCCGCTGGACAGGTTACGAAAGCAACCTATTGGGGACTCGTCTAATGGCAGGACGGCTGTCTCTGGAACAGTCGGTAGTGGTTCGAATCCATTGTCCCCAGCTAGAAAAAAAGACCCTCGTAAGAGGGTCTTTTTTCTTCCAAAATCACACGCGGATTATAATGAATGATGGCGGCGAGGCTGCCCCAGTATATTTGTAGAAAATTCATTTTTTGGTTTCACTGAACAACAGATATTATCGCGTCTAACAAAAATGAAAATCGCCGCCGGGAAGACCATTAATGTTGTTTGCTCCATATCCATTACTCCTTCGCTCATTGGATGCGCATCCGCAGGCAAAACTTGTTGCGCATGTGCTTGCCTCTGCCTTTGATTCGGTCGAGCCGGGCGCGGCCGTCAAGAAATATCTGCACGATCATCCGTTGCGTGCTGGTCGAAAAACATTTGCATTTGGGCTGGGGAAGGCTGCCTGCGCGATGACGCAAGCACTGGCTGACGAAATGCCTTTGGCAGATGCGCTGGTCGTGACCAAGTACGCCTCAAATCTGTCGGTTGCACCTGTTACTGTTATCGAAGGAAATCATCCCATCCCAGGTGAGGCAAGCCTTCAAGCGGGAATTGCCGCCACTAAATTTCTTTCTCAATTGACTCAGGATGATCTACTGGTCTGCTTGACCTCAGGCGGCGGTTCGGCATTAATGACTGCGCCTCGTGTTCCGCTTGAAGATTTGCAATTACTCACATCTACTCTGATGTCAAGTGGGGCGCGTATTGATGAGATCAATATCCTGCGGCGTCATCTCGATCAATTAAAAGGCGGCGGAGTGGCGGGCTTTGCAAATGGTGCGCGTGTCGTCACTCTATTGCTTTCAGATGTGGTGGGTGATCATTTGGAAGCCATTGCCTCCGGTCCCACCGCTCCTGACCCGACAACATGTGCAGATGTCATAGCCATCATCAAGAAATATGAACTAAAAGATAAGATCCCCGCTTCGATCATTCCAGCTTTAAAAGAAACATTGAAACCCGATCACCCCATATTTGCGAGGGTTATCAATACCGTGATCGCCGGCAATGCAATTGCTTTGCAAGCTGCGCAGGTTCAAGCGGAGTTACAGGGTTTTAAAGCAATAATAACTAACACAGTCCTGGAAGGGGAGGCGCGCCTCATCGGATGTGAGACCGCTTTGCAATTTAAAGAATCCTTGCAGACAAGTCCACGCCCCTTTTGTTTGCTTGCGGGCGGTGAAACAACTGTCACTGTGCACGGTGTTGGGCGCGGTGGCAGGAATCAGGAGCTGGCGCTTGCGGCAGTAGATGTGCTGGCTGGCTTGAAAGATGTCATGCTCGTTTCCATTGCGACGGATGGTGAGGATGGTCCCACGGATGCGGCCGGCGCTTTTGTGACAGGGGAAACCGCTCAAAGGGCTGAGTCGCTTGGGATGTTCGCGGCAGATTATTTATTAAGAAATGATGCGTATTCTTTTTTCGATCAAATTGATCAGCTTATGAAGACAGGCCCGAGCGGAACGAACGTCAACGATCTCGTGTTCTGTTTCGCATTTTAATTAACGGTTGCGAGAGCAGCCATCCCAAATAGAATAATGATCGCGCCTGAGATGCGATTGATCCAAACCATGTGATTTTGATCCAATCGGCTGCGCATCAAGCCGACCCCGAGGCTAAGCGCCAGCCACCAACATGCCGAACCGATAAACACGCCTGCCACCATCACGAGCGGTTGGTTAATTTTTTCACCGAGCAGGGCGCCTGCAAAGATGGCCGCAAAGGAAAGAATGGTGATGGGGTTGGTAAGGGTTAGAAAAAAAGTGGAAAGATACATGCTGAAATCCCCGTCCTGTTCAGGATGTGAGACATTCACAGCAGGTTTTTCGATGAATGTTTTTATCCAGAGATACAAGAGAAATATCCCGCCGATGATTCTCAGCCAGAACGTATTTTCAACCAACAGGTCGGTAATAACCGTTAATCCAAACGCGGCAATTGCGCCGTACAGCA
>Ga0082335_1002165_pt1 | contig 37756 bp, 33 predicted proteins | sample Subgrocontami58m_FD_72375 | JGI IMG/M metagenome (GOLD analysis project Ga0082335, IMG submission 72375) | Subsurface groundwater microbial communities from S. Glens Falls, New York, USA - GMW37 contaminated, 5.8 m (SPADES assembly) (version 2) ...
TTCGTTCCATGCTCGGCATGGAACTACGCCGCGATCTTCCTTAAATGAACAACGGATGCCGCGGCGTAGTCCGCAGACGTAGACGGGCCGCGCCTGCCATCCGGCTTCGTTCCATGCTCGGCATGGAACTACGCCGCGATCTTCCTTAAATGAACAACGGATGCCGCGGCGTAGTCCGCAGACGTAGACGGGCCGCGCCTGCCACTCGATTCGTCCTGTTCACTTCGTTCACAGGACTCATTCGTGGTCTTCGACCTACTTCCACCGAATCGAGTGCCCCGAGCGAGCGTAGCGAGCCGAGGGGCCTACAACTCGTGGTCTTCGCCCCTCGACAAGCTCGGGGCTTCGACCATCTCTTCGCCGAGACGAGTGCCCCAGATTATGAATACCCTCATACAAACTTGTAAAAAAGCGTATGCTACACTCGCAGAATCCGATGGAGGTGCGCATCCATGTCCCCCGGCCGCTTCTCACGCTCACGATCATCGCCGTGGCGCTCCTGATCTGGAACGGCGTGATCAGCTTCAACCTGGGAAAACAAAAACCGCAGGCCGATGCCTCGGGTGGCGTGCTCGCATCCGCGGTCATCGCGGAAGCGACACAGGACATTGACCGGGAACGCGTGAAGCAGGCCGTCCTCGACCATCGCGAGGAAATCCTCCGCTTTCAGGTGCAGGTCCTCGAACAGGAGGTGCTCCGGGAGAAGAACCCTGAGAAACTCAAGGCTCTCACGGACTCGCGCGCTGTCCTGCTGAGTATCATCCGGCAGCGGAGGGATTCGGAAAAACTCCTGAAGCTCTCGCTCGAGCAGCTGTGGGAAGCGGAGGGAACTGTCTACGCAGACAGAGGCCCCGCCCCGGGCATCGCGCTTCTGTGGCCCGTGGAACCGGCTCTCGGTTTATCGGCCACCTTCGATGACCAGGCATATCTCAAGCGGTTCGGGTTTCCCCATCGCGCCGTCGACATCCCCGTCGATCAGGGCACACCCCTCCGGGCCGCGCGCGACGGGACCGTCCTGAAGGTCTCGATGAACGGCCTCGGCTACAGCTCTGTCGTTCTCTCGCACGAGGGGAACGTGGAGACGATCTACGGCCACATCAGCTCTGCGCTGGTGCAGCCGGGTGACGTTGTACGCGCCGGCCAGTCCATCGCCCTTTCCGGCGGCCAGCCGGGCACCCCCGGCGCCGGGCTCCTCACGACCGGGCCGCACGTCCACTTCGCCGTGCGGGTGAAAGGAGCACTGGTGGATCCGCTGCCATATTTGCCAAGGTTTTAGCTTTTAGGTGTTAGAAGTAAACAAGATAATTTTCCCTAAAACCTAACACCTGACAGCTAACACCTAAAAGCTTTCCTGTACGCTTCAATAGCATACGTATCCGTCATCCCCGCAATGAAATCCTTCACCGCCTCCTCGAGAGTGCTCCCCGTCCTCCTCCTGAGCTCGATGACCTTGCGCGGCGGGTGAGCCATGTAGGCGGCAAAAAGTTCCCGGACGATGCGCTTCCCCCGCGCTGCCTGACGCAGAACCGAGGAACTCAAGTAAAGATGATCCCAGAGAAACCGCCGCAGTTCCCTGAGCGAGGCGGCCATCGAAGGTGAAAATACGACGAGCGGAACATCGGCTGCGTACACATCATCAAGGTCCTGGATTCGATGCCGCTTCAGGCGCTTTTCGGTTTCCAGATAAAGATCCGAAACCAGAAGATCGACGAGCGCCCCTCTAAGCTCGGTCCCATTTAACCGTGATTTTTTCAGAGCTTTTCCACCCAAATCCGTCCGCGCGACATCCCTGGAATCGAACAATTTCGCCCGGATGCCGTCATCCGTGTCGTGCGCGGTGTAGGCGATCTCATCGGCGAGATTCACGATTTGCGCTTCCAGCGACGGACTCCGGGAAACCCGTCCTCTTCCCGGACAATCGTGCGATGTCCGATGCCTCATGAGCCCTTCGAGGATTTCCCGGTTCAGGTTCAAACCGGGGTACGTCGTCGTGCGCTTCTCGAGGAGCGTGACAATACGAAGCGACTGTTCATTGTGCTCGAAACTTTTTCCAAACGGTTTGAGGCAGTCCTGCATGACCGCTTCACCGGCATGACCAAATGGTGTGTGTCCGAGATCGTGCGCCAGAGCGATTGCCTCGGCCAGATCTTCATTGAGCCCCAGCGTCCGTGCGATGTCGCGGCTGATCTGTGCGACCTCCAGAGTATGAGTGATCCGGGTCCGATAGTGGTCGCCATGTCCGGCAATGAAAACCTGGGTCTTATGCTTGATCCGTCGGAACGCCTGCGTGTGAATGATGCGGTCACGATCGCGCTGGAAGGGGAAACGTGTCGCGTCCTCGCGCTCCGGATGCACGCGGCCCAGTCCTCCGTCGTGCGGGACGGCGAAGGGCTGAAGGAGTGTGTTGGCCCACCGCAGACGATCGGGCAGAGAACGCATGGTGGAAGTGTAGCGTTTCGTCAGAAAACTGCGGCACGGCCCACGCATACTCGGGTTATCGTAACACGAGTATGTATCAAGACGACCGTCGTCCGCACCTTGGCTCGTCCCTGGTTCTTGAGGTGGGTGGCCGCATCCGGGATCCTAAGACCCCGGAGATGTAGGCCTCCCCTAGGACGCTGTTAGAGAAGAAGCGTTTGGCGCGACTAACGAGTCGTCGAGACAAGGTGGAATGTTACACGATGTCCGAAGATCCCGAAAGTAAATGTTACTGTTCAGGGAGGTGTTAGCTTTTAGGTTTTAGCTTTTAGGGTGGAAGCATTTCCTAAAACCTAACACCTAAAACCTAAAACCTCAACCGCTAACGGCTACCTTTTCAGCTTCACGGCCAGACCATTCATGTACCCCTCCCTCACCGCCTCCCGATCTCCCCCACGGTACGTCCAGTAGCGCTGTGGCTCGCACCGCGTGCATCCTTTCATCCGCTCACTGTGTTCCGCTGGCACCCCGGACTCCCTGAGCTGATGCTCCAATGCCGCGCGGAGATCGATACATTTTCCCCGTGCGAAAGCCCGGAGAGCCGGTACCTCACGGAGCGGACCAGAAAATCCCGCGCACTTCGTGCAGAGCGACGGGCCGAGGGCGATGAACACGTCCTGCGGCATGATCTTCCACTCGTCCTCCAGCACCCGAAATGCGGGAACGACGATATTGGCCGCCACCGTACGCCATCCGGCATGGATCACGCCGATCACCCGTTTCTCCGGCTCGAAGAGCACGAGACCCTGACAGTCCGCGAATGACACGACGAGCGTGAGTCCCGGGACATCAGTGAAAACTGCATCCGCTTCCTCCTTCCTCCAGGATGGCTCACGGACCACCACGGCCCGATTCCCGTGCACCTGCTTCGGGCCCATGATGTTCTTCGTTTTGAGCAGACGGCGGACGTCCTCCTCCCCGTGCATGCCATCCTCTTTCAGGAAAAGCTGTACATCGAGTCTGGAAGCGTATGGCCTCAGGAGACTGAATGGATGTGAGATCATGGTGTCTAAGACTGCCGGAGGAGAGCGGGGATCTCCGCGATGACGTCGCGCGTCGTGTACGCAAACCCACGCCGTGAGAACAGCAGATCCCCCGCGCGCTTGATCGCCGTGCTTGCGCGGACGCACGCTTCGATGAGGTCTTCCTTCTGGGCGATGAGTCCGGCAACGATTCCCGCGAGCGCATCCCCCGTCCCGCCGACCGTGAGACCGGCATTCCCCCCCTCGACTTTCCGCACGTCGCCCGAAGGAGGAATGATCATGTCCGTCGGGCCCTTCAGGAGCATCGTGCACCCGGTTTCGCGGCAATGCTTCGAAAGCTCTTCATGGCGGAGTCCCATCCGCTCCAGCTCCCCCTGATGGGGCATCAAGACCGCTTGTTTGCCCCGGAGACACCGAAGGCTCTGCGGCTGCAGCGCGGAGGCATCGGCGACGACCGGACATGGGCATTCCTCGAGCAGAGCCAGGATGGACTTGAGATTGCTGCCGGTCCGCGCAAGGCCGGGGCCGATGACTGCGGCATCCATGGTCGCGAGGAGTTCGATGATCTGGCTGCGATCGCGAGCGCCGAGTTCATCGGAGTTCTGCGCGCCGAACGGATGCACCTGGAAATTGAGCGAGGTCATCTTCGCCACTTCCGCGTGGACCAGGGGAACGCAGACGAAGACCAAATCCACGCCCGTCGCTTCGGCGGCAAGCGCGGAGAAGAGCGGGGCTCCGTGCTGGGTACGCGACCCGCCGATGACCGCAACCATGCCATTCTCACCCTTGTGAGATGTCGGGCGGCGCTGCATGACGCGATCCTACGCCCGGTGATGTTCCTTTCCAAGCTTCAAGCTGCAAGCGGACAGCTTCAAGCAGCTTGCAGCTTGTCGCTCGCCGCTTGTAGCTCATTTCTTCCTGAAGAAGCGGCGAAACTTATAGCTAAACATGATGTCATATAAATCTGAACATGCCTCTGCCGCTGCAAGCCAAAAATCTGGCAATCATGGGATCAATGCCAAATTGTGTGGAGAAACTTACATCCAAGTATATGAGACAAGAAAAAAATAAATAATACAGAGCAGGTATCTACCTGCGGTCGGCAAGGCACGTCGTTCGCGAACGACGTACCAAGATGAAGCCATGATCGTCAACCGCGGGTAGATACCCGCTCTCAATTGGAAAGGCTCACTTTTTCATCGCTCACAGCTCAAAGCTTAAAGCTTCCTGAATGAAACCGCTCGTATGCCGCTCTGACCTCCTCCCTGATCCGCTGCTGGAAGTTCACGCGGGAAAACCGCTCCGCCGCTCTGCGGATTGTCGGGCGATCCCATGTGATGGTCCGGAATTCCTGCACGGCGGCAGCGAACGCATCCACCGTCTGTTCAGGCACCAACAGTCCCGTCTCGCGGTTTCGCACAACGTCCATAATTCCCCCTCGTGCGAACGCGATCACCGGAACGCCGGAAGCCTGCGCCTCGAGAGGGACGATTCCCGCATCCTCCACCTGCGGGAACAGGAGGCACTCCGCATTCGCGTACAGAGACGGCAGCTCTGCGTCCTCCACGTGACCCAGGAATGCAACCGTCGGCCCCGCAAGCCTCTTCAGGCGCGGAGCATCGCCGCCCGTGCCGCCGATCTTCAGCGGCAGCTTGAGTTTGTTCGCGAGCTCGATGAGGAGATCGAACCGCTTGTAGGGAACGAGGCGGCCGAGGGCGAGGAAGTATGGTTGCTGGTTGCTGGTTGCTGGTTGCTGGTTGTCATCTTTTGAACGTGTGACGTGTAACGCGTAACGCGAAACGGAGATCGGGGTTTCGAAAAATCTCTCCTCCACCGGCGGAGGGATCACGACGCTGTCGCGTCCGTAAATGCGTCCGATCCGCGCCCGGGTTTCGGCCGAATTCGCGATGAAATGATCCACACGACGGCTGTTCGCCAGATCCCAGCGCCGCAGCCGCTTGAGCTCGGCTTTCACGAGACAGAGGAGCCATCCCCGGATACGGAAATCCCGGAGGTATTCCTCCTCCATCTCCCAGGCGTACCGCATCGGCGTGTGGCAGTAGGAAACGTGCACGCTCTCCGGTGGGGGGATGACACCCTTCGCAACCGCATGGGAGGAACTGAGCACAACATCGAAGCCCTTTAGATCGATCCGCTCCAGCGCCCGGGGCATCCAGGGAAGGAGATACTGGTGACGACGGGTGAGGCAGTAAACGAACTGAAGGATGGGACTCGTATGGATATCGGCATCGGCGAGAGGGCCGAGATGTTTCCGTGAAGCCACGGTGGTGAAGATCGGAGAGCGCGGCCACAGCGCATGGAATGCCGCCACCACATGCTCCGCCCCCCCGTACGTCGGCAACCAGTCGGCAACGATTGCAATGTTCATAGCAAATTCACTATACGGCTTCGTCTCATAGAGAATCAAAGTAGTAGCAAGTAGCTGGCAGTTTGTAGCTATGGATTTTTTCCCTAACTACTAGCTACTGACTACTAGCTACCTCTAGGCTGTTTGGCATGCCACTCAAGGCACCCATCCGGCTACCCAGGCACCTCCGCCGGCCGGCGAGCTCCTTCACGCGTTCGCTCGCGCGGAAGTACTGTGGGGGATCCGAGCGGGCCGCCCGGCGCCGGCGTGAGCGCCTGCTCCGGTTCCTGCGGCGCATCGGGCGCGGTTCGTCGTTCCTCCTCTCGGAATTCCGCGTATGGCTCCTCATCGGCACCACCGTCGTCCTCCTCACGACGGCGACAATCCTCCTCTTCGCCCCGATTTTCGACGTGCGGGAAATTCACGTCCGCCGGCAGGACCCGCGCATTGATATTGAGGAGATCCAGCAGATACTCACACCTCTGTTCAAGCAGCGTCTCCTCCTGATCACCAAGGGGCAGGTGGCATCCATGCTCCAGGCGGAGTACCCCGATATCGAGCGCGTGGAGATCGGCAAGGAGTACCCCTCTTCCCTCATCGTCTCCATGTACCTGGAACCCGTGGTGGCCGCAGTGACGATCGAGGAGCCTCTGGTAAACCCCTCCACGCAATCCGGAGGCACTCTGGCGGCATCAGGAGCCTACATGTACGTGACGAAGAGCGGCATCTTCGTTGCCTCCCCCATCAAGCTCACCTCCTCCCTCCCCATCGAAACCCTCCGCGTCACCGACTGGGGCATTCGCCCCCAGAACCGGACCCGCGTCATTTCTCCCTCGTTCCTGCAGATGATTTTCTCCGCCCGGGACATCCTGCGGACGGACTTCGGCCTTGTGGTGAAGGATATCGTCGTCTACCTCCGCGCACGGGAATTCCATATCCGCACAAACCGGGTCACACTGTGGTTTGATCTCACGAGTCCTCTCTCCATACAATTCCAGCACTTCAGGGAATTCCTGAAGAATCTCCCGCTCAATCAGGTGAAGGAGTACATCGACCTTCGGGTCACCGACAAGATCGTCTACAAGTAGAATCCGCCCCTGCGCCGCCTTCGTCGTTCCAGATGTTCGCCGCTCTCACCTCCCTCCTCCTCCTCGGCATTGTCCCGCCCACAGCGGCATCCCCTCTCCCGGTACGCGCGCTTCCCGGGGTGGAGCTCGTGAGCATCGCTCCTCCGACGCGGCTCCAGGCCCGCCTCACCATGCCCAAACTGTCCGCGTCGGGCATGATCCTCCTGGACATGAAGAGCGGGGAGGTCCTGCTGGCGAGGAATCCCGATGAACGCCGGCCCATCGCAAGCCTCACGAAAATCATGACCGCGCTCCTCATCCTGGAGAACCACAGCCCGAAGGAATTCGTCACGGTTCCCCCCATCGCGGAGAGCATCCACGGAAGCACACTTGGCTTGTTGCCGGGTCAGCGCTTCACCGTCGGTGCGCTCTTAAAGGGGCTCCTGCTGCCCTCCGCCAATGACGTTGCGTATACCCTGGCAATCTTCCACGCGCGCAGCGTGGGAGCATTCGTGCAGGAGATGAATGAGCGGGCACAAACCCTCGGGCTCAAGAACACGCACTTCACGAATCCCGCAGGACTGGACAACGAGCAGCAGTATTCCACCCCCCGCGACCTCGCCTGGCTCACGGCCGCGGCGCTCAAGCATCCTGACTTCCGGGCCATCGTGGGCATGCGCACGGCGACCATCTTCAGCGAGGACGGGAAAGTGTACGACTTCCGCAACACGAATGAGCTCCTGCACTACAACCAGAACGTCTTCGGCGTGAAGACGGGGACGACGGATGCGGCGAAAGAGTGCCTCGTCATCCTCTTCTCGAGCCACGGCCGTCTGTACCTCCTGGTGCTCCTGAAGTCCCACGATCGGTATACTGACAGCCTCTATGTCCTGCAGGCGGTCGATGCCGCAGCGCAGTGACCGCCCTTCCCATGCGAGTCCCCCGTTCCCCCGCACACTCGTGGCTCTCTCTCCGCGTCCGGTTGCTCTGCGCCGGGGCGTTCCTGATCTCGCTCTTCCTCCCGCCGTACGTCCCCGATGTCGCCTCGTCACCCCCGCCCGATCTGGACAGAGATCCCCGCGGGTTCCTGCTCGCCGAAGAAGGCTTCCTCCTCAAGACTTCCTCGCTCACCGAGCAGGGAACACGGAGCGCCTACAGCCAGGGGATCATCCATACGGTGGAGCCGAATGAAAGCATCGCGAGCATCGCAAAGATATCCTTCCTGAAACCGGAAACGATCCGCTGGGCGAACAGCCTCGCGCCCAACGCACAAATCAAGCCCGGACAGAAGCTCCTGCTCCTCCCCGTCGACGGCGTGCTCCACAAGGTGAAGCGCGGCCAGAACCTCCAGATGATCGCCGAGCTCTACGGCGTGCCTCCTGACCGCGTCGCGCAGCAGAACAAGATCCGCGGCGGCTACCTGCTCGCGGGACAGGACCTCATCATCCCTGAGGGGAAACCGATCGTCGAAGCCACGCCGAAGCCGCCCAAAGCCATCGTACAGACGGGCAGGGCTCCGGGGGCAAAACCGAAAGTCCCGCAGGGGAAGGAATTCTCCATCGAGCCGACGTACGGCATTTTCCAGATGCCGTGCGATTGCTTCCTCACCCAGGGTTTCACACCTTCGCATTTCGGCATCGATCTGACGCGCAAGGGGGGAGGACCAATATTCTCAGCGGAAGCGGGCACGGTCGTGCGCGCGGACTACGGATGGAACGGCGGGTACGGCAACGTCATCGTGATCGATCACGGGAACGGTCTGCAAACGCTCTACTCGCACAATAAGGAGCTCTACGTCGTGAAAGGGGATACGGTCACTCGCGGTCAGCCCATCGCCCTCATGGGAAACTCCGGCCGCGTCTACGGCCCCACCGGAGTCCATGTCCACTTCGAAGTCCACGTGAACGGGGTGAAGAAGAGCCCGCTGGTTTACTTGCAGCAGTAATTCACGAGTGAGTAGTGGATAGTGAGTAGTGAGTAGTATCGCTACAAACTACCCACTACTCACTACTCACTTCTTCCAATGGATCATCTCCTCTCACTCCTCACCGAGCTTCAGATCCCCTTTCAAAGATTTGACCACCCCGCCGTGTTCACCTGCGAGGAATCGGACAAAATTTGCCCGCCGATGCCGGGCGCGCATACGAAGCAGCTCCTGATGAGAAGCAAGGCAAAAGACAAGTATCTGCTCGCCATCGTGATGCATGACAAGCGCGTTGATACCCGGGCTCTCAGCAAGGAATACAAGGTGCAGAGTTTCAGTTTCGCCTCGCCGGAGGATCTCAGGCGCCTTCTCGGCGTCACTCCGGGATCGGTTACACCGTTCGGACTACTCTACGACAAAAACCATGAGATCGAAGTCATCGTGGATGAAGATGCGTGGAATATCGGCCAATTCTGTTTCCATCCGCTCACGAATACGGCGACGCTGATCATCGATCAGAAAGGTTTCAAAAAATTCCTGGAGCACACCGGCCACGCTTTCACCGTACGTTCCATCCCCCGACGCTGAACTTGGGCACACCAACAGACTGCCTTTGTCAATTCCATCCTTTATCCGATTTGCGCTAGAGTTTCCCCACACCACCGCCTATCAAGAGTGACGCTGAGGGCAGCCTTCGCCCCTTCGGGGGCTACGGCCGCCAGGGAACTGGCCCGTCAAAGCGTCCCCCAACTGGCCACGTAAAGCTCGCTTGAGCTCGCCACGTGGCGCTGTGGGAATTCCAGCCCCTCACGGGGAAAGATAGCGACTGAACGCAGCTTTCCTCTGGCGGGAGAGCTCTTTCCATCAATGCCCTATATCGTCAACCGCGGGTAGATACCCGCTCCCATTTCAAATTCAAATTTTCCATTTCCCCAGTATTCCAATCCCCATCCCCAATTCCCATCCATGTCCCACTTCTTCACCTCCGAATCGGTGACCGAGGGTCACCCCGACAAAGTCTGCGACCAGATCAGCGACGCCATACTGGATTTCGCTTTGGAGGAAGATCCTCACTCGCACGTCGCCTGCGAATGCCTGGTGACCACCGGACTGGTCGTCGTCGCCGGAGAGATCAAGACAAAGACTTACATCCCCATCGCCGAGATCGCGCGCGAGACCATCCGCGAGATCGGCTACGATGACGCGATCTACGGCTTCGACCACAAAGCCTGCGCCGTCGTCGTGTGCGTCGGCGAGCAGAGCGCGGATATCCAGCTGGGAGTGGACTGTGATAAGAACGTGAAGAAGGAACAGGGGGCGGGGGACCAGGGACTCATGTTCGGCTTCGCCTGTGACGAGACTCCGGAACTGATGCCGCTGCCGATTTCGCTGGCACACCAACTTACCAGGAAACTGGCCGAAGTCCGGAAGAAGAACGGACTCAAATTCCTGCGGCCGGACGGCAAAAGTCAGGTGACTGTCCAGTACAGCGACGATGGGAAACCGGAACGCATAGAGTGCATCGTCGTCTCGACGCAACATGCCGAGGACGTCAGCCACGAGCAAATCTGCGCCGATGTCAAAAAGCACATCATCGAGCCGGTTTGCGGCAAGTACCTCGACTCAAAAACCAAGTTCCACATCAACCCGACCGGACGGTTCGTCATCGGCGGGCCTCCGGGGGACTGCGGACTGACCGGCCGGAAAATCATCGTGGATACCTACGGCGGCTCTGGCCGCCACGGCGGCGGAGCCTTCTCGGGGAAGGACCCGAGCAAGGTTGATCGCTCCGCGGCCTACGCCGCGCGCTGGATCGCGAAACACGTTGTGAAGGCGGGTCTCGCGAAGAAGTGTGAGGTTCAGATTGCGTACGCCATCGGCATCGCCGAACCGGTCTCGGTCCACTGTGAAACTTTCGGCACAGGGAAGGCGGGCGACCGCATTCTTGAGAGAGCCATAACGAAAGTTTTCGATCTTCGCCCGGCCGCCATCATTCACGATCTGGATCTCCTGAAACCCCAGTACAAGAAACTCGCTTCCTACGGCCACATGGGGCGCGAGGATCTGGGGGTGAAGTGGGAAGTGTGCGACCGGGTCTCTGCGCTGCTCAAAGCAGTGCGCTGATACGGCTTCGCGACATACATGAATGTGAAATGAATCTGATCAGAGAAAACCTGCAAAAACGCAGCTGGGGTTCGTCTACCCCAGCGGCACCGCACGGGTAAACGAACCCGTGCTACGGTGATACGAAAAACATTCGTAACATCTTATTCGCGAAGTCGCATGATTTCCTCTCTCAGCAGGGGAGCCAGCTCCGTGAGCGGAATGCGTACGCGCTGTTCCCCCTCGCTCGCGGGACCCACCTGATAGGGAGAGAACCAGAACACCATGGCCCCCTTCTCGAACGTGAACGTCCGGAAGTTCTCGCTGGCCGGCGAGGCGCCTTCGGCAATCTGCCGCGCCCGGGCGTCATCGAGCTTTCCCTCGCGCCGGGCATGATCGGTGAGTTCCCGGACGGCGACCGCCGAGAGCTTCCTCAGTCCCGCATCCTGGTCCGTGAAGAGATCTGTGAGAGTCAGAGCGATGCGTCTTTCTATGTCGAAATTGAAGGAGAGACGGTACCGATTGGGGTTCGCGGCCCCCTGGAGACTCGAGGAGACCGGGAACGAGAGACTCACGAGACGGGGAGAGATCAGGGAAGGTTCGTAGGTCACAACGAGAGCGCTCGTCTGCTCTCCACTCTGTGTTTTCCGAATGCTCGCTACCGTGCGGCGGAACTCACCGAGCAGCGTATCCGCCACCTGCTTGAGCTGCCCGTTGAGATCGAGCGCTGCATCCTCCGGGAGCCCGCGCACCTGCGGATAGCGAATATCCACCGTCGAAGCGGCATCACTCTCGCGGATACGTTCGGACTTGAGAGAAATGCCGCTGGTACAGGCAGCGAGGAGGAGGGTGGCGATGAGCAGCGGCAAGAATTTTTTCATAGGAAGAGAATATCAAAGAAAGGTTTTAGGTGTTAGGTGTTAGCTTTTAGAAAGTGTTTCGCTCCCTAAAACCTAGAACCTAAAACCTGAAAGCTAAAACCTGAAAGCTGCCTTACTGCCACTGCACAATCCTCACCCCCGGATAGTAATACTGCAGAATCTGCTCGGCGCTTCGGCCTGCGATCGCTTGCCCCCTCGCCCCGCACCCGGACATCCCGACTCCGTGACCGCGCAGGGGAAGCCCGGTACACCAGGGATCGGGCTTGCTCTGGAAGACAACAGCAAAGGGGAAGTTCCCCCAGCCCGCCTCCAGGGGGCTCCTCGTGCGCCCGTCGTCGCTCGTGAAGTACGGAGGCTTGATGAGCTGGGCATCCATCATCAGCACCTGTCCGGCCGTGGAAGCGACTGCCTGTAACCAACGCGGATTGTCCCCGCCCCACTCGATGCCCGCATATGCCTGGAATACCGCCGGATCGTCGCTCCCGTCGTAGGGTTCTCCCGGGAATTTGCGCTGCGTGTCCTGCAGGTAGTATGCCGCATACGTGCGGGCCGCGATGGCGAAGGCGCGCTGCTTCTCATACGGCTCGCTGTCCGGTTCCTCGGAGAGGCCGGCAAGATAGTTTTCCATCGGGAGCTCATTGATCAGCGTCAACGAACCATCCAGCACACGACACTCCATGACGCCTCCGTAGTTACGAACCGCACCGCGCACGGAATCGACGGTCAGGATATTGGATACCGCCGACTGAAGCCTTATGACATTTTCCTCGAGTTTGGTCTCGCCGCGAACCAACGCCTGACACTTGGACCCCTTCGGAAGAAGCTGCACGGCCGTTCCCGCCGCCATCTTCGCGCCGTTCATCGTCCCCGCATCGGCGAAGGTGACCATCGGACCCGGGGATGCAGACAATCGAATGCGGATGGTCTTCCCGGAGGTTTCCGTACGCGCCGAGGATACCTTGCTCGTCGCACTGCTCGGGGAGCTGCTTTCTTTTCTGCCCAGGCGTCGCGTGGCCGTCTTGAGGCGCAAAGACGTCGAGGTCTTGCGCTCCGCCGGAATGACGACTGGAGACTGGTTTCCGCTGAACGGGTTGATGTACTCGCCCGTTCTCGCGCGCCTCCCCGCGACGGAGAGCGTGAAGCGCAGCCCGGCAATGTCCATCCAGTACGTTCCCGGCTCGGTGGGCGCCTGGACGATGAGCTGGATCCCGAGCGTTTCGTACGAGGGAAGATCACTCGGGAGGAGGATGCCCCTGGTCACCGGTATGCGTGCGATGCCGTCATCCACCCAGAGCCGGATCTCAGGGGAGGAAAGGCTGACCTCCGCGATACGTTTTCCCTCGTACGTTCCTTCGAGCCCCGCCGTGTACGCGAAGCTCAGGCGCTGTTTCCCTCCGGGATTGACGGTAATGGACGTCCGTCCCGTGAAGGAAATCCCTTCCGCTATCCCCGTGCTACCCGCACTCGAACGCGAGGAACGCGCTTCCGCAGGAGGAGAGGGGAACACGACGGAGGCAGAGACATTCCCGCTTCGGACATTCGCGATGATTTGTGAGAATGCACCATTCATATAGTAGCCGGGGTCGAGTGTGGGGAGGAGATCGCGATGGCTGACGATGGGGGCATCGAATTTCTTCCCGTGGAACTGGACAGGACGCCCGAGATCGATACGGTACGTACCCGCGAGATCCTGGAGCAGCCACTGCAAGCTCTTCACCTGCGCCTGGCTCGGCTGCTCGATCTCGAAGTTCCCCATGAGAACGATCCCGATTGTCCCCACGTTGTTGCAATAGGTGTGCCCGGCGACCACGCCCTTTCCACCGGCGCGCCCCTCGTAGATCTGGCCAGTTTCATCGATGACGTAGTTGTACCCGATATCCCCCCATCCACGGCTGATCGCATGCGACTTGTAGAGAGCACGGATGCGTTCCAGGGGGCTGCGGGGGTCGCCACGGACAACGAGCCCCGTATGGTGCACCACGAGCAGACGCACGTCCTTGCTGTACTGGAGAGGCCACTTGTAGAGACGGCCCCGGGCGTCCTTCTTCACCGTCGAACCGATCGCAAATTCATCCGGGTACTTCCGAAGCGATTCCTGACATTCCTTGATCCGCTCGCCCGGTTGCGTTTGCGCCGTCCCGAGATCCCCTTTCGCCCTATCCGCATCCGAGCTCTCACTGCTGGAGCTTCCGTCGAACAGGTACGACTCATCCGCTCCCCACTCCGCCCGCGTAAGCACGGCAGGAAAGGCTGCGCGCAGGGCTGGAGCGGCCTCGAAGAACACGATGGCGGCGAGCAGAACGGTCGTGAATCGACGCAGCATGGAAGTCCATTCTAAATGACCAAACCCCAATGACCAATGACCAAAAAAAGCTGGTCATTGAGCACTGGTCATTGGTCATTTTCTGCGAATATGTCCGAATTCCCTCAGCTTTGGAGAAGCTGTTCATACTTGTCAACCATTGCCGCCAGCGAAAATTCCCGTTCTGCCGTCCGTTTCCCGTTCTCCGATAAACGCTCGCGCAGTAGAATGTCCGCAAGAGATTCCATCGCTTGTTGCAGTTCCCCGGCGTCTCCCGCTTTCACGATCAACGCATCGATCTTGTCCTGGAGACAGGAAGCGATACCGCAGGCATCGGTCACCACCACGGGGACCCCGCGCATCATTGCTTCCGCCGCAACCAAACCGAACGGATCGTGGTCAACTGATGGCAGAACCAAAGCATCGATTGATGCATAGAATGAATCCAAGTCATTCACAAAGGGTATCAGCCGGATACGCGGCAAGCTTGTACCCATTCTTTCGGTGTCTTCGCTGATCAATCTTCGGACGTAGCCTTCTTCGGGTCCTTTTCCGACAATCGTCAGCGAAAATTCCGGCACCGGTTGTATGGCTTGGAGCAGGACATCGATCCCTTTCTCGGGGCTTAAGCGGGCGATGCAGCCGAGATGAAGCTTTGAGCTTTGAGCTTTGAGCTTTGAGTGAAAGGAGAACGATAGCGAAGGCACGCCGTTCGGTATGACCACAATTCTCTTTGAATCGAACCCGAGTTCCTCATAACGTTTTTTACTCAACTCGGAAACGCAGACGATTGTCGCTTTCCTGGAGGCGCGCCTCATGGCCGGAAGCCAGGGGTTCCACCGTAGCCAGGAGCCGATCCGGTCATGCTCGATCCAGAAGACTTTAATTCCGTTCTCAGCTGCCCAGTCGGTTAAAAGCAGTTTCTCGGTCAGACTCAGCATAAAAATAGCTTGAAGCTTGAAGCTTGAAGCTTGAAGCTTCTCGATTGCCTCAATCAACTTTTGCCTCATTGTTTTTCTGCGCCAAAGGAAACTCACCGCACCCCACTTCGTTACTGGCGGCGGGCCGATCCCAATACTCCAATCCCCAATCCCCAATCCCTTCACTCGTTGACGCAACGCCGGGCAACTCCCGAGGAAGCTGATCTCATGACCTCGCGCCTTGAGCCCTTCTAAAAGCCACATCGTCTGGTTTTCCGCGCCGCCATGGCACGTGCTTTCCAGCGGAAAGCGGGTGAAGAGGATATTCATGACAAAAGAAGTGTAGTACACGGGAATCTAGAAAAATATTTAATTCCCAGATTATACAATTCAGACCGGACATTCTTGTCTCTCATACGGCTTCGCGATGAAAACGCTACGAATGTTTCTCGAAGGTTATTCCAAATAGCGGCGTAGCGATATCGCTTCGCCGCTATGAAGAAAAGTTCAGATGAACAATCGTATGATGTATATCGCGAAGCCGTATCACTGCTGCCACTCGCGAATCAGCGCAAGCAGTCTCTGCTCCACCTTCTCCGGATCATCCGACGTACATTCCACGATCTCCGCTCCCGCCGCCAGCGCCTCCGCAGCATTGGAAGAATTATCCGCCGAACTCACCAGTGCAACCCGAGCCGCGGGATGCTTCTGTTTGAGGTAACGAATGATCGACGGCCCGTTTGTCGTCGGTATGTAGTAGTCGATGAACGCCGCAGCGATCGGATGCCGGTCGATGAGCTCTTTGGCTCCCTCGACGGTATCGGCCGTGAGAATTTCTCCCTGCCACCCCGCGCGCTTGAGGAGCGAAAGGAAGAGCCTGACCTTCCGCGGCGTGTCATCGGCGATGAGGAAAGTGGGCATGGGAAGATTGTACTTCGTAGATGAATGAAGAATTACGAATGAAGAATTAAGAAGCCCTGATTAAGATTGCTCGCAGCTTAGATCTCGTAATTCATAATTCTTCATTCTTCATTCTTTTTATAACGCTCTGCCCACCCATGTACAGCCGGAGCACTTCGGGGACCGTCACCGTCCCATCCTTGTTCTGATACATCTCGAGAATCGGAATGAGAATGCGAGGTGAAGCGATGCAGGTGTTGTTGAGCGAGTGACAGAACTTCTTCGTCCCATCTTTGTCCAAGTACTTGATCCCCAGACGACGGGTCTGGAAATCGCCGAGATAGGAGCAGCTATGGGTCTCGCCGTAGGAATTGCGGCTCGGCATCCAGGTCTCGATGTCCTGCATGAAAACCTTCCCGCGGCCCATGTCGCCGGTGCAAACGTTGATGATACGATAGGGGAGCCCGAGAGCTTTCAGTACATCTTCGGCGTTCGTTCGGATCTCCTCGAACAACTGCAGCGCCTTGTCCTGATCGGCCTCGCAGAGAACCACCTGCTCCACTTTTTCGAATTGGTGAATACGGTAAAGGCCGTGCGTGTCCTTGCCATAGGTTCCGGCTTCGCGGCGAAAGCAGCTTGAGTAACCGCAGTATTTTCTCGGGAGGGTTTCCAGCGGCAACACCTCATCGGCGTGATAACCCATGACCGAAACTTCCGACGTGCCGATGAGGAACAGATTGTCGCCCTCCACGGGCGCTTCTTCTGCCTTGCGGACACCAACCGTATAAATCTGCTCCTCGGAACCCGGGAAAAACCCGGTTCCCATCAGGTAATGCGGCTGGACCATCAGGGGCGGCACAAATACCGTCCAGCCCTTGCTTGTGAGCGAATCCAGCGTGTAGCGCAGAACTGCCAAATGCAGACGCGCGCCGTCCCCTTTGAGGAAATAACTCCGCGCACCGGAGATTTTGACTCCTCGCGGAATGTCCACAATATCGAGCGCCTCACCCAAAGCAACGTGGTCTTTGGGCGTGAAGGTGAACGACGGAATCTTGCCCTCGCGCCTGACTTCCTTGTTCGACGTTTCGTCTTTTCCGACCGGGACCGAAGGCAGGGGAAGCGACGGCAGCTGCAGCTGCATCCATGTCCATCTCTTCTCCAGAATGACAAGCGCGGCCTCCTGTTTCTTCAAATCCTCACCGAGTGCTTTCATCCGCTTCACTTCCTTCGCTTTTTCCTCTGCTTTGAGCTTCGGTATGCTTTTGCTCACGGCATTGCGTTCGGCTTGCATCTTCTGGACCCCGGCAATCAGCTGCCTCCGTTCCTCGTCAAGCTTCAGAAATTTCTTCACATCGAGCGGAATGTTCTTGTTCCTGCAGGCCGTCTGATACAAATCCGGATCTTGCCGGACAAGCTCGAGGTCGATCATAACGATCAAAGCTTACCCGGAATATGCAGTTCACGCACCTTCGCTGCGCAAAAGAATGACCCGCGCACTCTCACATAACTTCCTCCGCATTCTCCCAGGCATATTCATAGAGTGTGCGCAGTGTCCGGACAACGCGTGGATCGTCAATGACAATGGCCGATAGCCGCCTGTGAAAGGAGAACATGGCGACCCGCGTCCCGAAGAGCGCGAGACCGTTTGAAACAGGCCGTATGGAGCTGAGCAGCCGGCAAGGATGCTTGAGGTTCTCCGAACGCATTTTCTTGATCCACAGACGCCCGGCGGGCTCATCAAAAATCAATTCGCGCACACGGTACGAGCGGCGAGGCTTCAAGACCTGCAAATGGATATCCAGCGCGAAGGAGGCATACTGATTCAGATCGCTCAGCGAGGAAAGGAAACAGGCGCCTTCCGGGGTATCGATGTAGTCGTAGATCTCACGGTAGAGAGAGCGGAGGCCTTCCCTGTCCTCCTGAAGATATACACGGCTTACAGGCTCTCTCTTGCCGCGGAGTGTCTCAAGCTGCGGAAGGATGTCCTGCAGTTCACGCTCCTCTTCATGGAGAAGGGTGAGGAGCTTCTGCGGGCGCTGAGCATCGTAGAGCGTTCGCCGCCCTCTTCGCGTGAGAACGATCATGCCCCGCCGAAGGAGGTCATCAACCGTGTATCGGACAGTGGATCGTTTCTCCTGGGTGTGGCGGGCGATGGCGGCCACCGTATCCGGGCCGTGTTCCAGGCACGCCAGATAGATAGACGCCGCGCGTTTCGTGAGTCCCATCCGGGCAAAATGTCCTGGTAGATCCATGACAGAGGAATTCTATCGAAATAATAAAGTAACAACAATAGTGTTATTACTAAGAAATATAAACACAAATATTGGCTTATATAAGCCGATCATTTGATATATGTTTGACAAAAAATTTGCCATTTATAGCCTGTGCCTCTTTTCCCAAATATTTGCCATGCCACCATCCGAATTGATTCCATCCGTTCTGCAGTCCGGCCACTACTCGGTGACCGGCCCGGTGAAATTGCCAATTGCATTAGCGGATGGAACGCTCACAGAGTTTACGCATGACGGTTTCAGTTTTTCCGGTCATTGTTATGGAGCTTCCTATCTCGGAGACCTTCAGGAGGCCGAAGATCTTTTGTTACGCGTCTCTTCAAACTGCCAGTGGGCGTTTCCATGGAACAGCCAGCTCTGTGATTGCCGTTGGCAGCTTGAGCAGGCACAACTAAAAGTGCGGGACAAAATGCGGGGACTCGTCATCTTCGCCCATGATCAACATGGAAAGGGGGTCACCATTGAAGATCACTGGCGCATCTACGCGGAAGGACAGAGACGCGGGCGGGAACTTGTCGTTGATTCCTACAAACAGTTGGGATTTAAGGAGGACTACCGCGGATACCAAGACGTTTTCGACATCCTAAAACATTATCGGATATCGAGCATCCGGCTCATGACGAATAGCCCCAGGCGCGAGGAAGTGTTTAAACAAGGTGGTATCCATGTGACGGCCATTGAACCGTTGGAGCAGCCGATTCACGATCCGCTGAAATCCGAATACGCAGCGAAGAAACACAAGCTTGGCCATTACTTACGCGTGCCGGACGCGGCTTTGGAATAATTCCATTTCTTTTGAAGCAGAACCATGCCCGAATTGCCCATTTACCCGGAACTGGCAGCCGATTTGAACGCGAATTTTTTTGTAAGCACTTTCAATATCGGGGGCGAGACATACCTGTATCTGACCATTCCCTATCCCAGCTGCACCAAACCTGAACCATGCGACTTCTGCGCTTTTCACGGAACCGGAATACCGGGCCTGAAACCGGACCGTATGTTCGGCAAAACCGTTGCAAAAAAAGTTCGGCACTATCTGGCCATCAGAAAACCGCAGACACTGGTTCTGTTCAATAACGGGAATATCCTGAATCCTGCGGAGATGGATCAAACCGCGATTCTTGAAGATGTGCCTCAAGCCGTGGCTGAGGATGACGTTTGTCAGGCGCTCGAATTGGAAATCGGAATAAAGGACCTTTTGAAACAGCTGACCTGGGACAAAATCGGACGCATCCGGGTAAACCTCTCGGGTAAGCAGCTGCGCTTGAGATTAAGCGTGGAATACGCCGACGACGATCTGCTCAAACGGCATAACAAGGGGATAACTCTTGAGGAGATTGAAGAGGTAATCGGCCGTGTGAACGAAGAGGGAGTCCCGTGGATTGGATACGCCCTCCTCGGAGGCAAAGGTATGACCGGCGAAGCAGCGCAGGAGACAGCCGCCAAAACAGGTGAATTCATCATCGACCGGAGAGCGCGGATGATCGGCGTGAACGGCATTTACCTGACGGAAGGAATGCGAAAAAGGCCGGGCGCGGATGAAATGTATCTGCCGACAATCGACGATCTGATAAAAACCATGAAAGCTCTAACGGATTATGCCGTGTCGACCGGTGTCCGGCCGCTTACAAAGGTCGGATTGGCCGAAGAGGATGGTGGAATAAAAATAGTGGAATATCCTTACTCGATACCAACCAACGATGATCGGGCCAGACTGAGAATGACGGACATTTTAAGGGATTTCAACGAATCCCAAAACTATGATGATTTCTTTTCCGGGGTGATCCAAAACTGGGCAAGATTTGAATCGTTTCGATCAATCAACTCAATGAAAAAATAAAATTGTGTTTGTGATTATTCTCCGACAATCCGCCGGTGAACCTTGGGCAGGCTCTCCCAGATTTTGCGGCACATCCTCTGCAAGGTTCCAAGACCCGGATAATCCCGATAATCTGCCTGAAGGTAGAACGGGTTATAGCAGCTGTTGTAAGCCGCGGCGTCGGCCAGGATGCGGCGATCCGTTTTTTTTAACCGGTCCAAAAGTCGCAGAGATTCGGGCTCGATGACCACCTCAGCCAATTTACAAAAGCCTGTTTTAAAAAATAACAGTTGTGCAACGTAATCCCGCTGAACGGAAACCGCGAAACCAATCGGACTCGTTTTGTCGCCCGGAACGATCGGGGCTATGTCCGGCTGCAGATGCTCAGGTTTAAGTCCCCGTAACGCCTTCCAGGCGTTTGGCGAAGGAACGTAAAATACCCTGGCTCTGAAATCGGCCCGGACTGCCCGGCGTACCCCCTGGACCAGCTTGTCCATTATTCTTGCGACTTCATCATCATCCGGCCGGGGAATATCACTGACCCATTGGGGAATTGCCATTCGCTCCATTTCTTTGGAAAGGTAATCCTGGTAAATCTCAAAAATATTTGACAGGGGGAAATTATAGTTTAATATTTTGACTATGGGAAACCCCCGATTTGAGAAAAACGGCGTAGGAGACATTTTGGATGGAAATCCTCCTCCCGGAATATGCGTGCGTGAAGTAGGCGACGGTGTCTTGGAAGTTCGCGTTCAGGGAGGGGAAGCCGCTGCGCGCGTCGACACAACCAGGCGCGGTGCGACACTGGAACTTCACGACCTATTGCGCGATCCCTCAGATCCGGATAACTCATAAACCCAAATTTCTGTTTTAAGCGGTTATCTGTCTTCAGCCCTTTGAACAGGCGACCAAGGCTTCTATACTGGATGGACTCATGGAAAATATTCCTTTCAAGCTTGTTTCTCCCTTCCAGCCGACCGGCGACCAGCCGAAGGCAATCGAGAAGCTGCTGAAGGGGCTAAAGGAAGGCGAAAGGCACTTAACGCTTCTCGGCGCCACCGGAACGGGGAAAACCTTCACGATGGCAAATCTGGTCCAAGAGCTCCAGCGGCCGACACTGGTTCTCGCCCACAATAAAACACTGGCCGCGCAGCTTTGCTCGGAGTTCCAGGCGTTCTTTCCGGAGAACGCGGTGAGCTACTTCGTCTCGTATTACGACTACTACCAGCCGGAAGCGTACTTGCCGACGACCGACACATACATCGAAAAAGATGCGAGCATCAACGAGGAGATCAGCAAATTCCGCCATGCGGCGACCCATAACCTCCTCACGCGGCGGGATGTGCTGATCGTCGCTTCCGTCTCCTGCATCTACGGCCTCGGCGACGTCAGCGACTATGCATCGCTGGCCATGAAACTGCACCGCGGCATGCCGTTCCAGAGGAACCGGTTCCTGCGGCTGCTCACGGACATCCAGTACAAGCGGAGTTCGGTCCAGTTCAAGCAGGGGATGTTCCACGTGCTCGGAGACACGGTCGAAATTTTCCCGCCGAGCGGAGACACGGTCATCCGTCTGGAAATGCCGTTCGACGAAATAGAAGTCATCCAGGAGGTAGACAGCTTCACCGGGGAACTCATCGCCGATCTCCAGGAAGTCACCATTTTCCCCGCCGCGCACAACGTGACGACCAAAGAAAAAATCGATAACTCGATTGATGGCATAAAAAAGGAACTGGACGAACGGGAGAAGCAGCTGCTCGATGCGAAGGAATACGCCAAAGCCGAACGGATCAGGCAGCGAACCGACTACGACATCGAGATGCTCCGCGAGACAGGCTACTGCACCGGCATCGAGAACTACGTTCGGTATCTCAGCAACCGCGAGCCGGGTGCGCCGCCGGAAACACTGCTCGATTATTTCCCGGATGATTTCATGATGTTCATAGACGAATCGCACATCTCTATCCCGCAGATCGGCGGCATGCACGAGGGCAACCTCCAGCGCAAGAAGACGCTGATCGAATACGGCTTCCGCCTGCCAAGCTCGGCCGACAACCGGCCGCTGAAGTTCCAGGAATTCGAGGAGCGGCTGAGTCAGGCGGTTTACGTGTCAGCCACACCGGGACCTTATGAATTCAAGCACACCAAAAAGGAATATTTGGTTGAACAAATTATCCGGCCGACGGGGCTCCTTGATCCGGTGGTAACAGTCCAACCGAAGAAACATCAGATCGACCACCTCACGAAGGAAATCAACGAGACCATCAAGCGCGGCGAGCGCGTGCTCATCACCGCCCTCACCAAGAAATCGGCGGAGGATCTGGCGCAGTATTTCCAGAACGCCGACTACAAAGTCCGCTACCTCCACAGCGACATCGAAACGATGGAACGCGTGGAAATCCTGCGGTCACTCCGCAGCGGCGAGATCGACATTCTCGTCGGCATCAACCTGCTTCGGGAGGGACTGGATCTGCCCGAGGTCAGCTTCATCGCCATCCTCGACGCGGATCAGCAGGGGTTTTTGCGGTCGCGCGACGCTTTGATCCAGACGATCGGACGCGCCGCCCGCAATATCAACGGGCACGTCATCCTCTACGCCGACCGCATGACCTCTGCGATTGATGCCGCCGTAGCGGAAACCTACCGGCGACGCGCCATTCAGGAGGCCTACAACAAAAAGCACGGCATCACGCCGCAAACGATCGTCAAGGCCATCAAGGACATCGCGGAGGAACACAGCAAACAAGCGCTGAGCCGGAAAAAGTACGACCACCAGAAGATTCCGAAGGACGAGAAGAAGCGGCTGATCGAAGAACTCAACGCGCAGATGGAGATCGCGGCGGAGAATCTGGAATATGAAAAGGCGGCTGATTTGAGGGATGAGATCGAGCTGCTGAAGCGGGAGATGTAGGCGCAATGAACGTCTTATTATAATTCTTGTCAACCAAGTTCCTTCACCGCTTCGCGGTAGCCCTCAGGAGTACCTGTATCGAAGCGCCTTCCCTCGAATTCATATCCGTACATGTGGATCTTCTTGATCTGTGCTTTCAGTGCATCGATCAGGCGAATTTCATGATCGTGGTGGCCGGATTCCACTCTCGCGAGTTCCTCGATGGTCGAACGCGGAACCAGATACTTGCCGACGATGCCGAGGGTGGAGGGCGCATCCTCCGGCTTGGGCTTCTCCACCAGCCCCTGGATTTTCTTGATACGACTCTTGTGCTTGTCCGGGATGATATCAACGATCCCATACTTGGAAACGAGCTTCTTTGGCACATCCTGCAGGCAGAGCATCGCGGTCTCGGCTGACCCGACTTCTTTGAGCGCCTGCACGAGTTGCTCGAGGCCATTTTTCTCCCCCTGGATGATGTCATCGCCGAAGAGGATGGCGATCGTGTCCGATTTCACCCATTCTTTCGCCTGCAGGATCGCGTGGCCGTCGCCCTTCATCTCCTCCTGGTACGCCACGTGGAAGTTCACGCTGTTGTATTTCGTGAGCTCCTCGAGGAGGTGGAGCTTCCCGCGCTTCTGCAATTCATGCTCCAGCTGCGGCTGGGCATAGAAAAATTGGGGAATAGCTTCCTTGCCCCTGCTGATCACGAAACAAATGTCGTGAATCCCGACGCTCATGCATTCATCCACGAGGAGCGCGATGATCGGACGACCTCCGATGGGCAGCAGTTCCTTCGGGACGACTTTCGTCCACGGGAGGAACCGTGTGCCGAAGCCAGCCACGGGGAGGATCGCTTGGGTGATTTTCATGCTTGGCAAGAGTGTAACATGAGAAGCTGTTAGGTTTTAGGTTTTAGGGAAGCTCTGAAGAATTGTGATGATGGACCGCTACGCCATATTTTTACACATCAGCAGCACCCCTCCGCGGGTGCGGCGGCCATGTTGAAGCCATTTTTCGGATCGTCGCGGGCACGAAGGCCCGCTGCTGACTGGCTATAAAACGATTGTTCAGAGTTTCCTTAGCTATGAGAGTAGCGAGAAATCGAAGTTCTTGTCTGCCTTCTTGAGCGATTTCCCCGGGAAAGCACGTACTCTTCCTTGATCGGCAGGCTTGATGTGAAATTTACGCATGTTACTGACTTTCCGCTTCTTACCGTCTCTGCCTGCGTTATGCATATACTTTGCATGACTTGTACTTGCATGGCTTTGTACGTCTGATGATGGCACGCAGAAGTAGTGTTCAGGCGATGATTCCGGAGAACGTTGCTCGTCCAGAGATACGAATACGTACCACTTGTCCGCAGCAACCCACCTGGACACCCCCGGCTCATGGAGAATGAAATTCCAGTTAGGCTTTGCCGACTTCACCTGAATCCAGAGGACGTGCCCGGAGATCTTGTGCTCTATGCACATATCGGCATCCCGGAAATTACCTCCCAGATGTACGACATTCCATTGCCGCTTTGATAGTTCCGCTGCAACGAAGAACTCAGCTGCTTTTCCTGATGTTGCCATTGTGAAGATGGTAGCACCTTTTCCTGCTCACGCAGAAAGCCAAAGGCTGTTATCGGATCACATGATTTTTTGCTGGAGAAAGGAGGTGTGGCACGGGCATCGTGCCCGTGGTTGTCAAGAGAGTGAAAAATTGAGAGAGTACTCAAGTGCAAGGATCAAGCCAACCGTTTCAGGGAAAAGCAATCGAACGCAAAGGAGCGTACCTGCCCCATCGGCGGGATTGGTTGGGTGGAAGTGGAAAGGAGTCTGCCAAACCATGGGCACGATGCCCATGCCACCTCTGCTATAGCCTTCATCCCTGTCATCCTCCTTTCTCCACCAAAGAATCATGTGATCCCTGTTATCTTTTAGGAAATGGAAACAGGCTATTTTCTACGTAGCTCTTCTGACACCTAAAACCTAACAGCTAACAGCTTTCTCATAGGCCTTCCGGAGGCGGCGGGTGACTGATCCCGGCTTTCCGTTTCCAATTGCATGACTTTCGATGCGCACCACCGGCACCACCCCCGCGGTCGTGCGTGTGAGAAACACCTCATCGGCAAGGGTGAGGCGCTTTCGGGCCGTAAGACCAAACCGGACTCGCAGTTTCAGCCGCCCGGCAAGGCGCAGTACCGCTGCGCGCGTGATACCGGGAAGCATGCCTTCCCCTGGCGTCCAGAGTTCCCCCTTCTCCACCCAGAAAATGTTCGAATATGCCCCCTCCCGCACGAAGCCCCGGCTGTCGACGAGAAGAGCTTCGTGGAAACCTCGCCGAACCGCGGTTTCATGCGCGGCGATTTCGCGCTGATACGGAAACGCTTTCGCCTGGGGCACGCGGCGCGTGAGGGGAACCGCCATGACCGCGATACCACCGGCTTCCGCCGCGTCGAGGACAAGCTCGGAGGCCTGAAGAAGAACATGCTTCTCCGTACAAACAACTTTGAGCCGGGAGAGCGGCCACGGACAGTCGCGAGATGCATGAAGAAGAAGCGAGCGGATCCGACGGAGATTCTCCGTAGGCTTAAGTCCCGTGAGCTTCGCGGAGTGCTGGAGGCGCTTGAGATGCTCACTGAGAAAAAGGATTCGTCCTTCATCCACTCTGAGCGTCTCGAAGACACCGCGCGCACGAGTGTTCTTCCCATCGAGAAATTTCAATAGCGGACTATCTGGCCGTGCCGGGCGGCCATCTACCCAGAAACGCGTTTGTCCGTCCTTGAGTGCCAGGAACGGGGCGGCTTTCCGCAGTGTCTCGTCGTACTCCGACGCAATATCCGATTCGTCCACGATGCCGCCGCCCACCCCTACCCAGAGCCGCTGCTTGCGCGCAATTGCGGTGCGAATGATGATCGAGCTTTCAAGCGAGCCGTCGTCGCCCAGGAGAATCACCAAGCCGGTATACGGCCCGCGTCTCATCTCCTCCAAATCATCAATGAGTTCCATCGCCCTCGCCTTCGGGCATCCGGTCACCGAGCCGCCGGGCAGCATCGCGCGCAGGATATCCACGGCGGAACGTCCGTCGGCAAGCTCCGCCTCAATCACCGAGTAGGTATGCCAGACGGAGGGAAGCCTCTGCACGAGGCGACGTTCTTTCACTTGGACGCTGCCGGGTCGCGCGATGCGTCCGAGGTCACTACGGAGGAGATCGGTGATCATGTTGAGCTCCGCCTGCTCCTTCCCGCTTGCGAGGAGCGCAGCCCTCTGCTGCGTATCTTCCTCCGGCGTCGTTCCCCGCGGGCGCGTCCCCTTGATGGGGCACGTACGCAGATGCTGTCCCCGCAAGGTGACGAACTCCTCCGGCGACAGCGAGAGGAGGGCAGCTTCCGGCGTCTCGAGGTACGACATGCACGGGGAAGGATGGCGTCGTGCCAGCAATGCGAATAACTGGCGGTCATCGCAGTCCACCTCACCGCGGAGCATGTAGGTGTAATTGAGTTGGTAGACATCGCCATCGTGGATCGCCCGGAGGATCCTGCGCAGGGTATGCCCGTACCTCTGGCGGGAGACCGACGGAGAGAGCTTAATCAAAGGAATCGTCGCGGTCGGCAGCGGACGCGCATGGATATCGCAGACCTCGCGCCGGAACGCTCTGTCGCCGACCGCAAAGAGGCGCGAGCCATCCCAGCACAGAGCGCGGTCATACACGCCGAGCGAGAGGAGCGGAAGCTTCAGCTCGTCCCGCGCGGACGGCACAATACCGTGGAGTGCGTAGCCGAGTTCGTAGCTTCCGTACCCGATCATGCCGCCGATGAACGGCAGGCCGCTCCTGACATTCGTGCGGCGTCGGCGGAGAATGGCCTCAAGTTTCCCCCACTCCGCTTCGCGCCGCCACGTGATACGCTCCACCGGATTCCACGCCAGGATGACCCAGCGGCCAGACCGCACGAGTACCGGCTCCCTGGCAGCCGCCCCGAGCTTGCAGAGGAACTGCAGGGGATCGAAGCCGGGGAGGTCGAGAATATGGGTCAGCATGTTAGGAAGAAACGATACTCCATTGGCGAAACGAACAAGGTGTTAGGTGTTAACACCTAAAAGCTAAAACCTTACAGCTAGAACGCTGACAAAAAGTTCCGCATAAGGATGTCCCCGCATTCGGTGAGAAACGATTCAGGGTGAAATTGCACGCCGAACACCGGTTCCTTCTCGTGCTTCAATCCCATGATCAGCTCCGGCGTTCGCGCGGTGCCGGTCCAGCACAGAAGCTCGAAGCCCGGCGGCACGGAGCGGACGACGAGCGAGTGATAGCGCGCCGCACGGAAAGGCGAGGGAAGGCCGCGCATCAATCCGCCGCCGCCGTGGTAGATGAGACTCGTCTTCCCATGCATGACCGCCGGCGCATGGATCACGGAGCGTCTCCCCCCGCCGAATACCGTCCCGATGCACTGATGGCCGAGACATACGCCGAGGATCGGCACGCGGCCGAGGAACGCCGGGAGCGCCGCGAGCGACACCCCGCTCTCCTCCGGCCGGCCGGGGCCCGGCGAGATGACGATGCGCTGCGGGCGGAGCCGCTCGATCTCCCGGAGGCTCGTAGTGTGACTCGGCACAACAGTGCATTCCGCCCCAAGCGAGCGGATTTGCTGCTCCAGGTTGTAGGTGAACGAGTCACGGTTATCGATGAGCACGACACGCATGAAACAGGTGATAGGTTATAGGTGTTAGCTGTTAGGTGTTAGCTTTTAGGTTTTAGGAATTATGTTTTTTGCCGGCATTTCCTAACACCTAACACCTAACACCTAACACCTAACACCTAAAAGCTGATCTAAAGCGGCTGATTCTGCCCCTGCGTGGAAGGAGCCTCTTTCTTCTCAGTATTTCCTCTCTGCACCCGCTTTTTCAGTTCCGCGATCGTACGACCTAAGTACCCGGTCTGGTCAGAGGTCATCGCGCTCTTTGCCTTCGCCATCTCCGCTTTCGCCCCCGCGAAACCTTTCTCATCCGCCAGCGCGAACCAGGCGTACGCCGTGAGCGGGTTGCGCGTGACACCCTCCCCGTTCATCGTCATCACCCCCATGTTGAACTGTGCGCCGGGATCATCTAAGAGTGCTGCTTTCTCGAACCACTGCGCGGCTTTGGCGAAGTCTGCTTGCGTCCCCTCGCCACGAACGTACATGAGACCTGCGTTGTACTGCGCATCCTTGTTTCCCTGCTCCCCGGCCTGCAGGAAGAGACCCAATGCTTTCGTAGAGTCTCTCGGCACCCCCGTTCCCCTGAGATACAGGAAGCCGAGCGTGAGCTGTGCATCCGCGCTTCCCTCATCCGCTGCGCGCTGGAGGTACGTGATGCCGCGGGAAGAGTCCTGCGGCACGCCGGCCCCGCGCATGTACTTCATCGCGAGATCGTAGTCCGCACGCGCTTGAGCGGGATTTTTCCCACAGGCGGTGAGGAGGAGGGCGGCGATGAGTAGCGGTAAGAATTTTTTCATAGAAAGAGAATAGCAAAGAAAGGTTTTAGGTGTTAGGTGTTAGCTTTTAGAAAGTGCTTCTGCCCCTAAAACCTAGAACCTAAAAGCTAAAAGCTACTCGTTAATCCTGATGATCTTCACCCGCTCTTCCTTCGGCACCAGAATTTTCAAAATGCACTCTTTATTGAAGGTGGCCTTCACTTTCCGCGGATCGATGTTGAACGGAAGCGTGACCGATCGCTCGAACCCGCCCCAGAAACATTCCCGCACGTAGTACTGGTTGTCCGGAATCTCGTCCGTCTGCCGCCGGTGACCGCGGATCGTGAGGATATTGTCCGTAATCTCGATGTCCAGATCAGCAAGCCTCACCCCCGCAATAGGAGCCTTGAGAATGTAGTAATTGTCGTACTCGAAAATATCGAGCGCCACCTGCCCGACTGCAGCCGGACGGATCTGCCCTACCGTCGGAGCTCTTTGCGGCGCCGCCTGAATGGCCGGCCTTTGCGGCGTCTCCGTCTTCTGCTGCTTCTTCGGCATCAGGAATTCCCCGCCTGCATTGATTGATGAGGAGAAGATGCCGTGGAAAGGAGAGGGGATCATTTCGATGTATCGTACAGAACGATTTATCTCTTGTGCAAAAAGACGGTCTGGCGAAACATGAGGTTTATGATGCAGTTCGCTGAGAGCAATCCGAGGAAATCGAGGAAATCAGAGAATACAAGGAAACCGAAGAAGAACGACTGTCCTCGGACTCTCTCGCCTCGGCGAAGCCTTCGGGCGAAGTCGGGTCGGACTCCCCTCTCGGCCATGAGCTCGCCTCGGCGTCGAGCGCTCGGCGTCGAGACGAGGTCGAATGGTCGGTTTCTTCGGATTCTTTTCTTCGAGATTTTTTAATCGAGATTTTTTAATTGATACTTGATCAATCGATATTGATGTGTACAATCCCTCCCACTGCAACACATCCGTTCCACGAACACTCCTCTCCTCTTATGCCTGCCGTCCTACACAACAATATCCGCCGCCTCCGCTTCGAACGAGGCATGACCCAGGAAGAGCTGGCGCTCCGTGTGGGAGTCAGCCGTCAGACCATCATGTCCATCGAGCGCGGCGCGACGAACCCTTCCGTCCTCCTCGCTTTCAAAATTTCGATGGCGCTGCAATCACCGGTGACGGAAGTATTCCAGGTGGAGGGGAGCCTGGTGCCGATCTGAAGAATGTAAAATGTAGAATGTAAAATGTACAATTGCGGCTTAAACAAGCCATGGTTCATTGTACATTGTCCATTGTACATTGCGCATTCCGAATGTCCTGGATCTGGTATTCCAGCTGCTCCCGTCCTTTCCACGTGCTCACGGCAAGCCGACAGGCGACGTCCAGGGGAGCAGAGGGAGACAGTTCTTCCACGAAACGCCCCAGCCCAAACCCGATGGCCTTCGCACCGGCAATGCGGCACTGGAGGTGTCGCGCGCCCGTGCCAACAGCCCGTGCATTGGTAAGTTGCCGGTCCCGAAGCAGGAACACCGGCTCCTCGTTCTGCTTGCCGAAGGGTTCTAAGAGACTCAGCTGCCGGGCGAGGTCCATCCCCGCTCCCTGCTCCGGCAATTCCCCGTCCAGGAAGAGTGTTGGAACGAGAGTTTCTTCGTTCATGCCCCGATCCAGCATCGCCTGATGAAGACCCGCCGCCAGCGCATCGAACGCGCTCTTCGAAAGGGTGCAGCCCGCCGCCTGCGCGTGCCCGCCGTAACTGAAGAGGTGCGGCCGCACCGCGGGGTGTTCCAGACATTCTGTGACGTCGAGCGACGGAATCCCCCGTATCGATCCGACGCAGGTATCTCCCTCGATGCTCGCGACGAGCGCCGGTCTCCCGAAGAGTTCCGTGAGACGTCCGGCGATGAGCCCGACGACGCCGGGCGTGAACTCCGTGTGCTTGAGCGTGAGGAAGAGCTGACAGCGATCGACGAGTGAAAGCGCGAGTTCCGTGAGATCCTCCACCATCGTCCGGCGCTCGCTATTGAGCTCGTGGAGCCGCTCGAGCGCCGCTCCGCCATGGAGGAGCGCGTGGAGCGCGAGTGAGGGATGCTCCAGCCTCCCCGCAGCATTGATCCGCGGAACGACGCGGAACGCAACATCCCTGCTGGTGAGGGGACGCCCCGGGCTCTGCACCGATTCAATGAGTTCCTTTAGCGGTCCCGGTTTCAGTCCGAGCATGAGCTTGAGTCCGTGGTACACGAGTACGCGGTTCTCGCCGGTGAGAGGAACCAAATCGCCGATCGTTCCGATGGTCGCAAGGACGGCGTCTTCCTCGATCCCCTCCCAGATCTCCAGATACTCCAGCGCACGGACGAGCATGAACGCGACACCGGCGCCCGAGAGGTGCGGGTTCGGGAACGGAAACGGCACTTCCGGATGAATCACGGCATACGCCCTCGGCTTCCCGCCGCGGACGCGGTGGTGGTCCGTCACGATGACATCGATGCCCGCCGCATGCGCGGCGGCGATCTCCGCATGCGCTGTGATGCCGGTATCCACGGTCAGAAGCAATGTCACTCCCCGTTCCCGGAAATATTCGATGCTCTTGAGCTTCAGCCCGTACCCTTCCGTGAGGCGATCGGGGAGATAGATCTCGGGCTCGATGCCCCGGCGGCGGAAATAACGGATCAGCTGGAGGGTTCCCGTGATGCCGTCGGCGTCGTAGTCCCCGAAGATGCCGACCTTCTCCCCTCCCTGTACCGCCCTCTCGATCCTCCCGACCGCCTGCTGCATCTCCGGGAAGAGGAAAGGGTCAGAGAGCTTCCCCGACCCCGGCGAGCCGACAGAGGAAATGCCGCGCTCCACCGCGAGAACCTCTGCGATGTTCTGCCCCGGGGCAAGGGGAGACTCTCTCCGGAGAATCCACTGTTTTCCGGTGAGCGACAGGGGCGAGGCTGTCTTTAGAGGCGTCACACGGAAAGTATGAACCAGAAATGGTGTAGAGCGAACAATTCGAGAACGGATTGTTCACTCCGACGCTGTCTTTAGCTCTACAGCTCCACCTCGCGGTAGGTTCTAAGGTGTGATAGAACCTCCGCCTCCACCTCCTTCAGCTTTTCTTGCGACCTAGCCTCGATGCAAACGCTCAGACACGGGCTCGTGTTGCTGAAGCGGACCCCCGCCCAGGCGCCATCGCCGAAATCAATCCGCGCGCCGTCAAGTGTCTCTACCGGGTATTTCTTCTGAAAGTATCCGGTAACACGGTCCACCACGTCCGCCTTCCGGTCATCCGGGCAATGCGGCCGGCGCTCGGGGGATTGATAAACTTTGGGGAATGTATTGATCAGTTCCGACATCTTTTGTCCACCACTCGCTTTGATCACCGAAAGAACCCGCAGCGCCGCCACAAGCGCATCATCGAAGCCATAGTAATCTTCTCCGCAGAAGAAGTGTCCGGACTGTTCGCCGCCGAGGAGAGCCTTCTCTTCGCGCATCGCATGCTCCACGAACGAGTGTCCCACCTTGCACATCACCGGTCTGCCGCCCCATTTTTTCACTTCAGTAAGCAGCAGGGATGAATTGCTTACGGTGAAAATCACCGGCGCACCCGGATATCGCTGAAGGTGATCCCGCGCGAGAAGGAGGAGGGTCTGATCCGCTGTGACGATGGAACCCCGCTCATCCACGAGTCCCACCCGATCTCCGTCGCCGTCAAATCCGAATCCCATGTCCGCTTTCTCGCTCCGCACCTTTTCCTGAAGATCCCGAAGAGTCGCGTGCCTGCTCGGATCCGCCGGGTGGTTCGGGAACGACCCATCGGGATCAGTGTAGAGCCCTGAAACGATTGCGCCAACCCGTCTCAGAGCCTCGCAATACACGGGGCCCGCGATGCCATTGCCGCTGTCCACAACAATTTTTAATCCGCGACCGACACCCTTGAAAGTTTTTTCGAGAAACTCCAGATAGGGTGTGACTGCATCAATGTCTTCGACCGAGCCGCGTTTTTGGCTTGAAGCTTGAAGCTTGCCGTTCCAAGGCCCTGAGGGCCTGTCAGGCCCGAATGGGAAGCTTGCAGCTGTTTCGATTCTTTCCCGCAGCTTCTGCAAATCTTCCCCGCTGAACGCTTCGGCATCTCTGATCTGGAGCTTGATGCCGTTATCCTCCTTGGGATTGTGGCTCGCCGTTATCTGCACGCCGGCATCGAGTTTCTGATGGCAAATGGTGAAGTAGTTAAGCGGGCTCGGGGTTGCGCCCATTTTTTTTACCGAACATCCGGCCGAGACCAGACCTTTGATCGCCGCTGCCTCAAACCTAGGACTGTGAGTCCGCGCATCGCGACCGACCACAACCGAAGGCGACGGGTGTTCTTTGCCATACTTTTCGATCAACACGGCTCCGAATGCTTTCCCGATCAATTCACAAGCTTCCTCGGTCAGCTGGGAGTCCGCTTTTCCACGGATGTCGTAAGCCCGGAAAATATGGGGGTCAAGAGGGGTCATGCTTGCAATATGAGAATGGAAGATGCTTGCCCGGCGAAGCTCGAAGCGACAGCGAGGAGCGAAGTCAGGCGGGGGTCAATCGCGCTCATTATGGTAATCATACTGGCAAGGAAGACGCCTTCGAAACCAAACAATGACAAAATACCGTCCTCACTCCGCCCTGCGGGGCACCTCTCTCCATCGCAATGGAGAGAGGGAATCTCAGGACAAGAACAACGGAAGTCACCCTTCTCCACCGCCCTGCCGGCCGTAGCCTTGCCTGCCGGCCGTAGCTTCAGCGAAGGCTGGAGCGGAGAAGGGACGGGCCGTGGCGGGGATGAGGACGGTACTGAAATCCGACGCAACGTCAGTGAGCACTGACAAAGGCAACTATTCCTAATAGGACTATATTATGTTATAATAATACTTAAGACAAATGTCAAAACCCCTCACCCTTCGACCCTTCGACTCTGCTCAGGGCAGGCCGGCTCAGGGTCAAAAGAGTTTGACCGTCGCTTACTTCACGATGGAGATCGGCTTCAACGCCGAGATTCCCACGTACGCCGGCGGGCTCGGGATTCTGGCTGCCGATCTGATGCTTTCGGCCAGAGATCTCAAGATTCCCGCAGCCTGCGTCACCTTGTGCTGGCAGCACGGATACATGCACCAGACGATCAACCCGGATGGATCGCAGTTGTACAACGAAACATATTGGAACCCGCAGGATTTCCTCACCCTCCTCACAGAGAGAGTGACAGTGAAGATCGAGGGGAGGAATGTCTCTGTCGGCGCATGGGCACTCAATCTCACCGGGGAAGCGGGGAATGTCCCGATCTTCTTCCTCGATACGAACCTGCCCGAGAACACGCCGGAGGACCGCGCCATCACGGGTTATCTCTACGGCGGAGACGGCTGGCTCCGCCTGAAACAGGAAGCGGTGCTCGGCATCGGCGGCGTACGCATGCTCCGCGCGCTCGGCTACGACGATGTACGCGTCTTCCACATGAACGAGGGCCACGCGGCGTTTTTGACCCTGGAACTCCTGCGCGAACGCGACTTCCATGATGAGTGCGTCCGGCCGTCGTGCGTCTTCACCACCCATACGCCGGTGAAGGCCGGACACGACGTATTCCCGTACGACATGGCGTGGAAGGTGATGGGGGACAATCTGCCGTGGCACATCAGGAAACTTGCGGGGGAAGACGCGCTCTCCATGACACACCTAGCCCTCCATTTGAGCGGGAAGAGCTTCGCGGTTTCCCGCGTGCACGGCCTCGTCAGCAGCCAGATGTTCCCGGGGGAACGGATCGATTTCATCACCAACGGCGTCTATCTCCCGCGCTGGACGACGCCCGAGATACAGGCGCTCTTCGACACACATGCAGCCAGCTGGCGCACCTCCCCGGGTGCACTCATGCGCCATTGCCGCGAGATTCCGGATGATGAGCTCCTCCGGGCGCACCGCAGCGCCAAGCACCGGCTCATCGCGGAGGCGAACAAGTATGCATCTATAGCGCTCTCGGAGAACGTGCTCACCATCGCGAGCGCACGCAGAGTCGTGTCCTACAAACGCCCGGAACTCCTGTACACCAACCTGCAGCGCCTCAGGGAAATTTCCACCGGGCACCTGCAGATCATCCACGCCGGCAACGCGCACCCCGCCGACCACTTCGGACAGGAGGTGATCCAGCGGATGATCCAACGGTCGAAGGAACTCTCGGATTCGGTGAAGATCGTGTACCTGCCCAACTACAATCCGGATCTCGCGAAGCTCATGACCGCCGGAGCCGACGTGTGGCTCAATACCCCCACGCGCCTGCACGAGGCTTCCGGGACTTCCGGAATGAAAGCGACGGTGAACGGAACGCTGAACCTCTCGACACTGGATGGTTGGTGGATCGAGGGGTACGAGATGGACCCGCAGTCGGGATGGCGGATCGGGCCGCTGTCACAGGCGCTGGATGCCGACGACACGCGGCAAATAGACGCCGAGGATCTCTACACGCAGCTGCAGTACCAGGTGATCCCGGAGTTCTACTACCGCGACCACGTCCGCTGGGTACGGCGGATGAAGCGCTCGATCGGCCTCGCGGGGTACTTCAATACACATCGTGCCGTGCAGGAGTACGTGGAGAGGGCATGGGGGCATGCGCATTAGGGATTGGGGATTAGGACTTAGGATTTGGTGTTGAGGTGAGCGGACAGAAGCAGTACGGAGTGTTTGTTTTTTGGATATTTTTGGATATAATGTGGATATGACAAATGTGCTGCTCCGGAAGATTGACGATCTTCAGGCAACAATCAACCGTTTCCGGCCATTCAGCAGAGAGCTCCTCGCTCTGTGGCAGGAGCGGATCCGCATCGATTGGACGTACAACTCGAATGCGATTGAGGGGAATACGCTGACGTACGGGGAAACGGCATTCTTCCTGCGCGAGGGGCTGACCTCGGAAGGGAAGCCGCTCAAGGATTACGTCGAGGCGAAGAACCATGCGGAGGCGATTGATTATCTGCACGAGATCGTGCGGACGAAGCGAAAGCTCACCGAGCATTTCATCAGAGCGCTCCACGGACTGCTCCTCCGCGGCGTGGCGAGCACCGTTGCCTTGGGAGCGCAGGGGAAGCTGATCCGGAAGCCCCTTACTGCAGGCGCATACAAGGCGCGACCGAATCATGTTCTCACGCTGTCGGGGGCAATCCACCGCTATACGGAACCGCTGCACGTGCCTGACGAAATGCAGACGCTCCTCGCGTGGCTTGCGAGGAGTGCGAAGCGGCATCCCGTCGAGCGTGCGGCGCTCTTCCACTACCGCTTCGTCTGCATTCACCCGTTCGATGACGGCAACGGACGCATGGCGAGACTCCTCATGAACCTTCTCCTCCTGCAGGCGGGTTATCCGCCCTGCGTGGTGCGCAGTCGCAGACGGCGGGAATATCTGGAAAGTCTGGAGCACGCGGATACGACGGGATCAATCGACAGGTTCCTCACGTTTCTGGCGGAAGAACTCGTCCAAACGCAGGAAACAATGCTCGCAATCCTGGAAGGGAAACCGCTGCCGCCGGCCCCCGGAAGAACGTTGAACCGCGAAGAGCGCCTCGCACTTATCCTGAACGCCCTCGGCAAGAAGATGCTTGCTATACGAGAACTCTCGGTCAGCCTGCCGATGATCAGGAGACCGACATTGAAGAGCGACTTGCAGACGCTTCGCAGCGCTGGAAAGATCGGGAGGAGGGGAAAGGGGAAAGGGGTGGTGTATTACAGGAAGTGATACGGCTTCAGACAAAGCTGGCGGAGCTGACCCTCCTTCGTCCGCCTCAGGCGGACTACGGAAGGGCAGGCGGGACCCTTCGAAAAACTCAGAGCACTCTGAGGCCCTCGAAGGGCTTCCCACATTCATCGTTTGTCACTCCCGTCACTTTTTGTTAGGCTAATGACCTCGCCTCAAGCCTCTTCCATCGTGACACTTGAGATACGGGAGCGGAATCCGATCTTTATAATTGTTTTGTTAAGGAGCCGTTGCTTCCCACTGCGTCCGCCTGAGGCGGACTTCGCGGGACAAGCAATTGGTTACCCGCCCGATCCGAACGATTCGGATCGTTCGGGCGGGGAGCGCTGCCATGCCTGCCGGCCGTAGCCCCGAGCGGAGCCGAGGGGCGAAGGCTGGTCACGGCAGAAGTCACTCCGATTGTTATCCGCCATCCGTACTGTTACTGTTCTTTCTCTCCCATCAACGCTGGAGCTGTAGCTCAATTGGTTAGAGCGCTGCCCTGTCACGGCAGAGGTCGCGGGTTCGAGTCCCGTCAGCTCCGCCACTGCTATACTTGATTCATGCCAGTCTTCCTCCTCAATAAATCTCTAAAGGAACTTCAGGAGAAACCATTTATACAAGAAAGGGATATGCAGCTTCTAGTCGAAGCCGATCTCAAACAGTGTTTCGGTCTGCAATTCGTGGCTAGTGAATTTTCACCTCAGGGAGATCTGCGCATCGATACTCTGGCATTTGATCCAGAGCAAAAGAGCTTCGTCATCATCGAATTCAAGCGCGGGAATAGTTGGTCTGTCATCGATCAAGGTGCTACGTATCTTTCCCTGCTCCTCGATCGCCGTGATTCGTTCGTGCTCAAGCTTAACCAAATACATAACACACGGCTCATGCCGAAAGACATCGACTGGGAAGCATCCCGTGTCATCTTCGTTGCCCCATCCTTTAACGCGTACCAAGAAGGTTCTTTGGGCTTTCGTGATCTGCCAATCGAGCTTTGGGAAATCCGCCGATATGAGAACGGCATCATTGCCCTCAATCGCATCCAAACAAGTCGAAAGAACGCACGACTTAGTGATCTCGATAACACTTCGGGGGATCTGAAGAAGGTGCGGAAGGAGATTAAGCAATACTCAGTGGATGACCATTTCAAAGAGGGATGGGGTGACAGCCGCGAGCTTTTTGATATCCTTCTATCACAGCTTCTGAAGCTCCATCCCAATTTTGCAGTCAACGCAATGAAGGGGTATATCAGCCTGAAACTTGGGTGGCGTAATGTTTATTACATTCACGTTCAGAAGAGCGGACTTGTGATCGATTATGCGCGTTCTCAACCAAAGGATTTCAAAGATCCCGAAGGGCGAGTTAAGTACGTGAATGGCAGTATGGAATACTACAATCAGCACGTTTCCAATTTTGCTATCCGCTCCGAGGATGACATCCCGTATGCGATAATGCTTGCGAAGCAGGTACTGAAGAAATACGACAAAAATAATTCTTAGTCACTTTCGTTTTTCTTCATAAAAAGTGAGCCTTTCCAATTGAGAGCGGGTATCTACCCGCGGTTGTTATAGAATTGCAGCATGTCCCAGCGCCACCCGGCACAGAATCAGAACATGATGCTCGTGACCACGGTGACCCTCAAGCGTGCACCGATCTTCG
>Ga0082335_1002168_pt1 | contig 37734 bp, 51 predicted proteins | sample Subgrocontami58m_FD_72375 | JGI IMG/M metagenome (GOLD analysis project Ga0082335, IMG submission 72375) | Subsurface groundwater microbial communities from S. Glens Falls, New York, USA - GMW37 contaminated, 5.8 m (SPADES assembly) (version 2) ...
AAGTTGGTCACCCCGGGGGTAGTTGCACCCTCCCCATCCGGGAGTAAGAGTCACGAGCCGGTCTACTGTGGCTTGAGGATCGTAAAGGCTTCCGATTGAGCGTGCCCCGGCTTCTGTTCAATCATGCATTTCTCTCATCTAGTGGGGCGAGCCACTAGACGCCCACTCCCGCGAGTGGATGCCGCTACCACGACGCCGTATGGGAAGCACTACCCTAAGCGTCTTCATTTGCGTTACACCTACCGTGGTTTAACGAGTTGTTGCTCTCCCACCGGCTGCTTGGGTGGCCGAAGTTCCTCGCGGTGTCTGCCGCGCGCATGATCCTCTGATCGGAAAGATGGTGGAGATGATGGGCTTCGCTCCCACGACCTACTGCATGCCATGCAGGCGCTCTACTGGCTGAGCTACATCCCCGGCTGACCCCGCCCCATGGCGAGGTCGATACTCCTTGTCCACAGTGGGACATGAGCTGGTGCGCCAATCGCAATGTCGGCGCGATTGCCTTGCGGCAAGAAGATGGCTGCCTCGCTCCGATTCGCACGGAGACCTGACGCTTTCAGAGAGCGTTGGACTACTGTTATCCCACGAGGCAAAAGTGGCTGGGGTGGCTCGACTCCCACGAGCAAGTGCTTGCGCACGGCGGTTTCAAAGACCGCTGAGTTTAGTATTCCTCCACACCCCAATGGTCGGCTATACCCGAGTCGAACGGGTCTGGACATGCTCCCGAAGCATGCGGACGACCGATATCCCAATAGCCGAAAATGGTCGGGTCAGCGAGATTCGCACTCGCGGTCTTATCGCCCCCAGCGATACGTGTTGGACTAAGCTACACTATGACCCGATTGACAGATACCGTCTACTACTCCCACTTTGCTGTCCCGTCTGTCGCGGGACTTTGGGTGGAGACGACAGGGTGTTACCCCTTTAGTCTTCTCGTGAACGGCTAAGATGGTGGGAGACCAGAGGATTGCACTCTGCTAGGGACTTGGATGTCGACCAAGCGCGGCCACTAGACCGCTTGTCTCCCCTATACCGGCAGGAGCCGCCCCTGCACCGCCCAAGGTCATTGGGTACGGGCTTGCTTAACAGGCAAGTGCGTCGAACGTGCTATACGCCTCGGTATAATGAGAGTGGTCCCCAAGGCAGGCTTCTCTCCTGCGACCGTCTACGTGTAGGGTAGCCGCTCTCAATGGACTGAGCTACTCGGGGAAAATGGCGGTGCGTATGGGCTTCGATCCCATGACCTTCCCGCAGACAACGGGTTGCTCTGGCCAACTGAGCTAACGCACCAAAAGTGAACAGGTGTCCTGAACGCTAGACGAAGGGGCCATTGCGGCCCCTAGAGGATTTGAACTCCCGTCTCCTGTTGTATGAGACGCATTCCATGACCTTCGCAGGCCCGGGGCGGTTTCTCAAGATGGTACAGACGGGCAGAATCGGACTGCCTTCATCTCGGTCCCAAGCCGAGCGATCAACCAATGACCCACGTCTGTATGGGAGCAGGCTACGATTCGACACGTAATCTCAGCGTTATGAGCGCTGCGTGCTGCATTACACCAACCTGCTATGAAATGGTGGAGCCCCGCGAGATCGCATCGCGTCCGCTTCGCTCTTCAGGCGACGCTGACCACTAGGTCTGACTCCGTATGCAGCATTTGAACCGGTGCTGTCTGACCTTCCGTTCTCGGGGTATTGACGAGGGAGTGATGGCAAGTCGCCTCAGTTACGCTCTGAGCATCGGGCTTTTGGAGAACCTGAATGGCACTAGCCAATCGCGACTTGTGTGCAAATGGGGAAATAGATCGGTGGTCGATAGCGTACGTGTGACACCATTTGCGGACAGTGTTGTCGGTCACACTGTGCATCTCAGCTATCTTGATCACAGGCAGTGACGTGAGCAGTTCAATCAGCTTCTCGCGAGAGGGCCACGTCACCTTACGTTTGCGAGTACGGGGGTGAATGACGCCTGCCGGTTTGTAGCGTTTGTTCTTGGCTCCAGCAAAGGTGGACGTTTGACTGTGACAGTTGGGACAGAGGAAGCGGAGGTTAGTGACCTCGTTGTTACAGTCGTTACCATCAATATGATCGATTTGGAGGGTGAGACGTTGGTCTCGCCATTGTCCTGTGTTAGCGCACAGAGCGCATACATAGGGGAGGATACCCCGTTTGACGATCTGCTTACGGGTGCTGGTCGTATAAGGTTTGCCATTGAACAGGTTGTCCCTGATGAACTGTTCATCGGTTTTGGTCGAGAGGCTTTTCCCCGGCTGTGCGCCGAGAGTACGATTGAAGTGAGATACGTCAAGCCCGAGCTTGGCTATCCAGCGTTTGAGAGTGCGATAGTTGCCTGACCCAACGACCGTGGTCGCGACGCCGACATAACGGAAGACATCGGCGTAAGACGAGGCATGTCTGACCGCCTCGGGGAGCTTAGATAGATAGGATGGGGTGCGCATACCCTTCCTATACACCCCCGATTAGGGTAATTATGGTCAATTGGACCGAGGCTGTTAAAAGGTGGTATCAGGTTCCTGTAGGCTTCACTGACACCATCTCGGGCACACAAAGTGCGCGAGGTGAAGATGGCGGTCCCCTGAACAGCGCGGCAGGAATGAGACCCTGTGAGGTCTTCCTGCGTTGCCCACAGGTCAGGGGACCATAGAGAGAGTGGTCGCCAAGCACGGTTACGCTCCGTGTTCACGCGCTTATCGGGCGCGGGTATTGCTACTATACGACATGGCGGGGAAAGGTGCTGTCGCGGTCAACCCGCGTGTCGGCAACAGCGTGCCGTTTGCAAAGTGGTCCCCCGCGTAGGTATCGCGCCTACCGAGCCACAAGGACGACACGTTTACAGCGTGCCCCGTCTCTTTAACGGTATAGCGAGGGAAAGTGGAGCAGCATACGACGTGGGAGTTCGTGACGTTCTGCTTGGAAGGCAGATGCTCTTGACCCGACTGAGCTAATGCTGCGTAAAATGGTGGACACTATCGCGGCCCGGGCGGCAGCCTCTAGCTGCGGGTGGTTAGACCCAAGATGGTGGACCGCCACGGTTACCCTCCGTGGACTGAGCGTTGCAAACGCACCGTGATGGTATTTCACCAGCGGCCCATATGCTCGTGTGTCCAATCCACGGGTGCGTTCGCGCGCACAGTGGGGTTCAATTAGGCCCACCTTTGGACACCGACGGTGTTGACACGAGCAAAGTGGTGGAGGCTCGGGCAATCGCAGCCCGCTGATGTTCTGTTTGCGGAACAGATGACCACGCTGAGCAGTCCCAGCCCCCATTGCGACCATACTCACGGGGGCCGCGCCGTGCTGCTCAGCAACCGAGCTTACCGCTAAATGGTTCCTCGCATCCCTTGCGTTGTGCCTTGTCGGCGCGCGAACCGTATCGGATACGCCTGCTGAGGCACGGCGAGACGGAGGGGGAAAGTGGAGCGCGCACTCGGAATTCCACCGAGCCTCACCGGGTTGCGGCCGGGTCCTTTACAGTTGTCAGGCATGCGCGCGTTTGCTCCTAGGGCGACTGATGACCGCACGTGACGGCAAGCCGAGGGAGCGTAAGGTAGTTGATATTTGTGCTGGCTTAGCCCTCGCGGGGCCGAAACGCCATACAGATCAATCAAAGTGGTAGGTCCATCGGGCATCGATCCCGCTTCCACGGTTTAAAAGACCGCTGCTAATCCGGCTACAGCTCTGGACCCAAAGTGGAGCGGGTGTCGGTGCTCGCAACCGACTCTCATCCTTGGCAAGGACGTGCGTCACTATCAACGCTTCACCCGCGTGGCAGCCCCAGTGAGCCAACGCACTCACACGACGAGATTGAAGGTCTCGTAGACTACTCTTATCCTATGGGGCCGGAAAGGGGGTTGGGTGACGTCTTAAACTCGGCGAAGGACATCCATTTTTCGGGTCGTTGACGGGGTTTTGGTGCCCGCCAACACGATGGTTTAGACCGATTTCTGCGTCGTGTTGGCCCTCCGTGGACGTCATTAAACCCGAGAAGCTCGGCGGCGGCCAGCGCGATATGGATATCTCCATGATTGATGGCTAAAGACAGACCACTTGTGTTACCAAGATCAAATTCGCGTATCAGGCTTTCTTGATGGCTCTTGGTTAGGTAGGAGAAGATAGCACGTCGGTCGATGCTCTTGATCTTCGCGGGCTTGGTCTGCCGAGTAGCCCTTTCTGCCCGATGATGTGCCTCGTGACACTCACGGCAGAGGATCTCTAGGTCTTCCATCAGTTCTGAGCCGCCTACCCGTTCGTAGGTCTTGTGGTGGACGTCTGTACCGTGCCTATGACACCGATTGCAGATTGGGCCGTAATGAGCCAACGCCTCCTGACGTTTCGCTTTCCAGATTGGAGACTGGAGATATTGACGGTGCAGAAGCTGGTTATCGGTGAGCCGCGGCATTGCCTGTATCTGATGGTAGGCATATACACTGGCCGTGTCATCTGGGAAAGTGACCATCGCTCAAGCTGGGCATCAGCCCTATTGAACGCGTCGCGCACTCGCGGCGATGGTTACGCTTGCATCTAGAAGCCCTTGCCACATGATGGGCAGGTTAAAGGAGCTGGACAACGCTCTCCAGCGGGGATAGCATGACTTGATAGGCTCATGCGGGCCGCAGACGCGCTTTCAGACAAGGCTTGCGCCTCGCCTCCAGTTGGGCGTCGGTACTGGTTTTAACGTTGTCAAAGACCGCTCTAGCTAACAAAAGACCCACACGTAGCACTCGGCTCAGTGTGGGTCTCGGAAAGGGGGACTGTGCTTATCGTGCTACAGATCCTTTGTGAGACCCACCTGCCTCGGGCTATTGGTGACGGTCGCGATATCGCAACCGAACCACAGCACCATGGCATACCCCTGTTCACGGTGGGACCGTGTCGTGGGTAATGGTGACTGTTGGAGGAGGTTCACAGAAGGTGAGAATGGGTTGTGGCTGATGATACACCAGCCGAAGATGGTTTGACTATGAGTGCAGTGTAGCAGAGGTGAGACGGCGGATGCAAGAGAAAGTTTCGCGCCACGATGCCCGCTTGCGTAACCCTCTGATAGGGCGAGACTTAGGCCGTATCAAAGGTGGCATCACTCGCCGCGAATGGGCCGCCCGCAACAATCTGTGCCGCGCCGCCAGCGAGCTATTGACGCAGGCGGGCCAAGGTGGCTATCATCAGGTAACCACCTATGAACCCTATCCGAGTCAAGGCTATCGGGGCACGCACTTCTCTTTCGCAAATCTATAGGATTGAGGAGGGCTTCGCGGCGGCCGGGGCAGAGCTGGTGGCATGGGACGAGGCCGACCTTGTGTACTCCAACGATGGGGGCACCCATCAGGAGGCCATCACCTATCGGGACACCTTCGCGCCGAAGGCCAAGCTGATCCTCAACAATTTGGATATTGCGGAGCATCTGCTCGGGGCCGGCCTTGACCACACCCACCTAGCCGCGCTGCGCGACAACCTGCTCAAGGCGGACGCGGTCACGTCTATCAGCCCCTTCACGCAGTCCCAGTTGATGCGGTACCTCAACATCGGCTCATATTGCGTTTGGAACCCAGTGAAGACCGTGTCGCCGGCCAAGCGGCTGGCAGGTGAACGTCCATATCCGTATAGGGTCCTCATCAGCGGCCGCACTATGGACCCTAATAAGCGCATTCGTACCCTAGCGATCCCGGCCCTCGTTATGTGTGGTCTGGAGGAGCGCGAGGTGGCGGTGATTGGCGGCGAATGGCCCGGGTGGGGGACCAATCTGGGGGTCGTTAGCGACGAGAAGCTCAATGACCTCCTCAACAGCGTAGACCTAGTGATGGGTACGACCCTGTGCGGAGGTCTCGAATTGGGACCCATCGAGGCGGCCATATGCGGGGCGATCCCCATCCTGACGTGGGACACAAGCACCTTTCACGATCTACGCTGGCCCCAGCATTGGGGCTGTTACCCATCGCCAGCCGCCATCGCCTATCGTATCCGTACGCTCCTCTCCAACCCCTCCATCCTTGCGGCCGACCGCGAGCATGCGTTGACCATGGGCGAGCACTTCTCCGAGGACCTCAGTGGAGCGTCTGTGGCGCGACGGATATTGGAGGTCTACAAACGGACCCTTTCGCCATGACGACCCCCGAAGGACAACCGGCCAACGAGGAGCACGCCGCCGCGCGGCAAGCAGAGCTTAATCGCCTCAAGGAGGAGAGACGTGCTACGTTGTCCCCCGCCGAGCAGGACCGGCTATCCATCATCGAGGAGGTATCGGAACGCTTGGTGGAGGCCAAGATCCCCTTCCTGCTCTACGCCGACAGCGTCCCCTTCGAGGAGTCGCTCGAACGAGGTTGCTTCTGGCAGTTCAACAAGATGGGGTACGAGGAGACCTTTGAGGAGGTGATGACGAATGCCCAGCCTCGGCTTCATCAGCTGACAATTGCCACCCTTAGGGACCTCTCGCGCCGCTGCCACGGTACCTTCATTTGGCTGACGCCCGAAGGTAAGCCGCACATGGCCGCGACGGCGGGTGTTTGTGAAGAGATAGATCATGAGTGATACCCCCGACGATCCCCTCGACGGTCTGGACCCCGACAACCTCCCGCCGGGCTATAGCCTCATGGCCATTGGTGCCGCCGAGATTGAGTACCTCAAATCTTACTGGGAGTTGCGCGATGCCGGCCCGCTGTTTGGCTGGGCTCTGCGCCTCCTTCACGACCTCACCAAGGCGGATGAGGACGGCTGGTGTCTAGTGCTCCAGAAGGGGAGGCTTGACGAGAAGGAGATGATACCCGATCCGGCCTACAAGGTGGCCGCCTTCCGACTGGAGTGGCTGATGCCGCGGTCGGACGGCTACATGAGGTTGCCGATTGATCGGTTGAACGAGACGATGCGCTGCAAGTCGGACGAGGGGGGCGGGATATGAACCAAGATGTGGCTGGGAAGCTGACGGTATGCCTCGTGACCTTCAATCGGCCCACCGAGTCGTACCGTTGTCTCCGGTCCCTCCACCATATCACAGCACCACATCAGACCCTCTTCCTCTCCAACGGTGGGGACCACACCAAGCCGCGCGAGTGGTATGATGAGGGGCTCATCGATACGCTGGTGCTCAACAGACGAAATTGGGGGGGAGGTATAGCCATGAAGCAAGTGGCGCAGGCGGCCCTGACGAGTTGGGTAATGTTGGTCCAAACGGATCAGTACGCTATCCGGTCCTATACCGAGGCTGAGCTGGACCACAATATCGCCTATCTAACCGAGACCCCCCAAGCCCTCTACATTGATCTGGCGGGCGATCAGGGCCACGGAACCGCCTCCGAGCGCGCTCTACTCATCAACCGCCGCCGCTACCTTGACCTCCCCGGTTTCGATGACGTCATCGGTGGCCCCGGTCCGTTTGCCCAATCCAAGTGGACCGAACGGCACCTACAGGACCATTGCCCCGGCTTCGCATCTGCCCCACTATTGTTTGCCGATAACGGCAAGTGGTCTGAGCGCGACTACCCAGTCGAGTACGGGATAGGGGGTGTAGCTCCACGCACGGTCCATGCCACCGACACCAAAATCTTGCGCATCCTCAGCCCCTTCGCGCGCCGCGCCGATGGATTCCCCAATCTCACGCTTTCCAACATTGAATGGGCCGACGTGTTGGAGGGCCGTTGGCCCGCCGAAGGCAAGATCCCTGAGCACGACCTCCCCCACTCGTTCCTCGTCTGGCCCGATTGATGCAAGGTTTCGTCACACGTGTACGTATGCCCGTTTCGGAGGAGGCTCAGAAGGCCGCCTTCGCCGCGGTCCTTCCGGACGTTAAGCGGCTGTTCCTCGATTTGGAGGCCAGCGTGGCGGATAAGATGCCCACCGAGCTGACCTGCGGTATGATAGCGGGCTACCTGCGTGGTCGCGGGTATAGCTGGCAGGAGGCTTTCGTAGCCATGGACGATTATCTCCAGCGGGCGACGCCGAGTGCGGCCGCCTATCCCCCGCGCCACACGTTCAAGGCAGAGATGATCACTTGTAGCGTCGGGTTGGCGAAGTATCTGCCAGACTGCTTGCGCCGCAATATGGTCCACTTTGACCGCACGATCGTGGTGACCGACCGGCACGATACCGCCTCGCAAGAGGTGGCGCGCGCGCATGGGGCTGACGTCTTCGTGACCGACTGGTTCTACGTCGAGGGTCGCCGCTTTGACCGTGGGACGGCCTATAACCGTGCTCTCAAGCTTCTCACCCACAGGGATTGGGTCACCTTCATGGATGTGGATATTGTCCTACCCGTTGACCACCGGGCGCGGCTGGAAGCGTTCGGCCTGCGAGACAATGTGTTCTACGGCATGGATCGGCTCAACCTAAACACGCCCGAGACGCGCGCCGCGTTCCTGTCTACGGGGGATGCCTCAGGGGCCGTCTCGGACAGCACCACCGAGTGGGGGTTTGGGTATCACCAACTAGTCAACCTTAGCAACCCGTTCCTCAAGCGTTTGCCCGAGGGCAAGCCCATCTACCCCAGTAGTCCCGACGTGTTCCAGTCCGACTACCTGTTCCGCCATCAGTTCGGGTCTGGACACACCATGACACCCGAGGGAGTGTGGACGTGGGACCCTCTCCACCAGCAAAAGCTGCCGTGGGTGTGCTATCACCTTGGGTCCAACGGATGTGGGCAGCCACCCAATACGTTAGCCTATCTAGCTCCGTCATCATGACCTCCCTCAAGCTCTCTCTCTACGGCTACCTCTTCAACGCCACGGTCCGCGCCTTTGACCTCGACGCCACCGTGGCCAACTTCCTCTCCTTCGCCGACGAGGTGGTCATTGCCACGCTAGCTCAGCAGGAGGATGATACGCTGGAACGCCTTCTCAAGCACGAGGACGCCCTAGAGGGACGTCTCAAGGTTGTGGTCGTGGACATGGACATCAAGCGCAATAACCGATTTGACGGGGACCTCAAGACTGCCGCCCTTCAGGCCTGTACTCACCCTATCCGTATCATCGCTGACTGCGATGAACGCTTCCTCGTCTCCCAGCGACCGGCATGGGACGACCTCGCGGGCGCGCTGCTTGCCGATCCGCGTATTGACGGTTGGCTTATCCCCGTGGTTGACCTATATGGTAGAGAGGACAGTATCCGAGCCGACCAGCCGCTGGGGGTCAAGTTCCGGATGCACAAGGACACCATCGTGCGTCGCGGTGTCCCGCGTTACGCTGAGCGGGCCAATGGTCTCATCGATACCTCCCAGAGCGATACAACCGAACCACTCCGTGCTGATGGTAACGTCGGCCAGTTCGCCGCGCCCTTCCCGCAGCACCTGCTTAGCCCTAGCCTCTGCCATATGCTAGGGGTTTATGTCCTCCACTATGGTTACCTCGATTTCAGGCGGCGCGTCGAGCTGGGCCGCACCTTCTGGAGGGAGCACTGGGAGCGACGCTCTGGCCATGAAGAGCGCGTCCCAACGCGGGTTGAGGATCTCATGGACGTCCCCGTCGTCCCCCACCGTCTCAAGCTGATATGAGCCCCGATCGCATCCCCCGTATCACCACCAAGCTGGCCCAGCTATGGGCGGCCAATCCCAACCTGCGTCTCGGACAGCTACTGGAACAGATGGAGAACCGCGCATGGGACCTATGCTCGGTCCGCTACTGTGCTCCGCGCCTAATGGAGCTGCCTGATGAGCTGCTGGAGATGGCTCTGGACGAGAGGGTGAAGACATGAGCCCCGACCCCAAGGCTTTGGCTGCGCTGGCCGCCTATTGGCGGGGCGTCGCCTCCGATTGGTTGACCCACGTTGAACGGATCAAGGGCGACCGCATCTACGCCTCGGAGGCCAAGCGGCTCCAGCAGGAAGCCGAGATATACAATCGCTGTGCCACCCATCTGGAACGGGTGCTAGCCGGCCAATCCGCCATTCCCTCCTTCGACGATAACTGACCCTCTATGCCTACCAAACCCCGCCCTCGTCTCCACAACAAGATCAGCAAACCGAAGCCCATCAGCTTCACCGACCTCCAGCGTACCATGCATGAGCAGTCCAAGGCCGCCCGCGTGGCACCAGCTGTCACCCGCGGCGCATTTGGGGGTAAGGCCGCGCGCAATCGGCGTCTCAAGGCCCCGGCCGATCTGCTCCCGGCCAGCTCTCCGGTCGCATGACGCCCCGGCTGTTCCTCACCAGCATGTCCAGCGATGTCTCGGCCGAGAACGCCACCGAGCAGCTGGAACCTATCCTCCCCTATATCGATGGGGTAGTCTACGTCCTACAGAGTGTCTCGCCCGAGGCCCCCAGCGCGCGCTATCTGGAGACAGTCAAAGGGGCCGGCCGCGTTGTGCACCGGCCTTATACCACACGACATTGGCAAGGGATGAATGACACCCTGTTCACCGGGCTTATCGAGGAAGGAGATCTAGTGTTGTGGGTTGACGCGCTGGAGCGGGCGGCCACCCCGTTCGTTTCGAGGGTGAAGACCGAGATAGGGCCGATGATGACCGAAGCCGACGTAGGCTGTCTCTTCTACTACGGGAAGGCCTACCTGTTCCCCTATCGGGAGACGCTTGAATACCGGAACACCCCTCATTGGTCCCTCCATGGATGGGGTGGCCGCGCGATTGAGTGGTCCCAGATTGAACCGGACGAAAAGCAGGTGCGCATCAATGCGCGTCCAATCAAGCGAGGCCCCGGCAGTGGGCACCACTTCTGCCTCCACTACTCGGCGTACTGGGTTGCCCAACCAGCTGGTTCCAATACAGCCGCCCTCGGTATCGAGCAGTACGCGCGACCCGGCGAAGACCACAACACCGCCTTCGCTCGGCGCGAGACCCAGCGGCTGGCGTTCCGACAAGAGCTGAGACGTCGAGGGGTGCCGCTTACGTTGGACGCGCTCAAGATCCTGTTGGCTGGACCAATGGACGATACCCTCACGGCCTACGTAAGGGGCGACAAAGTGCTGAGCGATCTGTACTGGTACCTGCGCGGCCGCGCGTCGGAGCTACGCGATACCCATTCCCCCAAGGACGCTATCCCCATCCCATGAGTGCTTCCATCCGAACCTCCCGCGCTGACAAAAACTATCTGTCTTGGTCAGGCGACACCTTGATGCTGTACCTAGGTACCGACCATCCTGAACCTTGCGACCGTGTCCCCAGTGAGGTCTACCCCGAGGACCCGAGCCAGTGGGATAGCTCCCTCAAGGTCTCCGGCAACACCTACGGTGTCAACGTGGTAGGTATCAGTGCCGCCCAGTGCCGCGAGAACGTGCTGGACATCAATCACTCCAAGGGGGTCACCTTCGTCCGCGCGCGGCTCGGAAGGACTGGAGAAGTGGGGGAGCAGGTGATCACGATCAAGGGTGGTTCCAGCGACGTCCTTATCCACGGCACGATCTACTCGCGCGGCACCAACGCCGACGTCGTCTTGGGTCAATGGGCCGATCAGTCCACCGCACGTTCCCACACCATCGATCTCAGCGGCCTCGCGCGTGACGACGGCGAACCCGTTACGGTCATCATGGTCCGCGTAGACCGCCGGACGGTCAAGCTGCCGCCCAAGGCCAAGGTGTTGTGGTTGAAGAGCTTAGGATATTCTGCCTACTGGTGGGCCAAACGCGCGTGGGTCGCGCTCCGTTATGGGAAAGCGGCGCAAAGCTAGGGCGGCAGTTTGGCGGCCTGTCAGCCGTCCGCCCGAAGGCTTGCCACCCGAGACCCGCCTATTGGTCTACTGTCCCGCCTATAGCTACCGGCCTATCCGACCGACCGCCGCCGGCTTTCTCCAGTGGACAACCGATGCCACCCACTGGACGTTGTGGACTGATCCTCCTCCATCGCCACCGGAGGGTTGACACCCATCCCCCAAGGTGGCTACTATATGGGGATGACCACCGATGCTCTCACCGATCATTCCGCCGCCATCCGAGCCGAGATGGAGGCCGATGTACGCCAGTTGATACAGGAGGTGCGCCGCCAGCCGCGCGACTGGTTTAACGATCACGATTGGGAGGTGATAGGTAGTAACCCCGAGCCGTGCCGTGTCATCCTCGGTTACACCGTAGCCATGCATCGCGGACGAGATCTCTACCAAAACGGGGACATCATCTGCGGGCTACCCGTGGTTATTGATCAGTATGCGAGCCGCGAGATCCGAGTGGAGAGTGATGACGTTGAGGTTGTGCGAGAGGTAGAGGTTGATGACGAGGACGGAGGAGGTTACTCCTTGCAGCACGAGGGTGACACGCGGCGCGCCGAAGCCTCGACCATCTGGTGACCCTGATGAGTCAACTGCTCCAGAATGCGGTCCGAATCATCGGTGAAGACCTCTACCTCAAGTCGGAGCATCAGCACGACTACGTCTCCCACGCCTTCAAGGACGTGGTCCCACCGTTGCACATTGACGTCGATGGCGGCCTCGCTTATGCGAAACGGTCGTCCGAAGACTTTCTGAGAGCCGAGCCATTGTACGAGGAGTGGGTGCTCACGACCGACGATCCCTTCGACCACATCGCAGCGCACCTGTTGTGGGGCACGCGTGGGCCGGCAGGAGACCAACCACTGACTTATCGCCCCATCAAGGAGCTGGCTTATCGACAGGGTGGTATCGACCATTTGAAAGCCATCTTGGCTAACTGCCTCAACATCAGTCCGATACACAAGCGGGTTGTGGAGCACTGGCTGGCGGTCAGGGAGGCAGAGACGTCATGAGCGCGGACCCGTTTGCCGATCTAGTCAACCCTCCCGCGCCCAAGGAGGACCCGTTGCACAAGCGCAAGATTGGTGCATTGTGGACCAAGACGAGTGCCTCGGGCAACCGATACCTAGCCGGTCGCATCAAGGTTGGGAATGTGGATGTGGGTATCATTGTGCTACCTAACCCCTACAAGGAGCAAGCCAAGCACCCAGATTACAATGTCATCCTCATGCGCGAGGAGGGGGTGCAGAAGCTATGAGTGGTCATATCCCAGTATGCCTAGCTCTCTATATTGCTGCGGCGGGGCACTATCGTTGTCAGACCCTGTATCGGGCTACGCTGGAACACCTAGGCCGCCAGATACCGCTCACGACCTTTGCGGCGCGCGTGGCTCATATCAAAGCCAGACCTTCGGAGGTGGCTATAGCCGAGGTCATCGCGGCTGATTTGCGCGCGAGCGGGTTCAGGGTTGAGATAGCGGTGGCCGATTGGTCGAGAGGCTCCAGTCACATGGCCGAGTACCTCAAGGATCAAATCAAGGTCAGCCAGTGGGAGGAGGTCAACGACTGTCCATTCGTTTGGCAGACGGATGACGACGGCCTTCTTGTCTGCTATAAGGACCCATTGGAACAGGTGGTCGCCCGCTCAACCCAATGGCTGACTGCGTCGCCCGAGCACCTGACGGCCCGCTTCCTACGCCGTGAAGACCTCCCAGCCATACCAGCTATACAGAGCGCACCGAGTGAAGGGGATATGATGTTCACCCACCACGTGAACTGGAACGCTCCATTGCTCCGTTCGCGAGACTACCACCGTATGCTCAAGGTGATCGAGGACAACTGGACCGCCGCCGTCCAGATGCACGGTGAAGCCCTGTGGCGGGAGGTGCTGGCCCCCTTCGCGCGTGGGTACCACAAGCACATGGTCTGGCATCCTGACGCCGTTGACTGTGTCCATATCGGGGTACCGGCTTATGCCGATATCTGCGCCGCCCATCGGCTTACGGTAGCACCGAATCCCTCATGACACCCGCCTCTCCTCATCCAAGCAATCCCGCTCAGCCTCAGCCGCATCGCTTCGGTATTCGGATGGGAGGACTCGAAGCCCCGCTTCAAGACCTGATCACCCAACACGCCGGTCTCGCCGCCCCCGATCGTCCCTACAACCTCGTGGAGATAGGTTCGGCTGGCTGTGTGACGCTGCGAGCCTTCAAGGACATCCTGAGCGCGGCGCGCGGCGACCGCCCGTGGCGAGTGTTGGGACTGGACCTACCCGAGGACAAGGCGTGGTCCTTGGATTGGAACGAGATTAGGACTGCGTTTGATGGGGTACCTCATATCCTGAGAGACGGAGTGGACCTGTCCACCTATGCGACCAACCAGATGTACCTGATGCTTCTGGCCGACCCTCGCACCTACCTGCATGACGCGTTCCCATTCCCGATCGACTTTTGTTTCATCGATGGCTGCCACGGTAAGTGCGCGGGCCGCGATTTCTGCGCCATTGAAAGCAAGGTGGCCCCCGGAGGGGTGGTTGTGTTCCACGACTACGGCGAGATTGAGCAGGGCACCGATTACCAGATTCATTGTAGGGAGTTTATCTCCGTTCGCTCCTACGTTCACCGCCTTGGCCTCGCCTCTCCCTGTATCACGCCACGTAAAGGTTGGCGCTTTGTCGGTGAGATTCCCGGAAGCCGTCGTTGGAATGGTGACGGAAATAGCGCGGCCGTTGTACAGCGCACGGGTGAGCCGCTGGAGAACCAGCCCGAGTTGAGTTTAGACTAGGATGTCCTTCGACCCCAACCAACCGCCGCCGCCCGTTGCCCACGTGTTTGGTGGTAACCTAGGCGACACGCTGTGGGTGACGCCCCTAGCCCGTTACGAGCCCAACCTCGTGGTCGTCATGCAGGCAGGTGACGCCAAAGCCGAGGCCGTCTCGGAGGTCCTCCGTTATCAGTGTGCACGGGTGTTCCAAGACAAGGTTGAAGGTACCGCCAAAGCCCCCATCTGTGCCCACGTGACGCAGCAGATATTGGAGGCCTATGGTCACGGAGGGAAGCCCAGCATCCCGCGCGTCATCCTAACCAAGAAGGAGATAGAGGAGGCGGTCAAGCTGCTGCTAAGCCACGGGTATACCCCGGAGAGTATCGCGGTCGTCAACCACAACAGTGCTAACGGTGACCCCACCAACCACCGCGCCCACTATGTGCGGCCACCGCGCGCCGCCATCGAGCAGCTAGCTAGGTTCCATATGCGTGGGGGCCGCGCCAAGGTCTTCCAGTTTGGCCCGGCACCGGGGTACTACACGCTGGACCCATTCGACCCAATCGAGGGGTGTGTGCATATTCGCGGGTTGGGGGTGCGCGAGCTGGCGGCCTGCTATCACGTCATCGGGAAGCTCATCAGTGGTGACACAGGAGATAAACATTTGGGTCTCAGTGTTGGTGCCATAGTTGCCTGCTTGGTTCCGCGCCATTCGGAAGGATATGGCTATCGCCATTGGGATTTGTTGTACGACAAGATATGTTGGGGAACCGAAGCTCCTCGCTTACGATACGCTCTCTATGATAATTGGGAAGAGTTCTTGAGAACCGACCTTTTCACTACAGCGACTATTGCTATGGCTAGTCCATCTAGACTATCATGATGTATATGGATGATTTGGGAAAAAAGACGCTAGTCACACAGTTAGACAGATTGGCTGGTATTGACGCCGCCAGAGGTGAAGGCTTAATCCGCCAAACTCTTTGGGAAAAGATTGTATACACTCTTGGTGAAGAAACGTTGTCGTCCATTCTCAATACTCGTGAGTATGCCGACTTACGAGCCGCACACCAAAGCATGTGTGAAGCCTGTGACAGATGTGTTGGAGGTAGAATCGCCGGTAGTGAGTACGAGTATTTGCGTTTACTGATATACATTCGATATCAGATGTTGTATCATCGAGTTTTGCTCCATGAACCTCAATGGATTCCTACGGCTGATACTGGAGAATCGTGGTACCAACACTTTCTTTTGGTACATCGGACTCATCATATTGCGCTACTTGATCACATAGACCATCAATTGTTCGGGAGTTACAAACTTTCGTATCGTCGAGGCTATGCGTGCTTGGGTAGCGGCCCCCTTCATCGTAAAATACTGGAGAGAATGCTTCCTAATGCCGTGAGGCGCGGATTGATGGCCGACCATATTGACGGTAATCACTTTGATTGTCGCAGGTTCAATCTTCGTTTAGCAACACCAGCACAGAATAGTTGGAATAGGTTTCGACCTAAGACAAATAAAACTGGATACAAAGGTGTATCTCTTTATCGTGATGGGATGTATAACGTTGAAATATGTACCAATGGAAAACGAGAATATATCGGACGTTGGAGCGACAAGCGAGATGCAGCTATCGCTTATGATATCGTTTGCAAGGATCGGTGTGGTGTGTTTGCGAAACCGAACGGTATAGCTTATACGTTGGCGGAAGAACGACGTATTCGGGCAGACGTGGCGGCTAAACAACCCAAACCACCCAAGACCGCACCATATTATGGTGTTAGTCGTCATTTCTCTGGATGGCGTAGTGATTTTCGTTATCATGGGACTCGTTATCAGGTAGGTACATATCGTACACCCGAGGAGGCCGCCCGTGCGGTAGATAACCAACTAGAGATACTGGGCAGAGAGCGTCGAAACGGCACCATGGCAGATACGGACCTCTTCTCCTCCATATGATCAGCGTCCCCCTACCCGAGGCCTTCCTCTACGATCTATTCTCCATTGCCTCCATCAAGACATGTTGGAACCCCAGTGACGTCGCCGCCCAAGAGGAGGCGGAGCGACTGAGCACGGCCATTGCCTCAGAGGTGGGCAAGGAGGTTCACTGGGCCGTCCTCGGGTCCGAGGAGTTCGCCACCCTTCGTCGGATCAACGAGGAGATCTACGTGCGCAACGATGAGATCAAGGTGCGGCCCATCACCGCCGAGGATATGGCGTATACCGATGCCAAGGTAGGCCAGCGGTGGCTCGCCAAGCGCGCGCTCCAGCGGCGCTGGTTCCCCACCCAACCGTTGACCGAGCAGAAGTATGGGTACCCCAAGGAGGCCGTCAATGGCTAGCAGCGACCCATCGTTTAGCAAGCGGCCAAAGCCGCGAGACTCGCAAAAGCGTGATCTCCCCCGAGGTCAGATTGTGTACTTGAAGGGTGATACGCAACCCTACGTTATCATGCGCCCCACGTGGGTGGTGCCAGCACCGCCAGATCCGGAACCGAAACGGGGAGGATGGATGCCATGAGGATCGACGCTATCCTTCAATCGGTCAACTATGCCGATATGCTCGCCCTCACGCTCCCTCTCGTCAAGGTCCACTTTGACAGCCTCACCGTCTGGACCAAGCGCGGTGACGAAGCCACGAAGGCGGTCTGCGCGCGAGAGGGCGTTGCCTGCGTTGAGACGGATCTGTTCACCAAGGGTGGCTCCAGTTTCTGTCGTGGAGCTGCCTTCAACGAGGCCTTCAGACGACTGGTCCGTGCATATGCGGCTCTTGGTCAGAACCCGCAATGGGTGTGTATACTGGATAGCGACATTGTGCTGCCTCCAACGTTTCGGGTCACCCTTGATGCGATGGAGGCTAAGGGCGAGCTTGACATCGAGTGCTTCTACGGGGCGCGCCGGTACAACGTTGAGACTGAGAAGCAGTGGCAGAGGGTGAAAGGGTGGGATGAGACGGAGCTAGCTAAGTGTCTGTTATACAGGGGTTACGGCTACTCGTACCTCAGCCTACACCATATGTGCTCCAACACGTTCCTGCGGCTGTGGCGGGAGACAGGGAGCAATCCCTATCCCGAATGGGGCGACGGTTCGACCGCAGACTGGATGTTCCGCAACCAATGGGGAGATTGCCCTTGGAATCCCCCTACGCAACCGCCTGATAACATTTTAGATCACGGAGTTGTTGGCCCATGTGACCCTCCGAAAGGATTACTTAGACAGTTGCCTTTCAATGTGATGCATCTTGGGATAACAGGCATTAACGCTACGGGGCGTCACACTCCCTTATGGATAACGTAGATTCTACTCTCCCCTATCCTCACGTTGTTCTTGGTGTTCCCATGGGATACGTCGCCTTGGTTGATGAAGAAGGCCAAGAGTGGCTGTGTTCATGTGCTTTGTTTCATCCAGACAAGAGATCAGAAACTCTTGTTTACGCGTGTACATCACATCTATATGGCGAGACCGGTTCTCGTGTTCATCGGATGCACTGCATGGTTTGGGAGAGATATCATGGACCGATGGACCGATTCCCAAAAGGGTTTCAAATTGACCATATTAACGGTAATGGGTTGGATAACCGCAAGGAGAATCTAAGACTTGCCACACGCCGCCAGAATATGGCGAATCGCGGAAGAGATTGCGACAAGGAGAGCAGCCAATATAAAGGAGTTTTCCTTAGTGGGAAAGGACCTCGATATGAGGCGGTTATATGCAGCAGTGGCCACAAGTATCGTATCGGTACTTTCGCGTGCGAGCGAGATGCTGCTATTGCCTATAATCTCCGCGCGAGGGAGTTATTTGGTGAGTTTGCACGTATAAATGTGGTTGGTCAGACACAAGATGACGAGCGGAGAGTTCTGGCTCTTATCCTCAACCCTAAATTTATAGGGTTGTTGTCTCGGTATCGAGGGGTTGGACGCTCTCGTAACGGAAAAAAGTGGAGAGCAACTATCGTTGTAAACGATCGTCAGATTTACCTTGGTACTCATGATACTGAGGAAGCCGCCGCTCTCGCCTATAACGCGGCCGCCCTCAAGCACTGGGGGATCAAAGCCAAGCTCAACGTCATCCCAACCACCATTCCATGAGCCCCATTGTCACCGCCTTGCACCGCCAGATCGCTGAAGCTACCGCCGCGTTGGAGGCTTATCAGGAGGAGTGTCCGCATCTGGATCAGGAGGTCACCAAGACACACGTGGCTTATCGGTTGAGAGGTACCGATGAGCCGTTCTATCGCACCAACTGTATCTGCACCTTCTGCGACAAGCATTGGACGGTGGAGGGTAGGATATGAGCCTCCCCATCCGCATCGCCTATTTTGACTTAGGGATCAGTCGGGAAGAATACGGTCTCCAGCCTACCCATTATGGTGGTGGCGGCGTCGCGGCTAGGTACTTGAAGGAAGATCCCGAGGTGGACTTCCACGTCTTCGCCCCCCATGCGGCCTTCACCAACATGGGTTCCGGCGAGAGGTTTGATCGGTGTCACGGGTTGTCGGCTGAGGTCCAAGAGTGGCTGAAAGCCGGCGGCCCGCTGGACGCCATCGTAGGTTTGCTTGACCCTAGTAACCCCTACGATATCATCCTGCACGGTCACACCTGCCTGACGTTGAACCGAGGGACCTACCGCGGCCCAATCGTTCACTGGTCAGGCTTCGATGGCAAGGCCGGTCACCCGGGCAATGACTACGTCTTGCTCTACGACGACAGCTTCCGGCCCTGCTTTGGCGAGCGTCCCAAGTACGTCCGCATCGGGAAGCCTGTACCGCCCACCTACCGGCCTTACCCGAAAGCCCCCTACGTCTTCCAGTGCAGCCGCCATGATGACCACATGGCGAGTATAACTACCGCGGAGCAGTGCTTGAGGTATGGCATACAGGGGTGGTTCGCCGGCCCGATCCACAACGGGTACCCCCTGCTGGACCACATCGATGGGACCACTACTCATTATCTCGGGGAGATAACCGAGCCGGATAAGCTGGCCTTCATGCGCCATGCGCGGCTCTGCTGTCTACCGGCCACGTGGGACCTACCTTTTAATCAGACCGTTATTGAGGCTCAAGGACAAGGCTGTCCCATCTGGGTCCCGCGGCGCGGCCCGTTCCTGTCGCGCTACCTGCGACCCGGTATCAACGGCTTCGATTGTACCGAGGTCAACCTATCGATCGCTTACCAGCTGGCGGCCCGCTATGAGGCCGATATGGGGCGCGAGAGCTGGGCCTCAGCCAAGGCCTATGATGTGTCGGTCATGACCGCGTCCTTTAAGGCTGCTTTTCGGGAGATAGTGACCGAATGGGCGGTGCGGAGGGCTTGACGCACAACCCCCAAGGTGGCTATCATAGGGGAGACCCCCCTATGCCCGTCCCATCCTATAGCTGGCCCCTGATGAGCGATCCGTTCACCCTCTGGGACCGGATTAGGCTATCCGCTTTCCTCCTCAACCCCCGCAACAGGTGGACCCAAGGGGAGCAGGTCAAGGCGTTTGAGCAGGAGATGGCCGCCTACGTGGGGTGCCGTCATGCGGTGTTCGTGTCCAGTGGGTCAACGGCTAACACCCTCTTGGCTATGTACCTGAAGGATCGATCGCGCTCCCACCGTCGCACCACCGTGGTGTTCCCCTCCACCACATGGACAACCTCGGTGGCTCCCTTCGTACGAGAGGGCTTCGCCCCGCGCTTTCTGGACATCTCCTTTGATGATCTAGCCATCGACATGGACCGGCTAGAGACCTATCTGCTGGAGCATCATGAGGAGGTTGCCGCCGTGTTCGTGACCGGGTTGCTCGGCATGTGCCCCAACATCTCCTACCTCCAGTCCCTCCAATCCCACTACCCTGACGTCCGGTTCTGGATGGACAACTGTGAGAACCACCTCAGCCGCTACGATGGGTGTAATGTCAGCTCGTTCATGACCAGCACTACCAGCACCTATTGGGGGCATATGTGCACCAGCGGAGAGGGCGGCTTCGTCTTCACCAACAGCAGCGACGAGCGTGACTACTGCCTCATGGCGCGCAACCACGGGATGACGCGCTCGGTAGAACATCCGGCCATGTACCGGAATACCGAAGTGGACGCGCGTTTCGATTTCAACCTGCTGGGTAGCAATTTCCGCAACACCGACATCGCGGCGCGCATTGGGCGGTTGGACATGGCCCGCATCGGGTGGTATGCCGAGCGGCGGCAGGACCTGTATGACCTGTTCATCGATTGCTTGGGGCAGCACGGGAGGATATTTGAGTTTATACCCAAGCGCGGCTGCTCCAACGTCATGTTCGCCATCCCCATCATCCCTCAACCCACCCCCGAGCAGTCGGACGAGGAGCGGAGCGCGTTCAAGGCCGCCGTCGAGGGCTACTGTGTAGACGAGGGGATCGAAACGAGGCCGATCATCTCGGGCAACCTCCTCGCACAGCGGTGCTATCGGCAGTATGGCAACCGGGCCGACTACCCGACTAGCGAATACATCCATCGGTTCGGTCAATACTGTGGCCTTTTCCCGTCTCTTCAGGAGGACAAGGTCCGCGCGTTGGCGGGGTTTATCAACGAGCTGCCGTGACCCTCTCCACCTTCACCATCAACGGAGACACCATCCTACCTATCACCCTCTACGGTGGCAACCGGCACCCCGAGGTGCTGGACTGGCACCGCCGCGTCATGGTTGGGCACTTCGGTATACCAGTCAACTACGTGGAGGCACCCTTCCCTTCGTGCTCCCACGGAAGTGTCATGAACGAGGTGCTGCGCCAGACGGTGGACACACCCGAGGCCCCCACCTTCTATTGGTGGCTCGACATGGATTGCATCTCCTTGAGAAGGGAAGCGGTCGGGCTCGCCTACCAGCAAGCCCGCGATAGGATGACAGTGTGGGGACATTTGTGGAGGAGTAATCATAAGGTCGGTCCCGATGGAACGATGGCTCACCCTTACGCCAGTCAGGCATGCCTCCTGTTCGCGCGCGAGCTATACAACGCTCTTGACCGTCCAGATATGGACCACTGGGTACCGCGGTCGGACACTGCCGAGGAGCTGACCTACGCAGCGAAGGCGGCGGGCTATGGTGTGTCCCTCCTCTATCCCAGCTACAGCGTGGTGGCAGACACTCCCGGAGACAACGGGGTGTTCTATGGTATGGGCAACACGTACGGGCCGCTGAGCCGACCGTTATGGTGTCACGTGTCGTCCGCCCCTCATCCTCGACACGTTGAGGTCTTTATTGAGACGGCCAAGATGGTGATGGCCGACGCCTTCGAGGGTCCCACGCCGGCCAAGCCGTACGCCTACTCAGCCTAATCCAACCATGCAATACTCCCCTGCCCCCAATATCGAGATCACCTTGCCCGGCCTAGTGCTCGCCACCGTTTTGGCCAGCGATGATCGCATCGACATGACCACTGCCGATGGCCGCTCCTGACACCCCCTTCGCCGCCGACCTGCGCGCGCTGCTCACCAAGCACGGTATCAGTGCGCCGCGGTCTGCCTACGGCGCGATCCCGTTCAACCCCTCCAAGCCCTCCGTCCTCTACAGTGGTCCCGTCCACGATCAGGAGGAGATGGTGGCGGCCTGCTGTGCGCTGGTGGAGAGCCGCTGGTCAGTGGCCGGCGAACAAGTGTCGCGCTTTGAACGTCGCTTTGCCCAAACGGTCGGAAACGCTTATGGGGTCATGGTTAACTCGGGGTCCTCGGCGAATCTGGTCCTTATGGGCGCGGCCAAGGAGGTGTTTGGGTGGCCAGAGGGGTCAGAGGTCATCACCTCGTGCGTCGGGTTCCCCACCACAGCATCGGTTATCCCCCAGAACGGTTTGAAGCCTATCTGGGTGGACATAGAGCTGGATAGCCTCAATCTGGACCTAGACGCCGTGGAGCGCGTCATCACACCGTGCGCCAAGGCCGTCTTCGTGGCTCCAGTGCTGGGCAATCCCCCCGATTGGGATAGGCTGATGGGCATCTGCCGCCGCCATGACCTCGTCCTCTTGCTGGATGATTGCGACAGCCTCATGACGAGCTGGAACGGTATGGAGCTACCCCAGCTGGCGGCGGCCGCATCTTGCTCGCTGTACCCGAGCCACCATATAAGCACCGGGGGTGGTGGTATGGTTACCTCGGATAACGAGCGGCTAGTGGACATCGCGCGTAGTCTGGCGAGCTGGGCCAAGGACTGCTGGTGTTCGGGCGCGGGTAATCTCCTCCCCAACGGCTGCTGCGGCAAGCGGTTCTCGTGCTGGCTTGAGACCGAGCCCGACCTTATCGTGGACCACCGCTACACCTTCCCGCGCATGGGTTGGAATCTGCTTCCCCTTGAGTCCCAAGGAGCGATAGGCCTAGCTCAACTTGACAAGCTGCCCGACATCGTGGCGAAGCGACGCGCCCACCACTCCATTATCTCAAGCTGGCTCTATGCTATACCCGGCATCCGAGGTGTGCGGGTTGAACCGAAGGCCGAGGTGTCGTGGTTTGGGGTGCCAGTGGTGGCGGAGACCCAAGCACTGAAGGAGGCTCTCCTTCGCCACCTAGAGGCTAACGGTGTGCAAACACGCGGATATTTCGCCGGTAACCTGTTGGCGCAGAAAGGCTTCGCTCATCTGGGCGACTATCGCCTGTACCCGAACGCCAATCAGGTCCTACGGCGCGTGTTCTTCATCGGCTGTGCACCGACCTATACCGCCGCTCATCTCCAGCATATTGAGACCACCATCAAGGCCTTCGTGCCACCAGCCTCATGACCCCCAACCTCAAGACCCTTCTCAAGGGCAACACCGTCCGGTTCGCTCGCTATCGCAAGGGCTACCTCTACTACACGATCTGCGAGCCCTCTGTCTACCCGGTACCAGTGCCGTCTGAGACACTGGTCACGTGGGAGTTTCCCGTTCCTATCGATGACTGTGGCGACGCCACCTTTCCCGCCACCGAGAAGGCAATCATGTTCATGCGTTACATCCGTAAGGCACAGGAGGAGGGATCGTTTGTGAGGGTAGCACTATGACCAAAACCACCATTGAGCTACACCGTATCAAGGACACCACGGCTGGCGTCAGCCATATGGGCATCCCCTTCGATGGTCCGGCCATCCTTGACCGTATCGTCGAATGGTCCCAGCAGTCCGAGAATGCTGGCTGCCGCGTCTACCGTCATGTCGTCTACTCGCAAGATGAGGGGGTTCGCGCTGAGCCACACAGTTGGCCCGACAGCAACGCCCCCGAGTTTGTCTACACCCACAAAGCAGATTACGTGACCTACCTCGACATCTACCATCAGTGAACCCCCTCTCTTTTACCTCCCTCGGTACCCCCTATACCATCGACCTCACCCGTCGCACTGATGGCGGCCCCAAGGTGAGGCTAATGGTCTATCCCGTCCTCAATCCTGCCGATGTACCCAGTCGCGAAGCCTTCCGAGATTGGATAGGGCAGACGATTCTCATTGATGGCCATCCCAAGGTGGTGCACTCTGTGGAAAGCTACAGTATAGGGGGAGCCTACCTCGCGGGCCGGCCGCTGGGGGTGGCAGTTGTGGAAGAGGATATAACATCATGAGTCGTCGTTTGCCTGATCTGACGGGACAACGTTTCGGAAAACTTCAAGTGATAAGCCGAGAGGACGATCCTCAGCATCGTGCCACTAGATATCGTTGTAAGTGTGATTGCGGCAAGATCCTTGTCGTCCGAGGACGGGAGATGATTCGTGCAGACAAACCACAGAAAAGCTGTGGCTGTGGCCGTAGGAAAGCCGATCCAAGGCGAATGAACAAACGTTGTTCAAGGTGTTGTAAGACGAAACCGATTGAAGACTTTCCATACAATCGTGCTAAGTTAGATGGCCATATTGCCTATTGTCGCACGTGTAATCGAGAGCGCAACCATAAGCGCGTCTTATCAATCCGAGAAAAAGAACACCGTAGACAACATACGAAACAACGACGAGTGCATGACCCCTCGTTTAGATTGGCGGGTAATCTTAGACAACGTATGTATAATACCATCAAAGGCGCAAAGTCAGCAACAACCGTAGTTTTGATAGGATGCTCGGTTGATTATCTTCGTGAGCATTTGGAACGGCAGTTCCGACTCGGTATGTCTTGGGAAAACTATGGTAAGGATGGTTGGCAGATTGATCATATTCGTCCTTGCGCCTCTTTCGATCTCACTGATCCGGTACAGCAAAGGCAATGCTTCCATTGGAGCAACTTGCAGCCTTTGTGGGCACATGAGAACAAAGCAAAAGGAGGACGTTATGAGCAGTAAGTTGTCCCTGTTTGGTGGCCGAGGTTTCGTTCTGGGCCGCTATCACGAGATGTATTCCGACACCATTGTTGAGGAACGGAGTACCATGCGGCCTAGTGTACCGCATGTTTTGTACGGCATAAGTACGGTTCACAATTACCATCCCATCCAAGGTGATTACCAAATCGACATCGAGACGAACCTGACACACCTCTGTCGAGTATTGCCGAACGTAACGGGTTCTTTCGCACACCTTTCAAGCTGGTTTATCTACGCTGGTGGTAGACCGACAAACGCTGTCTCAGGCGCGGAAGAGGGAGAATCTGGACGACCATTGGGGTTCTACAGTGCGACCAAGCTCTGTTCGGAGCTGCTGGTTGAGTCGTACTGCCGTACCAACGGATTGCCATTCCAGATTCTTCGCCTTTGCTCTATTATTGGAGGAGATCGTAAGGCAGGCAAACAGAAGAACGCGATTGAATATCTCCTTGGGCAGGTTGTTCGTGGTGAAGATATCAACCTTTACACTGGTGACAACTACCGCTCTATCCTTCACGTCGATGATTGTTGCCGAGCCATCAAGTGTGTGCTGGACAACGGCAACCCCAACGAGATCTACAATGTGGGAGGTCCATCCGTACGTCTCTATGACATCGTTCAGTATGCAATGTCGCAGACCCGGTCTAGATCTCGCCTTCATTTGGTAGCTCCTCCTCTCTTTCACCGCACAATCCAGACAGACTCATTCTGGATGGACACCCGCAAGCTAGCCAGCCTAGGCTTCAAGCCCTCCATGACCATCTGGGAGAGCATCGATCGTGTGCTTGCCGAGCTGTTGAGAAAGCGGGGTACGGCGCTTGACGCCGCCACCCCAAGGGGGCTATCATCCCCCTAAGTGATCTTCACCTCCTACCACCCCGTTTACACGCTAGCTGCGGCTGATGCAGTTCCGGCGACGTCGGCTGGCTACCACCGTTTCCACATCGGGAAGACGCGGGAGTTTGCCGTGCTGTGGTACCTGTACACCCGCAAGCACCTCGGGCGGGATGAGCATATCACCATCGTGGACCAAGGTGGGGATATCGATATCAGCTACCTGTTGGAGCACGTTGAGGAGCCTTTTGATGTAGGTGACGCTGACCCAGCCCAATCCTTCGATTCATCCTACCGTTTACACGTTCGCCGATTCACGACCAAGGAGGGTATCCGTGAGGGGGTCAAGCGGTTGTACCACTACGTCTACAAGGCTTGTTGGAGGCACAACCTCGACATGCTGTTCATCGAGAACGACTGCCTGTTGACGAGGGACTGGCTGACCGAGTGTCGCAAGCACGACTTTGCCACCAACACGCTGGACCAGAAGCACCGATGCTGCGATACCTACGTCAACTACGTCAGTGCGGCCCGTTTCCACGATAGGGATGCCCTGATGCCCTTGGACCAATGGCTCGATTGGGTCAAGGAGACCTACGGGACCTATGAGCACCCGAACGACTGGGACGCCCTATACGACGTCTCGTCCACCATCCTCAACGAGCGCGGGGCCTACCTGAGGTGGTGCTACGGCAACATCCTCACGTTCAACAATTTGGATGTAATGCACAGTGTCCCGGATGGCGATCGTAGCCGGTTGGCCTTCCTGAAAGCCTACCCATTGGACCACCCCTTCTACCGCTCCTTCATGGAGCAAGCGGAGGCTCTCGTTTCATGAACCTAGGTTTAGCTAAGCTTCCTCGGACCGTGTGCGAGGTGGGCGCGGGCGACCTGTTCACCTGCAAGAGCGCGCCGTTCTGGGCGCGGCCCGAGACGCGCGTGGTTCTCTTTGAACCGAACCCCCTCCTCTACGCCTCCCTCCTCCCCAAGACGCTGGCATATCCCAACGTCCACCTCTACAACGTGGCCATCTATAGCGAGGCGGGTCTCGGATACCTTGTCTCGGCGGGTGTCCTATCCTACCTCCCCGAGGTGGAGTCCCCCATCAACACGATCTTCCGCGGCAAGCTGACCCCTATGATGGAGCCGGTTAAGGTCACGGTCCCGCGCATGACGTTCGACACGTTCGACAACGGGGACATCGATATCCTCTACTTGGGTATGGAAGGCGCGGAGTACACCGTCTTCCCCCGGCTGCATAGCCGTCCCCATGTCATCGTCCTCAACAACCACTTCGCCAACGATTACGGGTATGCTTTCCCCCGTTTCGACGTGATACAGGCGTGGTGTCAAACCAACGGCTACCAGATCTGTCCGGGCATCCCCGACATCACGCTGGTCAGCACCGCCGCCCTCGCCGCTGGTCACCTCGTGCAATCATGAACATATTGATCCCGATGGCCGGCTTAGCCACCCGCTTCGTGCACGAGGGTATCACGACGCCTAAGCCCCTGATCGAGGTGGCGGGCAAGCCTCTCATCCAGCATACGCTTGAGACGTTGGGCCTGAAGGGGACCTTCATCTTCGTGACTCGGAGGTACGAGGACCCCGCCCACAACACCGCTCTCAGCCTCAAGCTCAAGGAGCTGGCCCCGGGGTGCAGGGAGATCATGCTGGAGACCCCGACGCGCGGTGCGGTCGAGACGTGCATGGCGGCGCGAGACATCATCGATACCGATGAGCCCCTGATCGTCACCAACTGCGACCAGCGCACCGAGTGGGACCCAGCCGCCTTCATGTCCATGCTTAGCGCGCTTGACCCGGATGGTGCCGTGGTTACGCACGAGTCGAAGGACCCTAAGCACAGCTATGCTGTGTTACAGGGACCTAATGGCACCGTCTCGCGGATTGTTGAGAAGAAGGTGGTCTCCAGTCACGCCCTCGTGGGCATCCACTACTGGAAGCACGGTCGCCTGTTCGTGCAGTCTGCGCAGGCACTCCTCACGGTCCTTGCCGATATGGGTACGCGAGAGTGTTATGTCTCGGAGACCTACAACAGCTTGATCGATATGGGCTTGCGTATCACGGCTATTGGCCTCGGCCCCAACCAGTACATCCCGTTAGGTACCCCTTACGATGTGGCTGTGTACGAGGGCAAGCTGCGGGAGTACAGCAACACCGACAAACCGCGCACCCTGTTCATCGACCTCGACGGCACCATCCTCAAGCATGCCCACCGGTTCAGCGATATCCGCAGTAGCACCCCAGCATTGCTCGATGGCGTCCTCGCCAAGCTGAACGAGTGGGATAGTCACGGCCACCGGATCATCCTGTGCACAGCGCGCAAGGAGGGGGCGCGGGCTCTCACGGAGAGGCAGTTGGAGACCCTTGGCGTCCCCTACGACCAGCTCCTCATGGGGTTGACCAGCGGGCCGCGCGTTGTCATCAACGATAGGTTGAGTGAGGAGGCGGCGGCGCGCGCCATAGCTATCAACGTGATCACCGACGCGGGCTTCGGGCGCGCCGACTGGGCGGCGGCGGGCCTATGAGGACCTTCTCGTTCACCGACATGAAGGGCGGCTGGTTCGCCGGCCCCTTTACCCCAACTGCCTTCCACACCGAGGCCTGCGAGGTCTCCTTCAAGGTTCACTCCAAGGGAGAGGTCTGGCCGGCCCACTACCACCGGATTGCCACCGAGGTCAACCTGCTGGTTCAAGGCTCCATGACCATCTGTGGGGCCGAGATATCCGCCGGCACCGTGTTCGTGATAGAACCGGGCGAGGTCGCGGCCCCGGTCTTCCACACCGACTGTCACATCGTGTGTGTCAAGGTGCCCGCCGCCCGGGACGACAAGATCATTACCACCTTATGAAGACTCTCCTAATCCGGGCCGTTGACGTAGCTCAGACCGACCTTACGCCGTTGCGATCGTTTGTGCCAGACCAGTACCACCACTTCTTCTTGGCCGGCCCCGGCGTCGGCCCCTATCGGTTGCTAGCCTACCTCTCCACTCAGTTCAATGACCAGACGCTGGTTGAGGTGGGGGTTCACAACGGTTGGGGAAGCATGTGTCTGGCCGCCAATCCGCACAACCGGGTGGTGGGCTACGATATTGACCTGAGCACGTTCAATCTGTCTATTGGAGCTAGCCACCCCAACCTCACGGTGAAGGAGGGATTGGCACACGAGATGGACCCGGACCTGCTGTTGGCCGCCCCGCTCATCCACTTCGACGCCCTCCATGACGGGGTTTACGAGCAAGTGTTCTTCGATTGGTTGGTGAGCCGAGGGTATGAGGGCATCCTCGTGTTGGACGACATCCATCTGAACCCTGCTATGCAACGGTTTTGGGCCGGCATCACGCTACCCAAGCACGATCTGACCCGCTTGGGGCACAGCACGGGCACCGGCTTCGTGTGCTTCGGCGACACCTCCGTCCAGATTACCTGACCCATGCGCCTCATTGCTCATCGCGGGAACCTCTACGGCCCCAATCCGGCGCGCGAAAACAACCCCACCTATGTGGACGAGGCCTTGGCGGCCGGCTGTGACGCAGAGGTAGACATCTGGTTTAGCGGGGAAAAGTGGATGGTTGGACACGATCATCCCCAACGCGTGGTTGATGCGCTCTGGCTGTGTGAGCGAGCAGATCGGCTCTGGTTGCACTGCAAGAACCTCGCCGCGCTGACCCATCTAGTGGATGATGACCTATTCAACACCTTCTGGCACGAGAGTGATGCCTATACCGTGACGACCAAGGGCTACATCTGGACGTCTCCCACTAGCAGCCTTGGCCCGCGCTGTGTGCTCGTGGGCCTTGATGTGCGAGGAGCCTCAACCCAGATATCCATTCACGGTTTGTGCACGGATTACCCCCTAGCATGAGATCCGCCATCTGCATCTCGGGCATGGCCCGCTCATACCGCAAGACGGTGCTCACCTACTGCAAGAACCTCTGGGCTCCGCTGGCCGCCCAAGGGCAGGTTGATGTCTACATATCCATCTGGGATGCCAACGGTGTGGGCGGGGAATACTACCCCCTTGACCTTGACGAGCTAGTCTCCCTCTACTCACCCGTGGCTCTTGACGTGGAGCAATACGCCCTCCTCAAACCCCAAATCCCCCTTATCCGCTTCACGTCGCGCGAGTGCCCGGTGCCCGCCATCGTGCAAGACGGGGTGCTGCTCTCTATGCCGGCCCAGTACAAGGTGTTGCGCTGCAACAACATGAAGAAGGTGACTGAGGCTATCGGTCAGTTCCGCTACGACCTTGTGGTGCGCACACGCTTTGATTTGGAGCTGAGTGTACCATTGAGGCTCAACGAGATCGACCGCACGCGAGTGGGAGCGTTGTACTACCACGACGGCTTGATGGGCGACTATCTGTATATCGCCGGCTCGGCGCAGATGGATCAGCTCGCCGACGTGTTCAACAACTACGGCTACCTGCTCAACCTCCCTGACACCGACATGGGACCGGAGCACAACCTGTTTAACCACGCGAAGCAGCGCGGGTTGGAGGCCTATGTCATCAAGGACCACCCCTACTCTCTGGTGCGCTTCGCGGCGCGCGACGAGTTCAGGTGGGATGGGGTTGACTATAGGCCGCAACGGATGAGGATGTATCCCAGCCATACGGTGTGGGCCTCGTCGGTGGAGGAGAAGGGGGAGGGGGACAGCCGATGATCATCTGGTGTGACTGCTCTCGTTATACCTCCAGTTGCCCGATCTGTCGTAACGGGCGAGCGGCCTATCGGGCTGGTCGTCGTGCCTATCGTCAAGGCAGGTCCAGTCGTGCCAAGCATGGTCATCATGGGTATGGCTACCGTTGGAGTGCGGGCTGGGAAGATGCCCGCAACGCCAACCCCAACACTGCCGCGCGCCGCGCCAAAGAGAAGGAGACCAGACGCCAGCTAGAGTTGCGCCGCCTGCGCAGGGAACGTACCGTGCTCGACCACCGCATCAAGGCATTGACATCATGATCATCTGCTCTGCACTGTACTATGCTGGCTCGCTAGATCGTCCCGAGAGCCTCGTGCGGGACAACCGTTGGTATCCCGGGAAGGCGGTAGAGTGTTTCCCGCTCTGGTGGAGCTATCTACGCAAGCATTACCCAGACACCCATGTGGTTTTGTTTGCTGATACGGGTTCTCCTATCTCGTGGCAGGATATCATCAAGATGATCCCTGAGAGCATCGACGTCACCACCCGTGAGATTCTGGCGATGAGCATCCTCGGCACACCCAAGGTACATATTGTGCCTCTCTCGGAACATTGTGGCAAGTACTTCTGGCCGATGCAGCGGAACCTTGTGGAAGCCATGGTGTTGGGTTATCAGCTCAGCGATGGAATGTTATGGATTGACGGGGATTGCTTCTGTAACACCTGTCTGACACCATTTGTACAGAACCTTGATATGGGATCTTCGTCGGTCGAGCATCACCAGATGACATGCGGGTCCATATGTTGGTACATCAGCGACCAACGCTTGCATTCGCTTGATGTGTGTGGCGTCCACTTGCCTACCTATCTGTACTCTATACTGAACGATGGCCCCACTGAGACGCGTATGCATAGTCTTCAGGAAGGGGGGCTTTACAAGCACTTTTGGTACGGTAACGCCAAGACCTTTGATCATATTCATATGTCGCACCTATCGTGCTATGAACATTTTATGCGTTATCTTGTCGAGAATCCTCTTGACACTTCAGAGTATCAGGATTTGGTGGCACATCTAGCCTCTCTTGACATGACGCGTTTGAATGGTGTTCAGTTGCGTTTTCACGACGCCCTTCATACGGAGCATGACGGCATTATAACTGAATATAATTGACACCAACATAAGTTTTATCTATCATGTAGGTATGAGTCGTCGTCATTGGACTTTGCAAGAAAACAATATCTTACGAGAACGATATCCAACAGAGGGTTGTATGTCCCTTTCTTTACAGCGCGATATTAACAGAACTCGACAAGCTATTGAAGCACACGCTCGTAAGCTCGGAATTTTTGGACCCCATCATCGATGGACGGAAGAGGAAGACGATTTAATACGTAAATTATACCCGACCGGTAGTTATGCTGCTATAAAACTGTCGGGACGCAGCAGATTGGCGATAAGCAGTCGAGCGTTCGTCTTGGGGGTAAAGGTATTACCAGAAGTCCTTTCAAAGATTGTCTCCGATAGGGGGTGCGGAAAAGACCACACCAATTTTGGTGGATGTAATAAAGTTACAGGAGCTTATGTTGCTAGGTTGCGAACGCGTCGTAAACATCAGTGTACAGTCACTCCGCAATATCTAGATTCTATTACGGTAGACGTGTGTCCGTTTAGTGGTAGAGCGTTGACTTATCAGACACATAGCGCAGAGCGAGGATGTACGGCCTCGGTAGATCGAATAGATTCGTCAAAAGGTTACATTGAGGGTAATGTTAGGTGGATTCATAAAGATGTAAATCGGATGAAGTGGAAGATGAATGATGCGGAGTTTATGGTTTGGATCAGTATTATTACGAATTATTGTCGTGACAAGACGACAAAGGATCGACGTTTCGATGCTTTACGAGATCGAGGGGATCAACCCGTCTATAAACCAAGAAAGAAAGGGAGTTATAATGGATATGGACGAATAACCGGTACCTGTATTTCTACCTTACGCTATTGGGCAAGAGATCGAGATATTTCCCATCCGTTATTGGATGGATCACTTGAAAATACTCAATATCTAGATTCTATTGTTCCGGCGGTGTGCCCCTTCTCTGGTGTGCCATTGACATTTCCAACTACCCATTGCTATGAACCTTTCCTTACGGCTTCACTAGATAGAATTGATACATCGGTTGGTTATGAGATAGGTAACGTTCGTTGGATTCATCGAATTGTGAATCTAATGAGGATTGATATGCCTGACGATGAGTTTCTTTCACTAGTACACGAAATTGCCACGCATTATTCATGACGCCGCCAGTCAAACGGTACTGTCACGTAGTCGAGATAGGTGCCGGAGACCGCTTCAGCACCGAGGGCCTGTCATGGTGTACCCATGCAGAGCAGGTGACCTTGATAGAGCCCCACAAGCTGTTGTGGTCCGACCTCAACCGCGCCGCGGCAGGCCTCCCCAATGTCCGCGTTCACTATATGGCCGTCACGGCGGTGCCCGGCGCGGTCGCTTCGCTGTACCACATGGGCTACGCCTCCTTCCTGAAAGGGTCCCCATCCTTCCTGTCCCTCTCGGTCGAACCCGAGGGCTTAGCTTTCTGGGAGCCACTACTGCGTCCCGTTCCCTATGTCTACATGGGGGAGTTTGACCTCAAGGGAGACATAGATTACCTGATCCTCACGACGGGCGGAGGCGAAGCCTCCATTCTTGAGGCTATGCATAGTCGGCCAGAGGTGATAAGGACCAAACACTACCTTCACAATGCAGCGCAATGGGCTGATGCGGACGCCACATTCGCGTGGATGATGGCGAATAGGTACGGTGGACGGGTGGTGGAGACGGTGCCGCACGGCACGTTCATTGCCGTGGAGTGGAGGAGAGCGTGAGCACGGTATCAACAGGTAAGGCTCTCCGGGTGTTTGGAGTACGCGGTAGTAGGGTTGGAGATAGCGTTATGGCATATCCCGTCCTAGCATGGTGCCGCCGCCAATGGCCCGACTGTTATACGCATTGGCAGATTGCCCGTCGCCATCACACCACTGTGGGCCTGTGGCTCTGTAACCCCCTCATCGATCAGATCGTGGTGTCCGACTGCGATGAGGGTATGGGGCCGCGCGACATGGCCATAGCCGAAACCTGCCATGTGCGCTTCAACATCATGCCTCAACACCCAGATGGGGACAGGGCGTGGGCAAGCCGCTTTACCATCTGGGAGGAAACGTGGCGGATGGCCGGCCTCCCTATCGAGGAGTACCGCACCCTCCCCGCCTACGACCAGCGTTGCCACCTGACCCAGTGGTTCGAGGCTCCGCGTCAGCCCAAACGTACTATAGCACTGTGGCCTACCTCAAATTATGGTGTGAGACAGGAGTGGCACAGTCGGTTTCCCAGCTACACATGGTCGTGGCAGCTGGTGACCCGATTGGAGCAGGAGGGTTACCGTGTCATCCAGTGTGGTTGCCCTAACGACTACAGGGGGGAGGGAGGCCGAGACGACAGAGAGGGCCTTGTGGCCGCGACCGATGCTCGCCACCTCCCCTTCATGGACCAGATCGCCCTCTCCCTCGGATGTGATGTCATCATAGGGACGGACAGCGGGTCCACGCTGGTCCTCGCTGCTTACGAGACGGTGCCAACCATTCAGCTTTTAACCGCTCACATGCCGGGAGGACAGAGGCCAGATGCCTTTGCCTCCAATAGCCCAACCAACGTGCCGCTGTTCGCCGCCGCGTCGGCGGATGATATCAGCATCGATACGGTGGCCGAGATGTTGAAGCAGGTGACCTCATGAGCCTCATCATCGAGACCGACCTAGGCCACGACCCCGACGACATGTTCACCATCCTGTGGTTGATGGCCGCCGGGGTTGATATCGGAGCTATCACCATCACGCCGGGAGACCCTGACCAGATCGCTATTGCCCGGTTCATCGCCGACGAGGCCGTCGCCCCCGGCCGCTCCATCCTGATCGGCGCAGCCGACATGGACCGCGGCAAGCTGTCGTCCGGTTCCGTCCACCACGCCCTCCTCAAGCGGTATGGCCGCGACCTCAAGGCCACAGCCGACACGTGGGGAAGTGAGGTCATGAACCTCGCCAGTGCGGATGAGCTGTTGGCCATCGGCCCTCTCACCAACACCGGGGAGTACCTGAAGGGCGGTGGTCGTTTCGCGCGCGCCACCATGCAGGGAGGCTTCGTACCCTACAGCGTCTACCATCCCACCGTTGTGCTGGATGCTTTCCTCGGGAAGGAGTGGATGCCCACGTTCAACCTGAACGGTGACCGCCGCGGGGCAGACACCTTCCTGAGCGCACCCTTCCTTCGCCGCATGGTGGGTAAGAACGTGTGCCATACCATCGAGTTCCAGCCCGAGCATCAGCTGAGCCGTTTCGCGCCGCCACCCAACCGCGCCGCCGAGCTGTTCATGGAGGCCGCGCGCCTGTTGCAGCGCCCTAAGCGGTTCCACGATCCTGTGGCCGCCGTATGCCACTTCCACCCCGAGGTGGGGGTTTGGATAAGCGGCAAAACCGTCAAGCGAGACGTGGGTTGGACGACCGAGCGGCGGGAGCTGGGGCAGGGGGATATGGTCCTAGTGGACCTTGACAGGGACGCCTTCTGGGACCACATCTACAACTGGAATGGGGCCAACTCATGAAGACTCGTTTGCGTCGCTGGAGCGAAGAGGAGGATGAGATATTGCGAATAGAATATTCGAGTGGAGATTTGGTAGCTCTAGCGGTACGTCTTGGTAGAACGGAAGATGCGGTAAGAATACGAGCCAAGACGCTTGGATTTAGACGGCCGCGCCGTTTCAAGGGAGACAAGAATCCTAATTTTACTGGTTATGGGAAGATATCGGGAAGTTGTATCGGGCAGATTAAAGAGCAAGCTTTAGTTAAGGGGATAGAGATGTCGGTATCAATAGAGTATCTTGATTCAATTACGGTTGATCGTTGTCCGTTTTGTGGACGAGATATGGTCTATAGAAACTTTAGTGACGGACGCGAAGTGACGGCATCATTAGATCGCATTGATTCTAATCGAGGCTACGTTGAAGGTAATGTTAGATGGATTCATAAAGAAGTAAACATCATGAGGTCTGATATGTCTGATGAGGAGTTTCTTGGTTGGGTCTTTGATATTTGGAGGCATACCATATGATTGCGGGGTCGAGTTGGACACAAGAAGAGGACGAGATTCTTTCAACTCTTTATCCTAGTGCAACCACTAGGCGTGAAGATTTACTTCGTGCGTTGCCGAAACGTACTTGGAAAGCCATCCTTGCTCGGGCCAACAAACTGGGATTAGCACAAAAGTATCATATTGGAAGTCCGCGCGGAGTTACTAACCCATTAGCTACTGGAAAAGGTCGTATCACTGGCTCGTTTGTCTATCAAATGAGGTATGGAGCCGAATCTCGTAACCTTGAGTGTCCACTATTAGATGGATCTGATGAGAGTTACGATTATCTAAATAAGATAATTACCCCCGTCTGTCCTCTGTCAGGTAGATCTCTTACATTTCCTCAGTTCAGCGGAGATTGTTCTCACACAGCATCCCTTGATAGGATAGATTCTAAGAAGGGTTATGTTAGAGGTAATGTACGATGGGTTCACAAGGTGGTAAACGTTATGAAGAAGAACATGGAAGATTCAAGGTTTATAAAACTCATAGATGACATCGCCATTCATTGTATGATAGCAAAGCCAAAAACAGACGAAGAGCGTTCCCATATGAAGAAGATACTGATTTGTACAATTGCTCGAAATGTTGAAAAACTACTACCCCAATGGGCCAAGCAACTAGAGCAATTACGTTTTCTTTTACTGACAGATGGGTGGTTGGTCGATTTTAGTGTGTACGAAAACGATTCAATTGACTTGACGGCTCCTACAGCAAAGTCACTACTAGATGGGCTGGGAAATCAAGATTCACGGATTTGGTTTACATCTGAAGTGATTGGGACGAAGCATTATGGTTCTATATGGTCATTAGATAGGTTGCGTAATCTTGCAAATGCTCGACAAAAGTGTTTGGAGCAAGTTGGATTGGACGCTTTACAAACCTATGACAAGATTGCGTATATAGAGCCCGATGTTATCTACGATCCGAATTGGTGTCGTGAATTGGTTTCAGCTCGCCATCCTCATGCCGCTGGGTTGGGTGATCCGGATATTTATAGTGGATGGAGTTTACGGTCCGAGGCGCATCCAAAGGAGAGTTGTTTTTTGTTTGATACGTGCGCCACTCGTGCGACAGATCGGGATACTTGCTGGGATGTCAACGAGGATGGTGGCCGATGGAGGGGGCGAAGCCTCGTGCCTACCCCGGGCATGGCGGGTGTCCATGCCAACTGTCTCCATTCTGTTTGGTCAACGTTCAATGGGTTTTGCGTTTACAACGCGCGCCCGTTTGCCGAGGGAGTCAAGTGGACCTACTGGAACACTCGCCTCGACCCCGACTCTGGGCAGGTGGTGGCTCTCCCGAACGGGGGTATTGCCCCCCTTGAAGCCGACACCGTGGCCATCTGCGAGACCTTCCGGGCTCGCGGGTATGACAAGGTGTTCCTTAACACCAACTGCTTGACCCGCCATACCTAATCCCCTCCGCCGCACGCCTTGGACCGAGGTTGAGCAGGAGCGGTCTTGACGTGCCACCCCCAAGCCGGCTATCATCCCCTCTATGACCCCCCTGACGCGCCGCCACCTCGCCTACCTCCTCACCATCGGTTTCGTCTGCGGCTTCCTCGCGGTAGCCTGCGGGTATGCACCCCACAAGGACCCACCATTGTACACCTATGCCACCCCGCGGGTTGCCGAGGAGTCGGCACGGCTCCATGCGCGCGACATCGGCGGGACCTATCACCAGAACCTCTGCTGCGGATCGATGGTCCCCTTGATCCAAGCAGGTGATTGGATCGTGGTGGCCCCGGTATCCCTCTACCCATTCACCGATGACCTGCTAGGTCGCCCCTGTGTTTACCAACCCAAGTGGTTGCCAGCCGGCCAGTTAGTTCTCCACCGGTTCACCTCAGGGAATACCCGAGACGGTTTCATCGCTAGCGGCGATGGGGTCAAGCCGGACATTGATGCTAGTGGCCGCGACCTCCACTCGGAGGCCAGCTATCGGGTCAAGGGGGTCGATTACCGCGGACGGGTGGAGGGTATCTATAGGGTGAAGCCATGAGCCGCGCGCTACGTTTCAGGGCTTGGCATCCTATCGAAGGAGCCTTCTACGCCGATGCGCCGGGTGATATGGGCGCCTTTCACTCTGCTGATCGCAAGACGCTGTGGCTCCCCGCGGTTAACTCCAACATCACTGATCTCACCGAGCGATTGGCGGCGAGCGCCGTGTTGTCGGGACCTATCGAGATGGACACTGGTCTCCAAGACATCCACGGCAAGCCGGTATTCGAGGGCGACATCTGCCGTGAGCGGTGGACCGCGCCCGCTGGTGAGATGGAGAGCACCTACGTGGTCCGTTTCGGTCAGTACACGGATGGGGAGGGGTTCCCGAACGTCGGCTTCTGCGTTGACTATACCCTCCGCGCCGAGCCATTGGCCGGCCCATCCG
>Ga0082335_1002169_pt1 | contig 37726 bp, 32 predicted proteins | sample Subgrocontami58m_FD_72375 | JGI IMG/M metagenome (GOLD analysis project Ga0082335, IMG submission 72375) | Subsurface groundwater microbial communities from S. Glens Falls, New York, USA - GMW37 contaminated, 5.8 m (SPADES assembly) (version 2) ...
CATGGTTTTCCCGTGTGATCTCAAGACCGCGCAGGAGATAGGGATACTTCACATGCCCAGGATGTGCTAACGATAGCCTCGGCTTGACATACAGCGCCTCGATGCCCATCCGGCGCATCAGACGGCGCACCCGGTCACGACCCAGGTCATAGCCCTTTGCCCACAGCTCGTTGCGAATCTTCCGGCTTCCGTAAAATGGATAGGCCAAATGGATCTCGTCGATCTGTCGCATAAGCTCCATCTCCTTCGCACTCAGAGGCACCGGGGTGTAGTAGACGCCAGCTCTGTCTCCATACGAACAAATTTTGGCTGGAGTATACGAAGGTTGGGATCCGCCTACTAGTCGATTAGACCGAATTTTTTTATTTTGAGATACAAGGCTGATCGTTGTATCCCAAGCTGCGAAGCTGTCTTTCTCTTATTGCCATTATTGATCCTTAAAGCGTTCAGGATATTTTCTTTCTCCGCATCCTCAAGTATATTACGTAGAGGCTTCTCTTTTTTTTGAGATGAACGAGGTTCTGGAAGATTCATTTTGAGATCATTGGGGAAGTGCTCGGGACAGAGCACTTCCGCTCCATGCATATTGTAATACGATTGTTCGATGACATTCATAACTTCACGAACATTACCGGGCCAATGATATTTTACGAGAAGATCTAGCGCTTCTCGTGAGATTGACTTTATCTTTGTCTCAAACTTATTATTTAATAATTTAATAAAGTGATTGACGTATATTGGAATATCCTCTTTTCTGTCTCTTAACGGAGGGAGGGTAAGGATTGCTTTTGACAGACGGAAATAGAGATCAAAGCGAAACTTTTCCTCCTCAGCAAGCTTTTTTAAGTCGATATTTGTAGCGCTGATTAAGCGAAAGTTCAATTTAAGCGTTTTCTTGCTTCCCAACCTCTCAACTTCTCTTTCCTGAACCACTCTGAGAAGTTTGGCCTGAATTGACAAAGGTAATGTTCCAATTTCATCTAAAAAAATTGTCCCCCCTTCGGCTAACTCGAATTTCCCAGGTTTACCGCCATGGTTAGCTCCGGTAAAAGCGCCTTTTTCATAACCAAATAGTTCAGATTCCGCAATTTCAGGTGGGATAGCAGGACAATTTATACGGATAAAAGGAGAAACTCTAAGTTTACTTCCAGCATGAATAGCATGGGCAAACATTTCTTTGCCCGTCCCACTTTCTCCTTGGATCAAAATATCACTATTCGTTCTTGCCATCCTTTTTGCGAGTTCTTTCTGAGCTATAATATTTTTGCTTATTCCAAGAATATGATCATAATTATAGGTTGTTTGATAATCTCGCTTAATTTTATTTTCAGCCTTTAGGAGCCCTTCTCTAAGGCGTTCAGCCTCCAGTTGTAGCCTCTCGAGCTCTTCAGCAGAGGGCAATATGGCTCTTCCGAAAGCGCCAATTACTTTTCCATTCTTAATAATGGGAAATCGAGAAATTACCGTGTTACGCCCTCTATTCTTGGATATCCCGACGTAAGGTGAACCAGTTGAGATTACGTCAGGCAGTTCTGAATATGGGTTAACTTTTTTTATGTGTTTGCCTTTACCCTCACCGGTAGATAAATTAAAAAATTTTTCAGTTAAGGGATCCATAAATTCTATTAATCCTTTGTTATTCACAATGATTAAACTTTCATAATTATTTGTTAGCGAAATTTTAATAGCTTCGGCTATGACAGTAGTTAGGGGATAGGCCCCTAAGCCTTTTTTAATAGTTTTCACAAAAGTAATATGCTCCATGAATATCCCCCGTAGAAATTAACGTTTGTATAAGATTCATTATCATGAAAATAGTATACATGTCCATAATTATAGACACAAGTCACTGACATTAATGAAAGTAACAATCTTTGCGAAATGGAAATGAGAAATGCAATAATACCGCAGTCCTACCTTACTTTCAGAATAGGGGATCGATACTAAACCATCTGCTCTATCGTGGTTTGGTGTATTTATTGATTGTCCATTAAGGTGGACAGTTAGTAGCATTTGATAAATATTTCAAGCTTTGTTTTGAATAAAAGTTAATTTATTCAACCAGTTCATTATTTGGCATGCTGCCTGCTATATATTATGTAAATGTCAATGCGGCTAACACGAAAAAGAGAGGTCGTGTGATGGAAATTTATGATGATGCTTGGGTACCAACACAATGCGGACGCTGTTATGCGCAATGCGGAATCAAGGTCCATCGTGTGAATGGTGTGGCTGTCAAGATAGAGGGTATGCCGGAAACGGATATGGGATCCAAGGGGGGAGTGTGTGCAAAAGGGGAATCTTCTCTTCAACTGCTCTATGATCCAAATCGCTTAAATGTGCCCTTGCGGAGGACAAATCCGGAGAAAGGCTTGCATGTAGACCCCAAATGGAAGGAGATTACTTGGGAAGAAGCGATAGATGAAATTGCCGATAAATTAGCGAAGACTCTGAAGGACAATCCGAAGAAAATCTTATGGCAGCAATCGGTGTTACGGGTTTTTTATGCAGCTGCCGGTCTCAGGCCTTGGTTCGAGTTGGGCGTAAGAAATCTTTGGGTGGGCGGTGGCGGGTTACATTGCGGTTCCGGCGCCCATCTCGTTGCCGGATTGGTAAACAGCTCTTGGTCAGTAGTTCCCGATATGCGATTGTGTAATTACATCATTTATTTCGGGGCAAATAAGGGAACTGGCTCCGGCCATTCTTCAGGGGTATCCCATCGCTTGGTGGCTGAGGCGCGGGCCCGGGGAGCCAAGTTTGTTATCTTTGACCCGATCTGCAACTTTGCCGGGGGGAAAGCAACGGAGTGGATACCTCTTATTCCTGGGACAGACGGGGCTATTGCCCTGGCTATGTGCAACGTGATTGTTAATGAGCTCGGCAAATGGGATAATTGCTACCTAAAGACCAAGACGAACGCACCATATCTTATCGGGGCCGATGGACGATATGTGAGGGACCAGGATACGCAGAAGCCCCTTGTCTGGGATGCCAGCGAGGGGAAAGAGAAAGTTTATGACGATGCCACGGTTAGGGATTTTGCTCTGACAGGCCGTTATGAGATAGATGGGGTTGCTTGCCGGCCAAGCTTTGCTTTATTGAAAGAATATTTGCAGCAGTACACCTGTGAGTTTGCCGCGCAGGCAAGCACAGTTTCCGCAGATACGATCCATCGGATTGCTGTGGAGTTCGCGGGAGCAGCAAATATCGGGGCTACGGTTACCATTGAAGGCCATGCATTACCCTTTCGCCCGGCTTCAGCAGTACTATTTCGGGGAGGACAGGGCCATGAAAATTCCTTTATGACCTGCTTTGCGGTATCCCTGCTGAATCAGATTGTGGGCTCTGCCGATGTTCCCGGGGGCACTTTGGGGTGGCCGGCCCGGAGTCTGGGCTTCCCGGAAACAGGTAAGTTCGCTTTCGGGCCCTTTAAAGGCAAGGATGGTTTACTGGAAACGGATTTTTTCGGCCCGGGCTTACTTCATAGGGAGGGGCCCTGGCCCATGAATGAGCCCAAGGAGGCACAAAATCCTCAGCTGAAAGATATTTTCGCGTTGGGATTGGACCCCGGCGTCTTTGGGGCAAGTGATCGCGAGGAAATATGGAAGAAGATCGGCCTGCCCTATAGATTCGAGATGCTGATCAGCTGGGGTTGCAATACAATAATGAGCGTGGCAAATCAGGAAACCCTTGCCAATTCATTAAAGGATATACCCTTTATGCTGGTTTTTGAGCTTTATGCTACCGAATTGGCCGATGGATTTGCCGACATTCTGTTGCCTGATCATTGCTTCCTAGAGCAGTTTACCTGGTCGGAAGGTAGAGGGATGAATTTCAATTACCCTTACGGTATGGATGACTGGTGCTACCACATTTCGCAGCCGGTGGTGGATCCGATAAGTAATCACCAGCGACGAAGCTATCTGGATGTATTATGGGAGTTGGTGGATAGGCTAGGTTACCGGAAAGAGTTGAATGCCTCGCTTAATAATTTAATAGGCTTTGACGAGGAGCACAAAATCGGACCTGACGAACAGTTAAACCAGGAGGAATTTGCCGACAGGATGCTGAAGTGGTATTTCGGTCCGGAACATGATTTGGCTTACTTCAAAAAGCACGGGTATATCAGTTGGCCCAAACGGGCAGAAGAGGCTTACTGGCGATACTTTGTCGATTGTCGTGTGCCCGTTTATTTGGAATTTATTGTCGATATAAAAGAAAAAATGATGCCCATCACAAAAAAACTAGGTCTGGACGTTGATTATGCGCAGTACAACCCCCTCATAAACTGGGCACCCTGTTCCATACACAAAGAGATGAATCCCGAGTATGACTTATACTGCTTTTCGTATCGCGACACACTTCATGCTGGATCATGCACGATGGAGCAACCCTGGATAGATGAAGTGAGCAGCATGAACCCCTATACGTACAATATTACGATGAATCGGGACACGGCCCGCGGGAAAAGAATGAAGGACGGAGACATTATTGAGTTGGAGACCGTGGTGGGCCGTAAGGTACGGGGCGTGCTCAAGACGATGGAGGGGCATCACCCCCAGACCATCGGTATACCAGCATGCAGTGGGCATTGGGCACCCGGTATGCCCATTGCCAAAGACAAAGGAACTAATTTTGATGCCTTGTTGGAATTGGATCTCAAACACGTGGATCCGATCAGTCTGAACATCGAGACGTCTGTGCGGGTCAAGGCGACGAAGGTGGATAGGAGCTGATATGACGAGATGGGCGATGGTGATAGACTTACAAAGGTGTGCTGGTTGCTATGCCTGTGTATTAGCTTGTAAGCAAGAGCATTTTTTACCGCCGTGGATATTTTGGAATAGGATACTGATCAGCGAGGCAGGAAAATATCCTACGGTAACGAAGCTCATGTATCCAGTATTGTGTAATCATTGCAAAGAGGCGATTTGCGTGAAAGTTTGTCCTACCGGTGCGACTGCCAAACGGGAGGACGGCATTGTCGAGATGGATGCAGACAAATGCGTCGGGTGTCGGAACTGTTTGGTGGCCTGTCCCTATCAGCAGAGGACCTATTACGCCGATGATCGCCGGGAATATTTTCCAGGGCAGGGCTTCACCCCTTTAGAGGTGATGGGAAAGAAACTCTATCCATTGCAGAAAGGGACCGTGCTGAAGTGTAATTTTTGTGCGGAGAGAGTAGACAAAGGTATTGCGCGGAACCTGACGCCGGGGCTTGACCGCGAAGCCACTCCGGCCTGTGTCATCGCTTGTCCCTGTAATGCCAGGTACTATGGAGACTTGGACGACCCCACGAGCCCTGTTTCAAAATTAATCATGGAGAAAAAGGCTTCCCAGTTTCACCCGGAGTTTGGGACGGAGCCTTCGGTATATTACATTAACCGGTGATGGTATGAAGGAGTTGCGGTCATGAAACCATACGAGTGGATGTTGAAATTTACCCCTCAAACGGAATGGATAGAGGGCAAAGGGATTTTCTTATGGCTTGCCTTCTATGTGGGCGGCCTGGGGGGCGGTCTTTATTTGGTTGCTCTCTACTTTGACAATTTTTTGGGGATGTTGATCAGCTGGTTTATTGTTCTCGTCTTGAAGGGGGGCTTCCATCTCATCTACCTGGGGCACCCGATTCGATTTTGGAGGATGTTTTTCAGACCGCAGACATCCTGGATCAGCAGAGGGTTATATTTCGTTACCCTGTTTATTGCCCTGGTTCCCCTGCAGTTTCTGCTGGCGTATTTTGCGCCCGGGACCAAATTGGAAGTCATGGTAAAACTAGCAGCCTTGGTGATGGCAGTGGGGATGTCTATCTATACAGGTCTTGTCATGAATTATATGGTTGCCATTCAACTATGGAATTCCGCACTTTTGCCGGTCCTGTTTCTGCTCTGCGGCTTGGCGGGCGGTTTTGGGCTGATGTTGGGCATCGGTCATTTTCAGGGGGGTGTGGATATCGTGGCGATAGAGACCGGTAGCATAATCCTCATAACTGCAATAGCGGCTCTAATTGCAATCTACCTTACCAGTGCCCGGTATGTGGGTTCTGCGGGTAAACAGTCTGTAGCTGAGTTGCTGCGCGGACGAGTGGCCTGTGTGTTTTGGCTCGGCGTGGTGCTGTGCGGGATAGTAATCCCTTCTGCTATATCTCTGAACAGTTTACTGGGAGGAAACACTTCTGATGCGATGCTACTGACAGCAATTATTTGTGAAATCGTGGGCGGCCTTACATTGCGGTATGCTCTGCTCAAAAGCGGATTTTACCAGCCCCTACTGCCCATCACTTTGTACTGACAAACCGCTTATTACTCGGGAGTAGATAAGTTTGAAAGAGATCCGTTTGCATGGGAGGGGTGGACAGGGAATCGCGGTGGCGTCGCGCATGCTCTCATCAGCTTTTGTTGCCGAAGGGAAATGGGCGAGCGGCTTTCCCATGTTTGGTGTGGAAAGGCGCGGGGCTCCAGTGGCTGCTTTTGCACGGTTTGACGACGGTCCGATCAGGGAAAAAACCCAGATATACTCACCCGATTGTTTGATTGTGACAGACCCGCACCTGATAGGGTCATTGAGGAACGTTATATTCGAAGGGATAAAGCCTCATAGCATATTGATTGTGAATGCCCCCGTTCCCATTAAAGAAGTCCTTCACGAGAATTTGTGGGCGATGGGATGCGTCGACGCCACAAGTATTTGCATGCAGGAAATCGGTATGCCGGCCACCAATACCTGCATGTTAGGGGCCTTTGCCCGGATAACCGGATGGCTGAAATTGGACTCGGTGGTCCAGAGTCTGAAGGAATACTTCGCAGGTGAAGTGCTGCAGAAAAACATCCGCTGTGCGCAACGAGGATTCGCCGAGGTGGCCGTTCGGCAATTTTAGGAGAAGATGATGGAGTTTACCACGGAACTTGAGTATTCCTGGGCTTACGGCGACAAACTGTTTGTTCTGAATACGGGCGAATGGCGCTTCCAGCGGCCGGTCCATAAGACCCGCAAATGCTGCAAATGCGGGATGTGTTATCTCTTCTGCCCGTGCGGTTGCATAACCGACAGGGGGACTAGCGTTGATGTAAACCTACAATATTGCAAGGGATGTGGTATCTGTGCCAGGTTATGCCCACGCGATGCAATTCAGATGGTCCGTGAGTATTAACTATGGATAAAGAAGTGGAAGCTCCTCAGGGATTAAGGGTATTGGATGGTAATCGCGCTGCCGCGCACGCCGTGCGGCTCTGTCGGCCTGATGTCATTTGCGCTTACCCTATTACACCCCAGACGGAACTTCTGGAAAGTCTTTACCTTTTCCAGGCAAACCAGATGATGAACGCGGAGCTTGTTACTCCGGAAGGGGAGCATTCCGCCTTAAGCATCCTTCGGGGTGCCGCGGCTGCCGGCGGCAGGACCTTTACCGCCACTTCTTCGCAAGGCTTAGCCTTTATGTTTGAGGTACTGATCAACTGTGCCACTATGCGCCTTCCCATCGTTATGGTCAATGTGGCCAGGGAAATGATTGCGCCGCATTCCGTCACTGCCGGTCAGCAGGACATCATGCTGGTCCGGGATGTAGGCTGGATTCAAATTCACAATCAGTCCTGCCAAGAGATCCTTGATTCCATTATCATGGCCTATCGTCTGGCCGAGGACCCGGACATACGGATTCCAGTGATCGTTTGTTATGACGGATATTTTCTCTCCCATCTTTGGGAGCCTGTGGATGTCCCGGCCCAGGAAACGGTGGATCGGTTTTTGCGGCCACTGGAGATGAATCCCAGGGTAGACCCCGACATCATGATGACCTGTGGTCCTACTCTGCCCAGTAACATGGGGACGGAATTTCGCTACAAGCAGAATGCAGCCACCCAGCGGGCCAAGGATAAATTTGAAGAAATCGAAAAAGAGTTTCAATTGGTCTTTGGCCGCAGCTATGGGGGGCAAATCGATGAATACAGGTTGGAAGATGCGGAGATAGTGCTACTAGCCGTTGGCAGTTGTGCTGGCACGGTCAAGGTAGCTGTGGACAAAAAAAGACAGGAAGGAATAAAAGCGGGCTTAATTGCCCTGAGATTGTACCGGCCCTTTCCGAAAGAACGGTTGCTGCTGGCCCTCAAAGGGAAAAAAGCAATAGGGGTAATAGACAGAAACGTATCTTTTGGCTCTGGCGCAGGAGCGCTCTTTAGAGATTTAAAGTCGGCCCTGTACGACCTCGGGGAATTCATTCCCGTGACGAACTTCATCAGTGGTCTTTGCGGCTCGGACATTACGATAGCACGTATCTGTCGGGCTATCGACCTAACAGAATTGAGCAGACGCGGGAAAGGCATTCAAGAAGTGATATGGCTTGACGGCGAATAAAACGAAATGGCGAAAAAACACCTGATTATCGGTTGCGGCACGGCGGCACTGAGCGCTGCAAAAAAAATCCGGAGCATTTCCCGCGAGGATAAAATTAAATTGGTCACTGCGGAAGAATGTCTACCCTATTCGCCGGCAGCCTTGCCATACCTCTTGTCTGGAAGATTGCAGGAAGATAATTTATGGGCAGCCGATGATCACTTATTGCAGGCGTGGGGATGCAATCTTGTGCAAGGCAAGGAGGTTGTTGGGATTAACACTGACCGGAAAAAGGTCGTGTATCAGGACGGGGGGGAGGAAAGCTATGATACACTGCTTATTGCTTCCGGTTCCCAACCTGTACGGCCTCTCATCAAAGGGTTGGATGACGTAGCATTGGCGAGTTTCCATAACATAACGGATTGGCGGGAACTAGCGAAAAAACTTGTTGGTAATAAGGAAATCGCCATCTACGGAGGGGGGATGGTGGCACTGGAAATAGCCGCTGCCCTGCTTGAGAGGGGTTTTATGGTTCGGATCATCGTCAGGAGCCGCATTGCCCGGGGATATTTTGCCGAAGAGGTAGGGACGTTTATCGAATCCGTGCTCCGGCTGCAAGGCGCTGAGATCCATGCAGGAAGTGAGATCGATGAGGTCCGGATAATTGAGGATGGGACGGAAATCGTGCTTTCCACAGGGCCAGCTCTGCACACAGATCTGCTGATTGCCTGCACAGGTGTTGAGCCGAGGATTGCCTTTTTACAAAATACCGGCATAGCCATAAACCACGGAATTTTAGTGGATAAACACATGAGCACCAATCTTACGGCTATATACGCCGCGGGAGATGCGGTTGAAGCCTGCAATTTTTTCTCCGGCCGGCCGGACATCAATGCCATTACCCCCAGTGCCATCCAGCAGGGCAGGATTGCTGGGGCAAACATGGCCGGAGAAAAAGACGAAGATAAGGGATGGATACCCATGAACTTGTTCCGATTCTTCGGACATACCTTTTTTTGCATCGGCTTGCTTCCCTGGCCTTCCTGCGAGGTCATTACGCTTAAAGACGATCTATCCCCTATATACAAGGAATTAGTGTTCCAGGAAAATCGACTGGTAGGGGCAAGATTTGTCGATGTGGATATCGATCCTGGCATTATCCGGTATCTGATCGAGGAGAGAGTGGATATCGGCGGATGGCAGGAGCAACTCGCTACCCACCCCCAGGAGGTCGGCCGCTCCTTGATGTTGCGATCGGAAAGGAATTAGCAGCCCTTGGCTGTCTTGAGAGAGTCATCATGATGAGATTCTATAATACGTTGCACTGGAAACAACATGCCTGTCCGCCTGATTGTTTGGCTTGCGAGCAAGCTTGTATCCACCGCACAGGGGCGGATTCACCGGATTCGGCCATCAAAATGGTCCACCATCCCGGAGAAGATTTGCATGGTCTGATGGCCTGCCTGCAATGCAGCGAACCGAGCTGCCAGGAGATCTGCCCCACCGGTGCCATCCATAAAGATAAGGAAGATGGCGTGGTGCGCATTCTTCAGGCGAAATGTATTGGATGCGGTATGTGCACGATGGCCTGTCCGCATGGCGGTATCCATATAAGTTCAGGCCAGGCTGTTGCCTATAAATGCGATACTTGCAACGGCCAACCACAGTGCGTCGAGGCCTGCCCAAGCCGCGTTTTGGAGTTTTTCTCGGCCGAGCGAATCAGCCGCCATCTTCAGGAGGAAGATTTTCTTGTGCCGGGAACACGTGCCTGCAGCGGCTGTCCGGCAGAACTTGGCTTACGGCACACCTTGAGAACGATCGGACGCGGCGCGGTCTATTTCGGCGCGCCGGGCTGCATGACGACCCTCATGACCGGGCTGGGAGACCGGGCTGGCAGCCGGCTGCCCTACTTCTCCTGTCTTTTTACCAATGTCCCCTCCACCATGACGGGTGTCTACCGTTATTATAAAAAGATCGGGAAAGAGGCCAAACTGGTGGCATTCGTCGGCGATGGATGTACAGCTGACATCGGCTTTCAGGCGCTTTCCGGGGCAGCGGAACGGGGAGAGAACTACCTCTTTATCTGTTACGACAATGAAGGTTACATGAATACGGGCAATCAAAGGAGCGGTACGACGCCGCTCCATGCCTGGACAAACACCTCACCCGTTGGAGGGGCGTATCGGGGGAAGGAAAAAAACAATAAGTATTTACCGTTAATTATGGCCTTCCATGGGATCCCTTACGTAGCCACTGCGTCCATTGCCAACCTGGAAGATTATGTGCAAAAACTCAAGAAGGCCATGGAGGTTAAAGACGGCCTTGCCTATATCCACCTTTTGGTTCCTTGTCCCACTGGTTGGAAAGCGCCTCTCGACAGCGGCATCGAACTGAGCCGCCTGGCAGTCGAAACTAACTATTTCCCCCTGTGGGAATATGAAAGAGGGCAATTTCGTTTTACCCGAGATGTAGCCAATCCCAAACCGGCTTCCGACTACATTAGATTGATAGGTAAATTTTCACACTTGCAAGATACGGAAATACAGGACTTGCAGGAATCGATCAATGACCGGGTTAGCCTGCTGCAATCGCTGGTCAAGAGTGGGAACAACAAAAATTACTAAGAAGATTGTTACCGATGGCCAAGAAAGAGGCAACAGTATGAGAGAGGTGCGCTGTATTATCTCGGCGAGAAAAAACAGGTTGTTCACGCCAAGGAGTAGGTGGCCCCGGTCTTAGAGAGCCGGTATTCAGAAAAACCGGTGAAGCTGGTAAATGTCCGAACAATGGATGCTTACGCGATTGCCGATGCTGAGATCGTCCTGGAGGTTTTACAGGTGGAGGGGGGGATGAACCAAAAAATTTTCCGGGCCAAGGATTTTTATGCCGGTCTGATCTTCATTTTTTTTGGCGTCCTTGCCCTCTGGGAGGGACGCCATTATGGGATGGGCACGGCAAGCCGCATGGGACCGGGTTATCTTCCCAATGTTCTAGGTGCCATCCTCATCCTGCTGGGACTCATTATTTCCGGGCGCTCCTTATGGTTGGGCAGTGAGACAATTAAACCTGGTGCGTTTCACCCTTTAGTGCTGGTGACCTTGGCGGCGCTGGCCTTCACCTTTCTTATTCAACCTCTGGGCCTGGTTTTGGCGACCCTGGCGCTGGTAGGTATCAGCTCTATCGGCAGCGGTGAGTTTCGCCTCCGTGAGACAGTATTGTTATATCTTGTGCTGGCAGTGTTGGCGGCCGGCCTCTTCGTTTATCTCCTGAAGATACCTTTGCGGGTGTGGCCATGACGGATATCATCCACAATCTGACGCTGGGTTTTGGAGTGGCACTGAAGCCTTTGTATCTTTTGTACTGCCTGCTGGGATGCTTGCTCGGCACCCTGGTCGGCGTCTTACCCGGCATCGGCGCGCTGGCCACGATTGCCATGCTTTTGCCGGTTACCTTTAACCTTCCCCCGGAGGCGGCGCTCATCATGCTGGCAGGCATATACTATGGCGCCCAGTATGGAGGGTCCACCACATCAATCCTGGTCAATATCCCCGGCGAAGTGGCATCTGTGGTCACCTGTATCGAAGGCTACCAGATGGCCCGTCAGGGACGCGCCGGTCCGGCCCTGGGTATTGCCGCCCTGGGATCTTTTTTTGCAGGGAGCGTAGCCACCTTCATCATCGTCCTTTTTGGACCACCCTTGACGGAAGTGGCTCTTAGATTCGGGCAAGCCGAATATTTTTCCCTCATGCTGCTGGGACTGGTAGGTGCGGTTGTACTTGCGCATGGTTCGCTGCTCAAGGCCTTCGCCATGGTTTTCCTCGGCCTGCTCTTTGGTTTGGTCGGCACGGATATCTATACCGGTATCACCCGCTACAACTTCGGGATGCGCGAGCTCTTCGACGGCATCGGCTTTGTGCCGCCCGCCATCGGGCTCTTTGGCTTTGCCGAGATTATAGCCAATATGGAACTTAAAGAAACCGTCAACGTCTTCACCACCAAAGTGCAAAAACTGATGCCCACCAGGGAAGATTTTCAGGCCTCCTGGAAAGCGATACTACGGGGCACCGCGGTGGGTTCCTTTCTCGGGATACTGCCCGGCGGCGGCGCACTGCTCAGTTCCTTCGTAGCCTACACCGTGGAGAAAAAACTGGCTGTCGATCCTTCACGCTTCGGCAAAGGCGCCATCGAAGGCGTGGCCGGACCGGAAGCCGCCAATAATGCCGGGGCACAGACTTCATTCATTCCCATGCTCACCCTGGGTATCCCCGGCAATGCCGTGATGGCGCTGATGGTTGGTGCTATGATGATACAAGGGATTACCCCCGGCCCCCGGGTGATGATAGAGCGGCCGGAACTGTTCTGGGGCTTGATTGCCAGCATGTGGGTCGGCAATCTGATGCTGGTGGTGCTGAACCTGCCGATGATAGGTATCTGGACCCGCTTGCTGACCATACCCTACCGATTTCTCTTCCCGGCAATCCTGCTGTTCTGCTGCATTGGCACGTACAGCGTCAATAACAGCACGTTCGATGTGCTCATGGCGGTGGGCTTCGGTCTCCTCGGCTACCTGTTCAGGAAATTAGATTGCGAACCCGCACCCCTGATTTTAGGCTTCATACTGGGTCCCATGATGGAGGAAAACCTGCGCCGGACCATGCTTTTGTCGCGTGGCGATCCGACGGTTTTTCTGACCAGGCCAATTAGCCTAGGGATTCTTCTGGTGGCGGTATTTCTCCTGTTGCTGACCGTTCTGCCGGTCATCCGGCGTACGCGTGGCGTTGTCTTTAAGGAATAGGGTGCAGTAAACGATGTAGACATATAAGGAGGGAGTACCTATGAAAAAATGTTTCCTAAGTATTGCCAGTTTGGCATTGTATTGCGCAGTCGTTACCCTTTCCGCCAGCGGTGCCTTGGCCCTCAACTATCCCAACAAACCGATCCGCATTATCGTGCCCTTTTCGCCAGGCGGTCCTAACGACATCCGGGCCCGTCTCGTGGCGGAAAAGCTTACCGAAAGTTGGAAACAACAGGTGATTGTCGACAACAGACCGGGGGCGGACGGCGCTATCGGTATGGAACTGGCAGCCAAGGCGGCTCCCGATGGCTATACGATTGTCTTGAGCCCATCCGGCTCCCTTATTGTCACTCCAAGCCTCTATACAAAGTTGCGCTACGACCCTGTTAGAGATTTTGCGCCCATAACCCAGTTGACGAATTCGGCGATCATCATGATGGTAAACCCGGCATTGCCTGTTCGGTCCGTAAAGGAATTGATCGCATTAGCGAAAGCTAAACCCGGTCAGCTCAATTACGCCACTCCTTCCAGCCCCTTTTACCTGGTTGGGGAGATGTTTAAAGTCAGAGCGGGAGTTGATATTGCATATATACCGTACAAAGGAAGCGCCCCTTCCATGACAGCCTTAATTAGCGGCGAGGTGGCGGTGATGTTCGATACGCCCCTCATGTCGCTTCCTCACGTCAAGGCCGGCAGAGCGCGGGCCATAGCCATTTGCAGCCCCAAACGCTCAGCAGCTATGGCCGATGTGCCGACCATGACGGAAGGCGGGCTTCCCGGTTTCGAGGCCGGCGTATTTTCCGTGGTGCTCGCCCCCGCAAAAACCCCGCCTGAGATTGTCCAGAAACTCAATGTCGAAATAGTCCGAATTCTGCATATGCCGGCTGTGCAGCATCGCCTCACCAGCATAGGGGACGACATCGTCGGGAGCAAGCCGGCCGAGCTTTCCGCCCACATTAAGGCGGAGCTGGAAAAATACGCGAAGGTGATCAAGGCCGCCGGCATTCCCAGGATCGAATGATCACCCGCCTGCTGTTTCGGATCACCGGCAGAGAAGGGGATAATCCCGTCGCCAGGATCAGCTCTGAACTGAGGGGGCAGCTGGCAAATAAATGGGAAGGGCTCATCAAAGAATTATGTTAACGAACCGGTGCATCATGTTTCGGAAAAGGAGAAGAGGTCATGATCATAGATTGGCAACATCATTGGTATCCAAAGAAATATTATACAGATAAGGGCGGGGTGGAAGGTGCCTATTCGAGAGGTATTGCTCCGGATGGAAAAACAGCTGTATATCTGTACGATGCCTTTCATCAAATCGATAAGCATTTGGTAATAATGGATGCTGCGGGGATAGATGTGGCTGTTTTAAGCGGTTCGCATGATTCATTGGCAGAAACCATCTACTGGAACGATCAATGCGCCGGTCTGCTCCGCGACTATCCCAGGAGGTTTGTGGCCTTGACGAGGTTTTCTCCTTCCTGGGGAGAGGCTGGTTTGCAGGAGATTGACCGGTCCGTGCAAGAGTTGGGTTTTCGGGGCGTTGTCCTGAGGGTGCAAAGCGACGACCATATTCATTTAGACTCACCGGCTTTCAAGCCCTTTTACGAAAAGATGACGAAGCTCAACTTGCCGATCTTCGTGCATGTTTCTACCTCGGGCCACGGTTTTGAGGGGGCGAAAGCGCCCTGGGAATCAAACATTACGTTAATAAGGGAATTTGATCTCGCAACGGGCACTGCCCGTTTGGTTTTGGGCGGAATATTGGAAGAGTTCCCGGAGCTTAAGTTTGTCATGGCACATATGGGCGGCGGCATTGCTGCGATCTGGGAGCGAGTGGAAAGGTATGTTAATTACTGGGGCCCAAAATTTTGGGGGTGGGACTGCAAAAAACCTCCGATCAGCAAGCCCCTTGATCACTATTTCTCAAAAATCTATTTCGATATGGCTGGTTTTGAGGGGGGGATGAAATCTGTAAAGTGTGCTCTAACAACCATAAGCCCGGAACGCCTTGTATTTGCTACCGACTATCCTCCCAACTTTGTTGATGACGCGGCAGGAATACGCAATTACATAGATAATATCATGAAGCTCGATTTGGACAAGGAGGCCAAAGAAGGCATCCTCGGAAGCAACGCTGCCAGGTTATTGGGCTTGATATAGTTAGGCCGTAAAGAGAGTAAATGATATAGGCATGAAAGGAGGGTTATCGTAATGAGAAGAATAATTATCTTACTTAAAGTTGTCTTTCCTGTGGTTTTATTTTCGCTGCTTTTAGCAAATCTTGTCTGGGCGGGGTTTCCCGACAGACGGATCAGGTTCATCATTCCCTATGCACCGGGAGGATTGACCGATATGACCGCCCGGGCGGTGGCCCGTTTTGCAAATCCTCACCTGGGCGGTAAGATGTTTGTGGAAAACATCGCGGGTGCGGGGGTGGCAACTGGAAGTCAAGAGTGTCTGAATGCCCCACCGGACGGATATACCATAACGCTGTTAGTCACATCGACTCTTGTAGGCCCCTATGTGAATAAAAAGTCTCCCCCCTATGAGCTATTTGATCCGCTGTGCATTATCGGTCTGGACCCCCTGATTCTTACTGTAAAAGCGGACAGCCGCTTTCGGACGGCCGCTGATCTCATTTCCTATGGAAGGTCGCATGCCGGCGATGTCACGATAGGCACACCAGGTTTTGGGACAATCCACCATATGGGCTTGGAGGCCTTTGCCGATGCTACGGGCGTAAAATTCGCCGCGGTGCCCTTTAAAGGGTCAGGCGAGTCCACTGTTGCGGCCATAGGAGGGCATGTTGACGGGGCCATAACAAGTGGTGTTCCCTCTAAACCCTATGTGGAGGGAAAGAAGTTGCGGGGGTTGGTTGTTTTGGATGCAAAGCGTTCAAAGCTTTATCCGGATGTCCCTACGGCAAAAGAGATAGGCTATAACACAGTCGTCGTCACGTTTCAGGGGATCGGTGTCCGTAAAGGCATTCGTGAGGATACTAAGGCTGTATTAGTTTCGGCGTTTAGAAAGGCAACAGAGGAAAAGGGGTTTCAGAAATTGATGGATGATTTGGGAATGGAGCGTCAGTATTTAAGCCCGAAAGAAGCCGTGCCCTGGCTCAAAAACCAACATAGTCTTCTCAAAGGTTTGGTGAATAAGTTGGGTCTCAAGCCGGAGTAACTAAGGAGGTAGTATTCAGAGCATCAGGCAAATAAGGATTTGGTGAATGCGCAAGTGAGCGTGAAAACATAACCTGCTCGGACGGGACGAAAGTGGCCAGGGGAAAGAGATATGATCGCCCGCGCAGGAGAAACAGTGAAAAAGATGAAAAAAAGCGATCGATACACATCCGTAATCTATGCTGCGTTCGGCCTCTATATTGCCTTCGAGGGTTACCGACTGGAATTGGGAACCTTCCGTGCGCCGAAACCTGGCTTTATGGTTTTTTTGGCGGGGATTACCCTTTGGATGCTTAGTATGGTTCAATTGATTTTGAGTTTCCCTGCGGGAAAAACTGAAAAGCAGACAACCTGGTGGAAAGACCGGCAATGGCAAAAAGTGGTGAAGTTGACTGCAGCCTTATTACTGTATGCCTCAGTCTTACGATGGTTGGGTTTCCTGCTCAGCACCATTTTGCTTCTTTTCGTTCTTTTTAAAGGGATAGAGCCTCAGCGATGGCAAGTGGCACTTGGGTTTTCTCTAATCACTTCGGTAACCTGTTATTTGGTTTTTGGAGTGTTTTTCGAACTTCGCTTCCCCGAAGGTATTTTGGAAACGATATTGATCAGGATGTTCTCATGACACGATATTTGCGAAGGGATTGACTTTCTTTAAGGGGAGATAATGGAATCTTTGCAGATGTTGTACACAGGTTTTGCAGTCTGTTTGCAACCACAGAATATTCTCTACTGCTTCGTCGGCGTTTTCGTGGGAACCATGATAGGGGTCCTGCCGGGAATAGGCCCCATCGGCACAATTGCGATCCTCATCCCCACAACCTATAATATCCCTCCGGTTTCGGCCATTATCATGTTAACGGGTATTTATTATGGCGCCATGTATGGAGGCTCTACTACTTCCATTCTGGTCAACATCCCTGGTGAAGCAGCCTCTATTGTCACGTGCTTTGACGGTTATCAGATGGCACGGCAGGGTAGAGCAGGGCCAGCCTTGGGCATTGCTGCATTAGGATCTTTTATTGCGGGAATCATCGGTGTCATGATCCTTGCGTTTTTGGCCCCTTCTCTCGCTGGTTTGGCCACGAATTTTGGACCAACCGAATATTTCTCGCTCATGATTCTTGGCCTGACCCTTGTCACGTACTTTGGTTCCAGTTCCATGCTGAAAGCCTTAATGATGGCTGCTCTGGGCATTATTTTGGGAACTGTCGGTCAGGATCCGATTTTTGGAAGGTCCCGGCTCACATACGGAACCGAGAGCCTTTGGGACGGCGTGGGGCTTATCCCGGTTGTAATGGGGCTCTTTGGTATTGCCGAGGTGTTTGTCAATATTGAAGAAGGCGAGGAGCGGCAGGTTTACGAGACTAAGATAAAGGGCCTGCTTCCTGACCGGGAAGACTGGCGGAAGTCTGCCAAGCCCATTGCCAGGGGCACCATAATTGGTTTTTTACTCGGCATCCTGCCGGGCGCCGGTACGATCACCGCTTCCTTTGCTTCTTATGCTCTTGAGAAAAAACTTTCCACGCATCCGGAAAATTTCGGCACTGGGGCAATCGAAGGGGTAGCCGGTCCAGAAACCGCTAATAATGCAGCAACCATGGGAGCGATGGTCCCTCTATTAACGTTGGGCATTCCGTCCAATACGGTTATGGCCATGCTTCTGGCAGCGCTGATGATTCACGGTATTCCCCCAGGCCCGCTGCTCATTACGAGACACCCGGATCTTTTTTGGGGTGTCGTAGTGAGCATGTTTCTTGGCAATGCGATGCTGCTGGCGCTCAATCTCCCTTTGATCGGGATGTGGGTTAAATTATTGAGGGTCCCTTACAAGATCCTTTTTCCCCTGATAATCATCTTTTGTCTGATCGGTGTCTATAGTCTTCATTCGCGCGTGTCAGATATCATAATCATGCTACTTTTTGGCTGGTTCGGCTACATTATGAAGAAATGCGAGTATGATGGGGCGCCACTTGTTCTGGCCTTTATATTGGGCCCCATATTGGAAACTAGCCTTAGGCAATCCTTAATTATCTCGAAAGGGGACCCGAGCGTTTTTTTCCGCCATCCGATTTCTCTTATATGTCTTTTGCTGGCCTTCCTTTTCTTGCTCTCTCCCCTGGTTCCTTTCTTCAGGACCCGAAGAGAAAAGATCGTGACAGGGGGAATGGCTTAAATGGGAAGTTTGATGATCAAGACCACAACAAAGGAAGGATAAAATATGGCGCATAAAGATATTCGCGAGTGGATCAAGTTAATAGAGGAGGACGGCGAGCTAAAGAGGATTAACGGCGCCGACTGGAACCTGGAGATGGGCGGCATCACGGAGATCATCTACCAGGGGGGCAAACGGCCGGTACCCGCTTTATTATATGATGATATCCCCGGTTACCCAAAAGGATACCGTACCTTATTCGGGTCCTTAGCTTCGCCGCGCCGGTGTGCCAGGGCTCTGAATCTCCCGGTTACCAATGAAGCTTTGGTTGTCGTGGAAAATTTGGTTAAGAAAATGCGGACCCTGCAACTGATTCCTCCCAAGTTTGTGGAGGCGGGTCCGGTTCTTGAGAACCAGCTGGTTGGTGAGGCGGTTGATCTGACAAAATTTCCTTCACCCCGTCATCACGAGTTGGACGGGGGGCGTTATTTCGGCACAGGTCATACAGTTATCCTCAAGGATCCCGACACGGGGTGGGTAAACTTAGGGACCTACCGGGTGATGCTGGTTGATAGGAACCGCCTTGCCTTTCATGCGTTGGAGGGACAACACGGGACCATTATCCGCAACAAATACGTTTCCCAGGGAAAGGTCATGCCGATCGCTGTGGCTACGGGCATAGATCCCACGATCTGGTGGTACTCCACAGACCGTGCCGTTCCCTGGGGCGTGTCGGAATACGATTATGCTGGCGGCATGAAGGGCGAGGCGATTGAAGTGATCAAGGGACCGTACACGGGACTGCCGCTGCCGGCCCACGCTGAAATTGTCGTGGAAGGGGAATTGCATCCTGGCGAGGTTGTGGATGAAGGGCCGTTCGGGGAATGGATGGGCTATTATGCCAATCTCGGCCTGTCCCCCGTACCGGAACCGGTGATGCGGGTAAAGGCCGTTTATCACCGCAATGACCCTATCATGACCTGCGCAAACCCAGCAGTGCCTCCTTCAGAATACAGCTTCTGGGCTTGTATGATGAGGTCAGCAATGTTCTGGGAAGGCTTGGAAAGAATGGGCATACCGGGCATAACGGGTGTATGGTGCCATGAAGCGGGGGGGAGTTTATTATTTACAGTGGTTGCCATCCGGCAGATGTATGCGGGCCATTCCAAGCGGGTAGGCCTGGTGGCCAACAATATTACCTCGACGATTGCACGCTATACAATCGTGGTGGATGAAGATATCGATCCTTCCGATCTGAACCATGTCACATGGGCCATTGCCACCCGCGCCGATCCGGAGCGCGCCATCCAAGTTCTCCCGCTTTGCGGCACCACTTCGGCAGACACAACCGTGTCACCGGAGGAAAAGAGAAAGACGACGGTGACCCCGAAGCCGCTCTATAGCTCCCGCGCGGTAATTGACGCTTGTCAGCCCTTTGAGTGGAAAAACGAGTGGTACCCTGTTGCCAGGATCAGTTCTGAGCTTAGAGGTCAGCTGGTAGATAAATGGGAAGGGTTGATTAAAGAATTATGTTAGCACCACCTATAGAGGTCAAGGGGGAAAGTGTATGGAAGTATTAGCAGGGATACGGATTCTTGATTTATCCAGCTTTCAATCCGGTCCCGTGGCAGGTATGTTCCTTGGCGATATGGGCGCGGAAGTGATCAGGATTGAGGATCCGGAAGGAGCGCCGGATCGCTCCTGGGGGCTTTTGGGACCCGATGGTGAGACGCTTTCCTATAAGATCACGGGAAGAAACAGAAAGGGTATCTCTCTGCGCCTGAATAAACCCGAAGGAGAAAACATCTTTAACGAATTGGTCAGAAAGTCTGACGTGGTTCTGCATAACTCTACTCCAGGAACAGCTGTCGCTGATTTGCTTCATTATGAACGGCTTAAGAAGGTACATCCCACCATTATTGTCGCTGCTATCTCCGGTTTCGGTCAGAATGGACCGGATGCCGGGCAGGTCTGTTTCGATCAAATTGCTCAGGCGCGGTCAGGAGGAATGATGTTAACCGGATTTCCCGGTGACCCGCCACTTAAGACAACAGTTACGTACAATGATATCGGAGCCGGGACCTATGCTGCCCTGGGTATCATGATGGCTCTTTACCACAGGGAAAGGACAGGGAAAGGTCAATTTGTCGATGTGTCCTTGCTTGATACGGCTTTTTTCGCAACCCAGTGCATGGGTTCTCTCCTGCTCTATAAAATATACGGAGAAATGCGTACGCAGGTGGGAAATCGCGGCTTCCAATCCTACCTGGGGTGCTTTAAGGCCGTAGATGGGTGGATTTTTCTCAGCGGGACGACCAACCCGATATGGAAGAGATTGATGCGTACCATTGGCCGGGAGGATATGGCACATGATCCCGATTTTTCTGAGAACGATATGGTACGCTTCGAGCGGGCGGACCTGATCGATAAAGTCTTAGAACCTTGGGTTGCGCAGAGAACGGTCGAGGAAGTACTAAAGTTGTTGCAGGCTGCCCGTGTTCCTTGCGGGGTAGTCAATACCATCGACAAATTGGAGAATGATCCCCAGGTTATGGCGCGCAAGATGATAGCAATTATTGATTACCCGAAAATAGGTGGTATTCCCGTACCAACTCTGCCGTTCAAGCTCTCCCTTACCCCAGGAAGCATTAAATCCCGGTCCCCTAAGATTGGTGAAGATAATAAGGAGATTTATTACCGGCTCCTGGGCTTAAGCCAAAAAGAGTTCAAGGCGTTAAAAAAGCAGGATATAATTTAGAGGGTTCTGTTGAACATCACGCTAAAGAGAAAGAGAAGGGAGGGACGAATTAGATGATAGAGGCAATATTGCAGGGATTCGTAAGCGTCTTTAGCGCGAAAAGCCTTTTAGTCATCTTGGCTGGCGTCGTCATCGGCTTGGTGGTGGGTATCCTGCCCGGCTTGGGAGGCTCCGGGGCCCTAGCCATTTTGATACCCCTTGTTTACGGGAAGGATCCTATAGTTGCCATGTCTTTTCTCGTGGCGCTTCATGCGGTGATTTACCAAGGGGGCTTGATAACCTCCGTTCTTTTCGGCATACCCGGTGAAGCCGCAAGCACGGTGACCATACTCGATGGTTTTCCGATGGCCAAACAGGGCAAGGCGGGACGGGCACTGGGGAACGGCTTTATGGCCTCAATGATGGGTGGCGTCTTCGGCGGCCTGATCCTGGCGCTGTTTCTACCTATAGCGCAGCCAATTGTCCTGGCCTTCGGCTCTCCGGAATATTTTATGCTTGCACTGATGGGGATTTCTCTTGTGGCGGTGCTGGGGGGCGGCTCGGTCAACAAGGCGTTGATTGCCGGGTTGTTAGGTCTGTTATTGTCTTTCGTGGGCCTGCATCAAGGTACCGGCCAATTGCGCTATACCATGGGCTATCTTCATTTGTTCAGCGGGCTTAATATGATCCCGGTATTCGTGGGCCTGTTTGCCTTGCCGGAAGTGATCGAGCTAATGGTGGAAGGGAGCTCCATCGCGAGGGGGGAGAAACGGCCGATATCGATGGCCGATGTCTGGCAGGGATGTATGGACACGTTCCATCACTGGTGGCTGGTGATGCGCTGCAGCGCCATCGGCACGCTCATCGGCGCCATTCCCGGGCTGGGCGGGGCAGTGGCCACGTGGATGGCTTACGGACACGCCAAGCAGACATCAAAACGTTCCCTCGAATTCGGCATGGGCTGCGAAGAAGGCGTTATCGCCCCCGAGAGTGCCAACAATGCCAAAGATTGCGGGTCGTACCTGCCTACACTTGCCTTCGGCATCCCCGGCAGTGGCGCTATGGTGCTGATTTTGGGCGCACTCATGGTAGTGGGTGTCGAGCCGGGACCGGGCATGATGACGAAGCATCTCGACCTGCTCTGGACCATCGTCATTACCCTGATTTTGGCCAACGTTCTCGGAACCGGCATCGGCCTCCTGCTGGCGAGGGACCTAGCAAGGATAACGTTCATCAGGAGTACGATTCTGGTGCCCATGATTATTTTATGCATAATATTAGGAGCTTACGGTGCAACCAATAATTCCCTGGATGTTGTCCTGGCCTTTTTCTTCGGCGGCATCGGGTATTTCATGAAGATCTTCGATTATTCCCGGGTAACCTTGACGATCGGCTTTGTCTTGGGGGATTATGCGGAACGGTACTTCCTTATTTCGATGTCGGGGTTGGGTCCCGGTTTTCTTTTGGTTTCTCCTATCGCAATGTGTTTGCTCGTTGTCATTGTCATCGGCCTAGCATCAAGCAGGATGAAAAAGCTGTTCAAGAATATTGCTGAGGAAAGAATAGAAAGGAGGAAAGATTGATGCCTGGGAGACTTCTTTTTGACATAGCGCTTTTTATCACGTTTCTCCTCTTTCTGATCTCTACGCTGGGATTTCGTTCCCTTAATGACAAACTATTCCCCTTATTGGCCATTATTCCCGCGCTCATCCTGTTAGCATGCGAGATAGGGCAGGAGTTTACCGCCTACCGGAGCGGGAAGGAAACGGAGGAAAAGACCCTGCCCGATCTCAAGTCTAAATATCTGGCCGTAGGAGCATGGATGATGCTCTCGCTGGGAATATACTGGCTGATAGGATTTTTAGGCACGGCCATGTTGCTTCCGTTCCTGTATCTCCGGTATCATCGCGAGGGCTGGCCTTTGTCGATTGGCTTGCCCTTGGGAAGCGGGATATTTTTTTATGCGGTTTTTTCATTAGCCCTGGAGATACGCTTCTATCAAGGGCTGTTGTTTGAAACCATTTTGGGTTGAACCCCGTCTTAGCACGGGGAAGATTGGGTAAATTTTGTGCAAAAATAACAAAGGAGGGTGGATTATGCATGATCATAGGAGAAAAGGGGGTTTTACTTCGGGAATAATATTGGCCGTATTTCTTATTCTATGCACGTTTGAACTTGCGCAAGGTGTGGAGAAAGTGGAGAATTTTTACAAAGGCCGAGTTCTGAAAATTATTGTTTCCGCTGCGCCCGGCGGGGGGTATGACCAGTGGGCGCGGGGCTTGGTGCCCTATCTGAAGAAATATACCGGGGCGAACGTCATCGTGGAAAATCGGCCGGGTGCCGGCGGTTTAGTCGGTGGGGCCCAACTGTACAAGTCCGATAAGCCCGATGGACTTACCATGGGAATCTTATCCACGGCAGGGATGATTCTCTCAGAAATTATGGGTCGTGAGGGCGTCAGCTATCAGATGGCGAAATTTGGCTATGTGGGCCGCGTGGCCGAGGAGTGGTGGGGCGTCTTCACCAGCAAGGCCTCAGGCTTCAAAACCATTCAAGACATGCAGAAGGCCAAAAAGCCCATTCGCCTCTGCGGCCAAGATGCCAGTACCCAGGCAGGAGCCTCATCGGCTCTGTTCCTGGAAGCCATCGGACTTAAAGGTCGACTTGTTCTTGGATACAAGGGAAGCCCCGAGATGATGCTGGCTTTAATTGCTGGCAGGGAGATTGACGGTTTCGTCGTTAGTCTTCCCGTCAGCGAGCCTTACTTGAAAGCCGGTCAAATCTATATGGCGGCGCAGCTGGGAACCAAACGGTGCCCGCGCTATTCGGATATACCGACCCTCTTGGAGACACCAGGATTATCCGCAGACGGGAAAAAGATACTGGAATTGAACAGCATGCTTGCCGAGTCTGGCCGCATGTTCGTAACTCCGCCGGGCACGCCGCAACCCCGGCTCGCCTACCTGGAAAAGGCGCTCATGGCCAGTCTTAAGGAACCGGCGCTGATCAAATGGGCGTCCCAAAACGGAATGGAGATATCGCCTCTGTCCGGCAAAGAATCACATACGCTCGTCAGAAAGTTATTGGATAGCGTACCTCCGGAAAAAAAGTCTTCATTCAAACATATTGTTACGGAAAAATATATTTAGTGACGGAATGGCAAGGGGTTTTATTTACGGGACGCCGAGGCGGCATTGAGAATCTTCCCATGCCCAAGGAATGTCCAGACTGTTATGCAGAGGCGTGGAGATGATTTGCTGCGGCGATCGGCGCTAGGCTTCAAGAAACAATAGGAAGGAGCCGTAGCGTGGTTGCCAGGCGGCAGTTATCGATCCAGGGATTTTGTTGCTACCGCAAATTCAGGATACATATTTACAAGAAGGGGATGACAGATGGCGCATAAAGATGTTCGCGAGTGGATCAAGCTCATAGAGGAGGACGGCGAGCTAAAGAGAATTAATGGAGCTGACTGCAACCTGGAGATGGGCGGCATCACAGAGCTCATCTACCGGGAGGGCAGGCGGCCAGTGCCCGCTTTATTGTATGATGATATTCCCGGTTACCCAAAAGGGTACCGCACATTATTCGGGTTCTTAGCCTCGCCGCGCCGATGCGCCAGAGCCCTGAATCTGCCCGTTACCAACGAAGCGTTAGTTGTCGTGGAAAATCTCGTTAAGAAGATGCGTACCTTGCAACTGATAGCTCCCAAGTTTGTGGCGTCTGGTCCAGTTCTTGAGAACCGGCTTGTTGGTGGGGCAATTGACCTTACAAAATTCCCTTCACCCCGTCATCACGAGTTGGATGGGGGGCGTTATTTCGGCACTGGCCATACTGTTATCGTCAGGGATCCCGACGAGGGGTGGGTAAACTTGGGAACCTACCGGGCGATGCTGGTTGATAAGGACCGCCTTGCTTTTCATGCATTGGAGGGACAACACGGGACAATCATCCGCAACAAATATGCTTCCCAGGGGAAAGTAATGCCGATCGCCTTGGCTACCGGTATAGATCCGACAATCTGGTGGTACTCCACCGACCGTGCCGTTCCCTGGGGAGTGTCGGAGTACGATTATGCAGGAGGCATGAAAGGCGAGCCGATTGAAGTCATCAAGGGGCCGTACACGGGACTTCCACTGCCGGCCCACGCCGAAATTGTCGTGGAAGGGGAATGGCACCCTGGTGAGGTCGTGGATGAAGGACCATTCGGGGAATGGATGGGCTATTATGCCAATCTTGGCCTGTCCCCCGTACCGGAGCCGGTGATGCGGGTGAAGGCCGTTTATCACCGCAACGACCCTATCATGACCTGTGCAAACCCGGCAGTGCCCCCTTCGGAACAGAGTCTCCGGGATTGTATCATGCGGTCGGCAATGTTCTGGGAAGGCTTGGAAAGGATGGGGATACCCGGCATAAAGGGTGTATGGTGCCATGAAGCGGGCGGGAGTTTATTGTTTACGGTGGTTGCCATCCAGCAGATGTATGCGGGCCATTCCAAGCGGGTGGGCTTGGTTGCCAACAATATTACCTCGACGATTGCACGCTATACGATCGTGGTGGATGACGATATCGATCCCTCCGATCTGAACCAGGTCACATGGGCCATTGCCACCCGTGCCGATCCGGAGCGCGCCATCCAGGTTCTCCCGCTTTGCGGCACCACTTCAACGGACATAACCGTGTCGCCGGAGGAAAAAAGAAAGACCAAGATGACCCCCAAGCCGCTGTATAGCTCCCGCGCGGTCATTGATGCCTGTCGGCCTTTTGAGTGGAAGGATGAGTGGTATCCGGTAACCAGGATCAGTTCTGAACTGAGAAGACAGCTGATGGGAAAATGGGAAGGACTGCTAAAGGAATTATGTTAACGCGCTGGCGAATCATTGCGTAAAACATAAAATCTAACTTTACTAAATCAAGAAGGAGAGAAGCAATAATGGATGAGAACACCTTAAAAGTTGAATTGGCGACTTGCTGCAGGCTGCTAGAATATCTCGATCTATTTGATTTTAGCGGGCATGCCAGCGCCAGGATTCCGGGTACGGATTTTATTTTCATTAATGCTCGGAAGTCAGTTCGTTCCCACATCGAGCCTCAGGATATAGTAAAAGTAAACTTAAAAGATGATGTTTTTGAGGAGGAAAGCTTCGCACCTGCGGAAGTGCATATCCATACGCTCATCTATCGGCACCGTCCTGATGTCAATGCGGTAGCCCATACGCACTCACCCGCGGTGATTGCGCTGAGCACTTCAGGGAAAAAGTTTATCCCGATTATTTACCGTAGCTATATTTTTGTGGAAGGTGTGCCGTTATATGATAACAGCCGGACTGTTTGTTCAGTGGACTCCGGCCAGAACCTCGCAGAAACATTGGGTCAAAGCCAGGCAGTGATCATGCGTGGACATGGTGCAGTTGTCGTCGGTGAAAATTTAAAATCCCTCTTGTTCTCCTCATTAACTCTGGAACTTAATGCCAAATATCAACTCGCCAATTATCAAATGGGTGTGGAGCCCCGTCCACTGCAGACAGAGGAATTGGAAGAAGGGCAGCGCTTTTTTTCTAATCAGAGAACATTTGATAAGGCGTGGCAATACTATATTGACAAAACTGCCCTGAGGTTCTGATGGCACTAGCCATCTGGCTATCCAACGGGCGGACTCTTCGGTTTTAGTGAAGTGGTATCTTCGCTTCAGGCGCTCTTTCGGATCGGCCTTTTCATTATCCTCTCTAACCTTCATAAGCTTATTTATTGAGGAGTTCACCGATGCATCTACTGGACTATATCTTTAAACCAAGGGCGCTCGCAGTCATTGGTGCGAGTAGTAATCCCGGAAAGTTTGGGTTCCAATTTATCAAATATGTCACAGGACATCCCTTCTCCGGGAAAATATACCCCGTGAATCCGAGTGGAGGGGAAGTGTTTGGTCGCAAGATCTATCCAGACATTCGATCGGTTGATGGGGAGATTGATCTCGCCATCATATTAACGCCGGCTCATACAGTCCTTGAAACTATCAAACAGTGTGCCGACAAGGGTGTGAAAGGGATCATCCTGGTCACTGCGGGATTTGGTGAAACAGGAAAAGAGGGAAAGCGTCTGGAAGAAGAGGTGGTTTCTTTAACCCATTCGCGAGGCATCAGAATGGTCGGCCCCAATTGCATCGGGGCGTTAAACCTGGAAATCGGCCTTAATGCCTCTGGTATTTCTGTAGCTCCGACGGGAGTGGGCTCCATGGGCCTCATCTCCCAGAGCGGTTCCAGCCTCGAGATGTTATTCTCGTTGAGCCGGGAACGGTCAGGGTATTTCAATAAGGCCGTTTCCTGCGGAAATCAGGCTGATCTGACGATCTGTGATTATTTAGAATATTTTGCCGACGATCCCAACATCAATGTCATCATGATGTACATCGAAGGGATAGATCAGAAAGAGGGACGGCGCTTTATCGATCTCGCCAGGGAAACGGTACCCAAGAAACCCGTGGTTGTGCTCAAGGTCGGGAGGTCGCCGGTTGCGACACGTGTTATTTCAAGCCATACGGGCTCCATGGTCGGAAGTGTCGAATCCTACCGGGCGGTTTTCCGCCAATACGGCATCATCGAGGCTTTGAGCTTTGAAGAACTCTTTGATTTCGGGCTCGCTTTTTCCAAAGGACGAATTCCTCAGAGCAATCGGGTTGCACTCCTCGGCCCCGGAGGCCCTACCGTCAGTGGAGCCGATGTCTTGACCGAGGACGGAATAGAGCTTCCAGAATTTTCTTCGGAGACCTTGGCGTCAATTAATAGAGTGTCGCCGTCATTTGTTGCGGGGACCAAAAACCCCTTGGATCCGACACCTGCTTTCCCTATCGATAAACGGCACCACCTCTTTCGTGCCTTGATGAACGATGAGAATACCGACGGCGCAATCATATGCACTTTTGCCGCATGGTACATGAAAAAATTTTCCGAAACCATTCCCTCCATATATGCAGAATCAACCAAACCCTTGTTGCTCGGGAGCATCATGTCCATGACGATTCCAGAGGTGTACGATGCTGCAAAGGTTGTCGGAGAAGCCGGCATTCCCTTCTTTCCGTCACCGGAACGGGCAGCCAAAGCCTATGCGGCTCTCGTGCGTTACAGCTGTTTTAAAAGAGGTCTTAATCGAAACCAGAGTGTATAAGGGTGGGGCATCGTGCCCGCCCATCAGGATTTGTCGGTACAGAGGCTTCCTCTGTATTCGGCGTCAATCTTAACGAGGGCACAGACCCACCAAAAACCACGGCACCCGTTCTTGACAAAAAGGGACAAGGAGACAGCGATGCATCTTAAGAGGCTCATTGACGAACTTAGTCGAAAAGGACCGAAGGTCCTCTCCGAGATTCAATCAAAGGAAATTTTGGAATGTGTGGGCATACCGACTACCGGGGGCATTGTGGTTGCTTCAGAGGAAGAGGCAATCGATGCTGCAAGAAAGATGGGTTATCCCGTTGCGCTGAAAGTCCAATCCCCGGATATCACGCATAAATCAGATGTCGGTGGGGTGAAGATCGGATTGAACACGGAAGCCCTGGTATCTGATGCCTACCGGAAGATTATGGGGACGGTTGGTGAAAAGAATCCCACCGCCAGAATCGAAGGAGTAGTCGTACAGAAGATGGCACTGCCCGGGGTTGAGACGATCATCGGAACTACGGTCGATAAAACGTTCGGACCCATGATCATGTTTGGCATGGGCGGAATATTTGCGGAACTGACAAAGGACATTTCGCTTCGCGTGATTCCGATCGGTTATGGAGACGCAAAGGCGATGATACAAGAAATTAAGGGGTTTCGACTTCTGAATGGCTTTAGAGGGGCTGAGAAGGCGGACATTGAATCCCTTTCAGCAGTTTTGATGAAAGTGTCCGCTCTCGTTTGGAAATACCCTGAGATCTTGGAAATGGATATCAATCCGATTGTCGCAACACCCACTGGAGCTGTGGCCGTTGATGCGCGAATCGTGCTGACGGACTGAATCAAATTTTGCATTCCCATTGCTCTCGGTTTCTTGCATGGTTTGCCGTAAAATTAGATTCCATAGAGATTACGCATTCGGTACTCTAAAGCTCTTTTATCGACTTCAATAATTAAAGCTCACACAGAAAATTGTGCCCAAAATTATGCCCAAAAATGGTGAAGACTGATGATGAATAGTGATGTTAAGTGACATCCTGAACGGATAGGGCAGGGATAAAAAGCAAATTATTTTATCACCATAGATCATCGTTCATCACTATTGCCATCGTTTAACAAAAGGTTCGACTCCCGCCGCCTCCAGTGTGTAATTCATTCATGATGTTATTTACCTATCTATGAATGTCAGCCAGATAAACAACTGTGTCCCAGATTGTGTCGAAAAAATATTTTCATAATTGCTTGTTGAGTGGTGTAAAAATGCTTTATGGTTTTCGAGCTCTTTTTTTTTGGTCACTACTTGGTCATTACTTCGCATCAAAATATCCCCTGTTTTCCTTGCATTTCCTTTGCGCGCCCTGGATTGGAAAAACGGGATAACTACTTGAACCTTCGGTTTCTTTCGTTATCCCGTTGTATCCCTCATTGTCACTGACCGTGCCTTCAGGGTCTAGTGGGCGAATGCTCATCCCGGTTCAAGTCCGGGCTTCGGCACCATAAGAAAAACAGAGGGTTAACTGATTAATCGGTTAACCCCCTGTTGCTTTGGCGGGTGTTTGGTCAACAGCACTTGCCTTTTTTTCATTCACGGTTTTTTCCTTGCCACGGCTCGCCGGGAATCAGGGGCGCCAACTGCTTCATCACAAAATCAACCGCTTGATGGACATCATAGGCATGGGCGTCAAGCAGCAACGGTCCGACATCGGCGAGAAATCCGGGATCATTGTGCTTGGCCAGCAGATTCCGCTCGAACTCGGCGCGCGAGACCCGGTGACCTTCATGTTCCATGTAGCGTAGAAAGCAGCCGATGACCCGCTCCGGCAGCGCCTGGGTGGTTGCAAAGGCCGTCCACAGGTCGAACAGATCGCGGCCCTTCTTCCGCTGATACAAGGCACGGACCTTTGTGCCCAGAAGCTCATCCAACGGGTAGGTCGGAATGGATGCACTTCCGGTAAACCAGCGGGAGCGGACGTCGAAGTTCTGCTTTTCAAAGCCGAGAGCAGTAAAATGCTCGCGGGAATTGATTTCCACTTTGAGCCGCAGCGGCGTGCCTGCCTCGGACGTCATACGATACGTCAGCGTTATCCTGCCCTCGCCCTGCTTGCGTTTCGGATTGCCGAGCCAGGGATTGAGCTTCTCCTGCAGGGCGTCCATCAGCGGACCAATGGGGCCGGGCTGCATCTGGACCAGATCAATGTCTTCGGAGTATCGGACCGGCGAGAGGTGCAGTTTGAACAGGGCGGTGCCGCCCCTGAAAGCCAGATTTTCCGCCATGGCGGGATGGCTGAATATTTCCACCAGCGCCCGGCAAATGATCAGGTCCTGCTCAATCTGATCGTCCCGAGGCCAAGGGGCTTTTTGCATCCACTCCTTGATATAGGCGGCGGGGATCATACGTCCGGCTCCACTTCAACATTCACAAAAACCCGCCAGTGGCTCTCCATTCTTGCTCCTTTGATGCCGAGCGCAGGCGCCAGGGGCGTGCGGACCGGCTGTCTTTCCCGGATGTAGCCGGCGATCCCTGCCGTCTTCTCGGGGGCTCCAGCAAGCTCGATCAGGTACCCGAGCCTCTGCACCCAGGCGATCGGCGACAATTTCGCGGCTTCCAGCAAACGGCCGGCATCGATCTTTTCCGCAAGCTCAGCCAGCACCGTTGCCACATTGTCCAGGCCGGCGCAATGCCGGACGTACCCGATCAAATCCAGCGCCGTCGCCTCCGGGGTCGCTATCTTCAATATCCCGGCTCGCGTATTCCGGGACTCCGTCGGGATTTTTGCCGCGTTCTTCCGGAAGATGAACTCTACCCGCATTTTTCCGCAGCTGATGGGCCGGTGGCTTTTGGCCGCGACAACCTGAAACACCTGGGGCCGCTGATGGGCAGCGCCGTGATACTCGGCGGCGCTCAGCAGGCCAACATAGTAGCCCTCGCCCAGATGGTCCATCAGGTCGGGAATGAACTGCTCCGGCGGCAGGCAGCCAGCCGCGCGATATTCCGGGGGGACGATGACATAGAAGCCCCGGTAGGGCATGGCGATCGCCCCCTTCTTCTGGAGACGGCGGAGGGCCGCCCTGATGGCCGTGGGGGTCGATCTCTTCTGCTTTTCCGCATCGTCAACACTGAAACAGGAGCGCCCCTGTGCGGCAAGATCCTGGATAAACGCAGCCAGCATGTTTCCTCTTTTGTATGGTTTGTTCGTAGAAACTAACACTTTTCGTTACTTTATGCAAATAATACATACAGGATGGATGTCACTCCTCGCTTGCGGCAATGGCCTTGGCTTCGGCCAGCAGGTTGCCGAACTTGCCGCAGTTCACCTTGACGCCGTCATCGGGATCGAGGGCGATGCACTGGTCGGCATAGTGCCGCAGGAGATCGTCAAAGACAGTCAGCTCGGTCTGCGTCTTCTGGAATAGCCTTCCCGGCGGTTCCTTAAATCCCCAGCCACTTCCGGAAGGCGGCATCATCAGATTGACGGCCGAGAAAATCTCTCAGCAGCTCAGCGGGATTGCGGATCGCTCCGCGCTCCAGAATGGCCTCACGGTATCTCTTCCCGACTGCGGGGCTTGCGAAGTTCGTCTTCTGGAACTCCGCCAGCACGTCCCAGGCATACACCTCGGCCCAGATATAGCCGTAATACCCTGCATCGTAGCCGTCCATGAGGTGGCCGAACCCGGCCATGAATAAATCGCCCGCGGGCAGTTCCATCCCCAGAAAATCTTTGAATGTGGCATTGCAGGTGGCCGTGGGATCAAGCGGGATGTCCGAGGTATGCAACGTCATGTCGAGCATGCTTTGCCATATTTGCATAGCATACCCATAACCGAGATTGAACGTGTTGGCGCTGACGAGTTGATTCAGCATTGCTTCGGGAATTTTTTTGCTCCGGTCCTGGTAATGCCCGGAGACGCGGCTGAGGATCAGCCTGTCCCGGGCAAAGAATTGCAGCATCTGGGAAGGAAGCTCTGCGTAGTCCCAGGGTATGTTGTATCCACTCAGGGATGAATAGGGCACCCGAGAGAGAATCACGTGGAGCACATGACCGAATTCGTGAAAAACGGTCTCCACATCGTACTGTTCGAGCAGCGGGGGCTGGTCGTTTATGCGGGGAACGAAATTGCCGAGGAAAATGGCCACGGGCTTTTGAAAGGTACCGTCGCCAAGCAGGCGCGTGTTTAGCAACGCACCCGTGGAGAACCAATTGTCTTTACCCTCCCGGGGATACAAATCGAGATAGAAGTAACCCAGGATGCTCAGGCTTGCGCGATCGCGCGTTACGTACAGTTTGACTGCCTTGTCCCAGACCACCGCATCTTTGACCTCCTCGATTTGAATCCCGAACAGTTCGCCACAGATGGCGAATAGCCCGTCGAGGACCCCATCCAGGGGGAAATATTCCTTGAGCGCTTCCGTATCGTAGCTGTAATCCCTCAATTTTATTTTGTTGGCATAATAAGGCACGTCCCAGGAATCCAGGGTAGCGGCACCGCCGACATCGGCTTCTTTCGCCTCCCGTATCTTTTGCATATCAGTATTGAAGCGGGGTGTAAGCTGGGTCTTGAGGCCGTTCAGCATGTCCATGGCAGTCTGCGCCGTCCCGGCCATGCGGCCGTCGGTCTGGTAATCGCCCCAAGTGGCATAGCCTGCGAGATTGGCGATCTTGCGCCGGGCGTCGATAGCCTCGCTCAGGAGGGCTATATTGGCCGATCCGCCCACCTGATGATAGGCGAGCATCATCTTCTGACGCGTCGCGGCGCTTTGGGCATATTTGACTACACCCGCGTAATTCTGATACTCAGGAGTGAGAGCGTATTTGGTCCCATCCGCCGTTTTGGCGAAGCTGTCGAGGTAATCCTGCGGGACGCCTGCCAACTCTTCGGTGGTGAACTCAACAACGGTTTGATCGTCGGCGATATTCTTGTTGAACTGCTTTTCCTTGCCGCTGACCGTGGAGAGCGCCGCAGTGAGTTCGCTTCGCTTGGCGTCATCCAGGGCGAGCCCGCTTTTTTCAAACCGCTTCCGATGGTATTGCAATAGCTGTTTTTCATTGTCATCCCTGGGGATGGCGTCTCTCACGGCCTGATAGATATCACTTCTCGTATAAAGGATTTTGCTGAAGCTGCTATATTCTGCAGCACAGGCGAAACTTTCCGCGCGCACAACGGCGTCGGTGCCGAAATAGCTAAGTGCGGTCACCGCAAGCACACGGTCGTCCAGATCCCCCAGGATCTGCTCGAACCTGAGCAGTGATTTCTCGCTATCGGTGCGGTCGGAGGCCGGCAGTTGGGCCAGGATCGCCAGCTCGTCTTCCGCTTTCCCGATCGCCGCGTCATAGGCAGCCCGTACCTCGCCCGCCTGGTAAAGGAGCTGCACCGGTTCCCGGCTTGGCGCTTCGAGTGGCGCGGGACTGCCACCGCAGCCGATGCTCAGGGCCGTGAGGAATAAAACCGCCCATAATCTCTTACTCAAGCCATGCCCATTCATGATGCCATTCTCCATTCTCCCGAAGGTTTTTTATAAGTAAACATCACCGCCATTGCGTCCGAACCCATACTTTTTTAAAAAACTCACCATGACAGATAAAAATCTGGAATGTCATATCACATTCCTGGGAAGCATACCTATCATCTTCCCATTCATTTTTTTCATTTGCTATATGAAACTTCATAATATAAAAAGCCGCAAGAGCTTATGAATTTCCATACCACCAAAAATATTACCCTTTTTCCCAAATACCAGATGCTTGTTAATCCGGATTGGGTTAATGCTCTCATCTCTGACAGGAATCCCCAAACCTATCCGGGCAAGGGCTTTGTGATTCTCGAACTGACCTCGAATAACACAAAGGATGAAGTTGGCTTATATAATGCCGGCCACATACCTGGAGCCATACACCTCAACATTCGCAGCTTGAATCAAGACTATCCTATTGAAGAATATACTCTTTTCAATGGAAAACTTTTGTATGGCGCTGCCTTGCAGGCGAAAATCGAGGCTTTGGGCATTACCAAAGACACGACGGTTGTTTTGTATGAGTATGATGACGTGGTATGGACGGCACGCATGGCCTGGGTCTTACTGTATGCCGGCGTGGCGGATGTACGCATTCTTAACGGTGCCTGGAAGGCTTGGGTGGAAAGCGGTTATCCCATTGAAACAGCGGCGCATACGGGGCATCCTGTGAATTTTGGTGCTTCCGTTCCCGTTCATCCCGAGTATCGCTGCGAAAGCGACGACTTGCAGGCGATGCTTTGCGATCCGACAGCTGTAATAGGAGACACGCGTTCCTGGGATGAGCATATCGGCGCCAGCAACGGCTATAGTTCCCCGCCTGAATTCACGCAAAAAGGCCGCATTCCCGGTGCTGTCTGGGTACGCAATTATGACTGGTACCTGCACTTCAAGGATCTTGAGGCCTGTAAAAAGGGCGAAGGGATTTACCGGTTGCGTTGTTTCACCGACGTAGAGCAGATGTGGAAGCAGGCCGGACTTACGCCGGATAAAAAGATCGCTTTTTACTGCGGCGGCGGCTACAGAGCCTCTTTACCCTTTCTCTACGCCTATATGCTGGGTTATCCAAAGGTCAGCATTTACGACGGCTCCTGGTATGAATGGAGTTTCGGTCCCAACGGCACTTCCCTGAACCCCCTGGAAACAGGTGACAGCGAATTGTCAGAGAGGCGTCTTCTCCGGAAACCGGCGCGCTGATTTGCACCAGTTGACTTTCCTCCCCTAGCCCTGATAAACAGGATAAGTAAGTTTACGAAATTATTTTTTGCCAGAAAAACGCAGAAAATAATTTCTTACTTACTAACACCTGTACCGATACGCCGGAGGATGTCCATTCCCCCAGGGGCAGATCGTCCGGGACATGCCGCGATAATCATTTGACTGAGGCCAAGGTTAGTGCTAATTTGGTCACCCCGCACCCCGCTAGGGGGATAAGCACATTAACGAAATTGCTTTCTCCGGCAAAAATAATTTCTAACTTGCTGACCAGTGGAGGATGATTAATGAGTCGAGGCACGGTATCTATAGTTTGCGGCCTGTTTCTTACTTTGCTGCTCTATGGTCCCCCGCCCCTGGCGGCGGCGCCTTTCTATCAAGGCAAGGTCCTGACCATCGTGGTCGGCTATGGCCCCGGTGGCGGGTATGATCGCGTGGCACGGCTCCTCGCGAAATATCTTCCCAAGTATATCCCCGGAAAACCAACGGTTCTGGTCCAGAATATGCCGGGCGCCGACAGTATGATTGCGGCGAATTATTTATACAATCTGGCCAAAGCGGATGGTCTATCCATCGGTACCTTCAACCGGGGGCTTGTCTTTGCAAATTTATTGAAAGCCCAGGGCGGCAGGTTCGATCTTGCCAAGTTTTCCTGGATCGGGTCGGCGGCCGTAGAGAGTTCGGTCCTTGTTTTTCATACCGGACTGGGATTCAAGACTATCGAAGATGTTGCCAGGACGAAGACCCCCATCGTCATTGGCGGTACCGGTTCTGCCGATGCCATCAATATTATCCCCATCTTCCTGAAGGAATTTCTGGGTTACAATTTCAAATTTGTTACTTATCCCTCCAGTGCGGATATCATGCTGGCCATCGAACGGCGGGAAGCAGACGGTCGCGGGGCATCCTACAGTTCCGTAAAGTCATTTATCGACCGGGGGTTAGTGGTGCCTTTGCTGCGGGGCAGGGTCGTCGAGGCCGGGATAGAAAAATTGCCCATGGATGAGGATCTGGTTAAGAGCGAGAGAGAAAAGACACTGATGGCCATGCGCTCTGCTCCCGACAAAATCGGCCGGCCTTATGTGGCGCCGCCGGGTACGCCGCCGGCGGCCCTGGGTGTGTTGCGGGATGCCTACGCCAAGGTGATACAAGACCCCGCCCTGCAGCAGGATGCCAAAAAACAGCTGATGTCCCTGGAATATGTACCTGCCGGAGAAGTCCAAAAGGTGCTGCAATACCTGTTTAATCAACCACCGGACATGATCAAGGAGTTCGGGAGGTATGTGAAGTTTTAGCCTCCTCACTTGGACCTTTCCAGCTCTTCTCCAGGGAGGATGCCTGCTGGGCTGTTCCCTCTGCCAGGAACTGGCTGCTTGAGGAGATTTGATTGGTAAACTACGGACATCAGGATAAGGTCAAAGCTCTGGATAGAAATTGACGAGTTGCCCGTAGACCCGCCGAATTGTACCGCTATGTAAATATTTCTTGACAAAGTTGCAAGGTTTAATATTAACATCTTCCTCGAAAGAAAGTAGCCACCATTTTATTATCCCGTGAACGAAAATCGTGCTCGTAAGCACCTCATACTGAAGGCCGAAAGATAAAGTTCCACTTCCCAGTAATCCTGTTGGAGGAACATATGTGCTTGCTGTCAAGACCCCGATTCTTAAAAAGATCGGGGTTTTTTTGTTAAAGATTAGGCAGGCATGGGCAGAGCGGTTTACCCAATCGATAAGCCGGGACAGGTGGAGGCTGTGCAATCAATCAACCTCAAGGGGCAAGGCGGCTGTAACAGCTCATGATTATTGATGTCCACAATCACTATATCCCTGAAGATATGGCCAGGGCGCTCGGTGCGGAAGTCGGTAAACCTGTCACCCTGATGGAGGGCGGTATTCCGAAACGCAAGGTGCACGACTGTCAATTCATTGTGGAAAAACGCCTGACAGCCATGGAAAAGGCCGGTATCTCCGCCCAGCTTGTCTCTTGTACAACGGGATGGAATGCACCGCTTGAAACCTGTCGGCTGCTTAATGATCATCTCGGCAACTTGCAGCATCAGTATCCGGGTAGACTGATAGGATTGGCGGATGTGCCTTTGGGAGTCAGCTCCAGTGATCGGGAAGCGATTGAAGAGCTGCATCGTGCAGTGGGCCCGGGAAAACTGGCAGGAGTCTCAATCCCTGCGCAGCCTTTTGGGATCCCCATGGATGATAGAAAGTTTTGGTCTTTCTACAGAGAGGTTGAGAGTCTCCATGTGGGTGTGTTTATCCATCCCTCTCCCATTCCGGAAGGATTTGCCGCCTTGGCAAAGTATGATTTGCACCGGATCGTCGGCAGGGAATTTGATCTGGTTACGGCTATTTGCCGCATCATTTTTGGTGGTGTTATCGACCAATTTCCTCAATTGAAGTTGGTGTTTTCTCATTTTGGCGGAGGAATTTCCGGACTTCTGGAGCGTATTAATCCCCGGGGAAAGAGCTGGCCAAAGAAAACCTTGCCCCAAGATTTCATCCACTATGCCAAGCAACTATATTTTGATGCTCTCGTAAAAAGTCACGCAGCGATTTTGAGCTCAAAGTCGCATGTATGTGACGATGGTGCTAAAATTTCAGCCAACTGATCCCAAGTGGCTATAAAGCGCTCTTTGAAAACTA